>Ga0310124_10000390_pt1 | contig 30111 bp, 22 predicted proteins | sample CB11b_AW_Bot5_MG_FD_203507 | JGI IMG/M metagenome (GOLD analysis project Ga0310124, IMG submission 203507) | Marine microbial communities from Western Arctic Ocean, Canada - CB11b_AW_Bot5 | ecosystem: Environmental > Aquatic > Marine > Oceanic | place: Canada: Western Arctic Ocean | collected...
GCGTTTGGCTATGGATATGCGACGTTTGGCCGCCTCTGGATTCAGCAAGGGGCAAGTGCGTCGATTATGACCAGATTTGTTGCATTCACCACAGATTCTCGGAGCCATCATGATACCTCTCGGGATTATCATGATGTTTGGTTCATTATGATAATGTTTCGTAATTAATAGGTCATTTTGTAATGCAATAATTAACAGATTATTACAATCATTCCTGTCCGTCATTGTCGGGGTCGATTAGTTGAAGTCCCGCAGCCCGCTCGCGGGGGTGGAGGAACCAGCATGGACACTGAGGCCTTGGACAGAACGGCCAGGATGATCGTCGCACCCGGCAAGGGGATTCTAGCAGCGGACGAGAGTACACCCACGATGGGGAAGCGGTTGCAGACAATCGGAGCCGAATCTACTGCAGAGAGTCGTCGTTTCTATCGCGGGCTTTTATTCACTGCAGAGGGGTCTGAATCAGCAATCTCTGGAGTCATTCTCTACGACGAGACAATCCGCCAGTGTGGAGACGATGGCCGACCATTTCCGGAGATCATGCATGGCCGTGGGATCCTGCCGGGTATCAAGGTGGACACCGGTGCCAAAGAGCTCGCTGGCCACCCAGGTGAGAAGGTGACCGAGGGACTCGACGGTCTCAGGGAGCGCTGCGCCGAGTACTACCAACTGGGAGCGAGGTTCGCTAAGTGGAGGGCGGTGATCACTATCGGCGACGGCATCCCGACTGACGCCTGCATCTCAGTGAACGCCCACGCACTGGCTCGCTACGCCGCCATATGCCAGGAGCAGGGGTTGGTGCCGGTCATCGAACCAGAGGTGCTGATGGATGGTGACCACGACATAGACACCTGTGCCGCAGTGACCGCGCGGACACTCGAAGCTACCTACGCTGAATGCCATACACAAGGGGTTCACCTGCCGGGCACGTTGCTCAAGCCGAACATGGTGCTCTCGGGGTTGCAGTGCTCGACTCAAGCCGGTGTCGACGAGGTCGCACGCCGCACCGTCGACTGCCTGTTGGCTTACGTTCCTCACGATGTTCCGGGGATCGTATTCCTCTCGGGTGGACAGTCCGATGAACTGGCTACCGCCCATCTGAACGCGATGAACGCGCTCGGCGAAGAGCACCCGTGGGAGCTCTCCTATTCGTATGGTCGCGCGCTGCAGGCGTCGGCGCTGCAGGCGTGGGCCGGCAAGGTCGAGAACGCGGCTGCCGCGCAGGCGGCTCTAGCGCACCGCGCACAGATGAACAGCCTCGCCCGTTCGGGGGACTGGTCGCCTGAACTCGAACCTTGAAGACCCATTCAGTATTTCTTTATTCGTTGAATCAGGACTGGCTCGGTCGCCCGAAGGTTATTGATACGTAGCCTCATGGCCGGCCGGTTAATGATGAAGCCTTCAGCACCCGACGCGTTCGACGCCATCGACATGGATGAGTACATGACGGTGCTCGCAATCATAGCCAACGCGGACGCGGTACTCAAACCGGAGGAAATGTCCTTCTTCGAATGGCGAATGGGGCGCATGCTCATCAATCCGAAATTGCGAGTGCAGTTCCGCTCACTGCTGCGTCAGGAGTTCGACATCGAGGAGACGATCGCCGAAATGGACATCCGCACCCTCAGGCTCGCCCTCAGAGACGGCATCTTCCTGGCCGCCGCCGATGGCGAGATCCACCCATCCGAGGTTGACGCCATCAGAATAATCGCTGAACATGCCGGAGTCGACGCCGACCGTCTGCACGATATGTGGGAATGGGTAAGGGATGGGATGGAGTGGATGGCGCAGGGCCCCCGCTTGCTTGAACTTCCGCTCAAGGAACGATGACCCTAGGCACCCATCACTCAATGGCAGCAAACACCGCATGCTCAGCCGTGCATCGGGTCGTGCTCGACTCGTGGCAGACTGTGCATCTCGAGCCGGTCGATCAGTTCCTGCTTCCTGCCGCCGACTTTGAGGTTGGCTTCGCGCAGCAAATCCTTCAGTTGGTTGCAGTTCAGGTTGTTCAGGTCCCTGGCTGGCTGCTTGGGTGCGGGTGGAGCCTTGAGGGGGGGGTTAAGCCTGGGGGTGTTGTTGGTATTGGGTTTCTTGAGCAAGAGGTTGTTCCCCATCTTGTCCAGGTGGATTGGGTCGCCCGGTGCCCAGTCGTCGACGTGCTCCTGAACCCAGATCACAGTCGCCCATTCGCAGATGTCGTAGCCTCCGGAGAGAATACCGCTGCGCTTGATGTAGCCTACCTTCACGATGTCCTTGTCCTTTGACAGCACATTGCCCAACTGCTGGCTGGTGGTGCCGTGGCGCATGGTGGTGTTGATGTGCTCCAGAATCTCCGCCGTATTGCGCGGGCGGTCTGATAGGAACAACTTGATCTTCTCTCGGATTCTTACTGTCTTCATCTTCTTCTTCCTCCTTCAATTGGCTCTCAATATGCGGCGCGTCCAGTAGTCAACGCCGGCTGTCCCAGTCCACCTATGTCGGTGATATAACCGTTACCACAGATGAGCGTCGTTAGTTACGGAATGTAACTACTTTCTCACTACTCATCAGGGTTTGAATCCTACTGTGAGTAACAAATTGAAACTTTCTCCACTGGAAATCGGTAATAAATGGTAATCAACCAAAGGTTTGAAGTCATGTATGCTGACAGAACAGACTGAGCACCTGTCGATAGGTGCCGAAGCGGAGCGGATTACATGGCGGACGAAGATGCGAGGCCTCCGGCGAGGCCGCCGCGCCGGATCCGCAGCGGCTACCGGCGGCGCATGCTCGACCACCTCGCTGATGGTGGGGACACGGTCAGTGGAATCGCCTTGGCCGTGGGACTGCGCCTTCCTCACGCTTCGGCGGAGTTGAAGCGTATGCGTCAGGACGGTTTGGTCGCTAGCGACGCGGAGGAGGGGAGTCGCGGGGGTCGCCTGCACCTGACAGCGGTCGGGTGGAACCGTTTGGGGGAGGATGAACTGGCGCGTATGCATGGCTTCCTGAGGGGAGGTATCCCGCCGGACAAGGTCGGTTGTCTGCTAGCGAGGGACGGCCCGCAACTGCTGCTTGCTTACGCGAAGGAGCCCGCTTCCCCTCTGATTCCACTGCCCCGCACGCCCGAAATTCCCCTTGTCGATCCTCAATCCCCCTCCACTGGAACCGCGGGGGTCTTGCTGGAATGGGTCTGGGCGGTGGCGCGTGAACGGGAACCCCGATGGTTTGACCTCCCTACTCTCGAACTGCGTTCGAATCCTCCGCGAGCGATATCTCCTGAGAGCCTTGAGGCGTGGACTGACACTGCTGATGTGATCGGCCTGCTGCGTGCCCGTTTGCTCGACCCGCGCCGTGAGTTGCTCCTCGCGGTAGGAGAATGGTTCGGAGAACCAGATGAGGATGAGTGGCCTCCGGTCCCGAGTCCGCCGCCTGGCACGGGACAGGAGTGGAGTCTGGGCGAGGCGCACCCTGCGACGCCTTCTGTGCGACCGGCAGGTCCGGTTGTCGCCAGCCTCGATGACAGGCTTGCTTCCTCGATGGTACTCACCGCCGCGGCGCACGACGCCCTCATCATCGCTGAGTCGAGTCTCCTGGGCAGGCCTTCCGGGCCAATGCCGCTCGCAGCCTTGGAGACCTGGGTCGAGCGTGCTCACCCTCGTCTGACCACCGCTGAGCGCAACCGTCGGCTGGAGAGCCTGCAGCGCCATCTCTCACGCGCTGGTGAATCCCGGCGCGGCGCCTCACATCGCTGCGATGAGTCGACCTGGCGCAGGTTGCTGCACGACTGGGGTGAGCGTAGCTGGTCGGAGAGCGAGACTTCACCACCCCGGCTTCTCGATGTGCGCGGGTTGAGTGAAACCGCCTGGCTATCTCTGCTTGAATGGTCGGTGCGTGATTCCGACGGACCGCAGGTGGTTCTCCAACACCCTCCCGGCAAAGTGGATGATCAATTACTGCAGACCCTGCTCGCATCGGCTCGTCTGCGCATGCTCCTACTCCCCGAGGAAGGCAGGTCTCCGACGGGTCATCCGACCCTCAGGCCAGACCCGGTACACCCGTTGCCGTTCGTGAGACTGCAACTCGCGACCGATGTCTCTCTGCCCGTCCGGCTCACACAGAGGCCACCCACAGCGCCCGCCACCCTTCCCGGTGACTGGTCAGCGCCCGCGGGTGCGTACGCGGTAGAGGCAGCCGCGGAGTCGGCTGCTGCATGGGCTGCCGGAGCGGTGGCGCCGGAGGTGGGGACCGATGACGAGCCGGATTTGCGTATGCTCTCTGCTCTGTTGAGATACCCCGCCGGAGATGTCGAATGGGCCGACCGTATGGAGAATGCCGACCCCCATGCATCTTGGGTTGCTAGCCCGCCCGAACGGCGCTGGTCGCGATGGCTGCGCTGCGGCGAACAACTGGGCGAGCACTGGATTGGTCTGCTTTCAGTTGAGATGGTCCCGTTGGCGAGTCTAGCCTCGGTCGCTGCCAGCGCACCGCGGGAATGGGAGCGAGCAGCCCATCTGCATCTGACCGATAACCTACGGAGAGAGGCTGATCTGGGACTCAGGCTGCGCCCGCTCGTCGATGACGGCAGTCTAGACGAAGTAGCCTCATGCTGGCTAGCGGCGGCGCTCACCTCTCAGGTAGCATGGCTCGGCTCAGCGCTGATGCGCGACCTGCCGACATGGATCGTGCAGAGGTTGGCGAAATCCCCTCCGGCTAACGTCGTCGAGGCACTATCGGCGCTTGATTGGCTTGAGCAGCAAGGCCGATTGGAACAGGGGTGGGCAACGCCGTTGCGTGAGGCAGCGACCGCGGGTGAACCTGATTCGCATCTCGCAGCCTGGGAGGCGTTGCTGGCTTGCTATGAGCAGGATGAACCACCTCCGCGCACTGTGCTCCCTGCACTGCTGGAACTCCCACTCGACTGGTGGGCATCTCGAGGCGAACAGTTGTTGATGCAACTTCTCGACGATCCGGAAGGGCGGGAACTGCTCGCCTCAGAAGATGTCAGTTGGCCGGCGGCAATCCTGCGCTCACCCGGGGAGTTGTGCAGGGTTCCCGGAGCCGGATTCCAGGAGCACCCTGGCTGCAGCGCCGTTCTGCGCGACCGTCTGGACAGACTGCACGTACAACCAGGCTGGCCCGATGAGGACGAGTTGTCGAACATGCCCGGAGCGGCCGCATTGTTCGATCTGGCGAATGCCCTCACAGATGCGAACTCGAAGACCGCCCCCTCGAGCGGCCGCACCCACCAGCACGTGGGCTGGCTGGCCCGTGCACAGAGGACCTGGCCCGATTTTTCAGCCGCGGAGGTCACTGCTGGCGAGGCGCACATCGCCGACAGGCTGGCCCGCCGCCTTTCAGGTCATCACACAGGATTGTTGCGTGGTCGACAGAGCCGCTTGTGACGGTTTCAGGTCTCTTAGCCCACCCGCAGCATTGAAAGGCAACGGGTCAGGCTCGGGCGTTGCCCGGCCGCAACCCCGGCGTGACCCCCGGCCTTCGCCGGCGGGGGGATGATCACCGGATACCAGGTACGGGCGAGCCAGCCGTCGAAGACCGTTGTGACCGAAAGGGATGAACACCGGAGCAAGCGGGTGGCAATGGACAGTGAATGGGTCCCCAGATGACCGTGTGCCGGAATGATTCATGGGACAACCACACAGTCCAACAGACGCCCCGGGGTGGGTCAGGCTCGCCAAGCCATTGGCGATGAGGCGAGCCGTTACGCTCCGGGGCACATCATATTCCTGAATCTGAATCGCAGCCATCAAGTGATACGGGCGGCAGCCCATCCCCGTGGCGAATAGTTCTCTTTGCTTGGTTGGCGGGACCTTTGACCACCTGCACGCCGGTCACCTACGCCTGTTCTCCGCCGCGCTCTCCGAATGCGACCAACTCGAGGTCTGGCTTACCTCCGACACCCTAGCCGCCCACAAATCCCGCCTGATCCAGAGTGCCGAGACACGCCGCAATGCCATCCTCGACTGGGCCGATGAGAACGCTCCCGACAGGGTCAGCGTGCACCCGCTGGAGGACGCGGTCGGACCGGCTGAATCTCGTCGTGATGCCACCGCAATCGTCTGTACTTCCGAGACCGTGGCCGCATGCGAGGCGATCAACAGTTCGCGCGTGGAGGCTGGCCTAGCGCCACTCAGCATCATTGAGGTCGAGCACCTGACCGATCCGAGTGGACATGCTCTCTCATCGAGCAGGATAAGGGCGGGCGAGGTCGACCGGGATGGAAACCTATGGTTGGGGGAGCAGGAGCAGGAGCGGCTGCAGCGGATGCCAGCATCTCTCGATGGTGAGCTCAAACAGCCGATGGGCGACCTGTTCAAAGGTCCGGAGTCGAAACCCCAGAAAGCCATTCTGGCGGCGATGGCGGCTGCACCAGACCTGCCACCGAAGTGGGTGGGCGTGGGTGACGTGACCGTGAAGGCGATGCTCGACGCGGGAAGAATTCCTGACCTGGCGGTCATCGACGGTATGACCCAGAGGACACCTTGGGAGGGAGCCGGATCCATCGACCCTGCTGAGTTCGACCATCATCTCACTTGCGTGAATCCGGCTGGACTGCTCACCCCCGATCTGAAACGAAAGGTTAGGGAGGCTCTGGCGAATCATGGGAACACCTTGCTGGAGGTCGAGGGCGAGGAGGATCTGGCACCGATAGTCATCCATCTGCAGGCACCGCTCGGCAGCGTCATCCTCTACGGCCAACCAGGCGAGGGGGTGGTTCTGCGAGTCACCGATGAAGCGATTAAAGAGCGAGCCCGAAGGATCCTCGACCTGTTCACCACCGAGGTGGGCGAGTGAGCGAGCCGCTCGTGAGTGTCACTGTGTGTGTCCGCGATGGGGCGCAGTGGATTGACGACTGCATGGCGGCACTTGCTGCTCAGACCTATCGTCCTCTGGAGATCATCGCCGTCGACGACGGCTCGTCCGATGGCGGAATCGAGGTCATTCAGAAGTGGCACGACCCCGAAGCGAGCCGGCCAGAGTCCAATGGAATTCCAGTGCAAGTTCTCACTCAGGAACCACTAGGCCTGTCGGCTGGGCGCAGCAAAGCGCTCAGGGCGGCAAAGGGAGAATGGGTCGCCATCACTGACATCGACTGTAGACCAGAATCCGACTGGATATCTATGATGATGGCATCCAGCGATGGCGTTGAAGCGGTCACTGGTCGAACCATTTTCGATGAGGGCAGAACCTCGGCCAGCAAGTTGAGAGCAGGGATGATCGCTGCCAAGTACAATAATCGGTCTGAACAGGCTACTCTTGCCAATGGACCATGTTCCATGTTCAGGAGAGAGAATCTAGTTGCGAGGGACGGATTCGATCCTGCGTGGTATCACGCGGAGGACATGGAGGTCTCGATGCGCATCCTTGAATCAGGAGGTGAGATTCGTTACGTTGCAGATGCTGTCGTCAACCATGTAGCCGAAGAATCACTGCTACAGTTCCTGTCCAAGCGAAGGCGTGACGCCCGCGCGCACGTGAGGATCGTCAGGGGATATCGAGGAGTGAAACACGATTTCACGAATGACGCGAAGATCATCGCTCCTCTGCTACCTGTAGTGCTGCTAGTATCGAGTTCGTTCTTTCTGTTCGGACCACTTGACAACTTCACTGCGACGATGGCACCATTCTGGATCGTCATGGCGAGCTGCTTTCTCGTCGCACTGATCGCATTTCGAATTCATGTTCTGTGGAGTTGTGCCCTCTGGATGGGTGCCTTAGAGGGATGCATTGACGTAGTTCTCGGCAGAAACGGCCATCGCCGTCTGTTCGCCAAGAAGTGAACTTCAATCAGAAGCGTCGGCAGATTCCGCCGCCTCAGCGTACGCCGCGTAACGCAGGCCGAAGCCGAACGCGAGCAGCGGCGCGGTGACGGCGTAGACACCGATGTCAACCCAGCCCCAGTACGCGAGCCCCCACCAGAGGTAGAAGCCGAAGCCGGCCAGCAGGCACCAGGAGGAGAAGGTCATCGTCCAACCCCCTTCAGATGAGACGAGGCTCGTCCACGTGGAGTCGGAGGCCAGCCCCTTGAGCCACCCTTGGATACCACCTTCGAACCGTTGGTTGATTCCGTGAGCACCCCAGAGTAGTGCGAAGACTCCCATCGCAAGGAACACCGTGTCCGAGTATGGTCGGAATGACGCGGAGATTCCTTCGAAATCTGTGTAGGGCTCATCCCACAGCTTGCCCATTGTCAGCCAGCCGGCCCAGATCACCTTGCGCTCACCCATCACCACCGCGCCCCATACGAGGTTGATGATGCCCAATGCGATGCCCCAGATTCCAAGGCCGAACAGCAACTGCGAGAAGCCTTTACCGGGAGACTTCAGCCAGTCCGTGATCATCTGCAACTCGCTGGCAGCGCTGGAATCTTCGTCCGCCATCACAGCGGGCGACCTGCGAGCCCGTCTTAACGATTCTCAGGAATGAGTGATGTTCTGTGAGCGGAGTCTAGCCACCGAACGTCCTACACATCAATCGAGTCTGGTCTGGAGTTTGTATTGAGCTTCGATGGCGGACTTGATCGAATCGTCGGATTCCAGCATCACCTTGATTGGGTCGACCATTTCAGGGATGCAGGAGTTGATGCGCTTGCTTCGACCTTCTCTTCCGAGGCTGATCGTCTTGGCAGTGACGAGGTTCAGGGTGTCCAGGATGAGGATGAGGTCGGACACCCGTCTGGAGGTTAGCGGGCTCAATCCTGCGTTGGCACAGGTCATCTGGTAAACCGTGTACACTTCACCGGTGGAAACGTTTCTCAGGCCATTGCGCTCGTTCAACAGGACGCTGTAAAGAACAAGTTTCTGATGTGCTGTCAGGGTGGCGATCACAGGAGTGATCTGGTCGAACTCGAGTTGGTTCTGCGCCAAGCGCACGTGCTGCACATTCACATTCTCACTATTATCGTGCTCAGCCTTCTGCACCGAGATACGCAGCAGGTCGAGCGCACGCCGGGCGTCCCCATGCTCCTGTGCTGACAGCGCGGCACATAATTCGATGATACCGTCATCGAGTACTCCTTCCTTGATTCCTTCTTTTGCTCGCGCGCTAAGAACGTCCTCGATCTGGGCGGCGTTGTACGGGGCGAACACCAGATCCTCCGAGCCGAGACGGGAGGCGACGCGAGCGTCGAGCATGTCTGTAAACAGAAGATCGTTGGTGATTCCGATGATGCAGCAGCGAGAGTTTCGTAGTTCGTAGTTCAGGCTCGTCAGCGGATAGAGGACGCCGTCACCGCTCTTGTGCACCAAGTGGTCCACCTCGTCGAGTACGATCACGTGTACCCCGCCGATGGCATCCATGTTCTCCTTCAGACGCTCGAGCACCTTGTCGGTCGGCCAGCCGGTGAATGGAATGGCGCTCTGCCCCTTGCGACTGAGGGAGTTGCCAATCTGCGCCAGTACCCTGTACTTCGTGTCGACAGTGCAGCAATTGACCTCGACGACGTGTACTGACCGTCCGAGTTCTGCTCCCCTGGCGCGCAACTGTTGGGAGACGAATCGGGTCACCGCCGTCTTGCCCGAGCCGGGCTGCCCGTAGAGCAGCATGTTCGAGGGAATATGGCCTCGGAGAGCCTCCAATAAGTTATGGACGAGCGTCTTAATCTCACTCCCGCGATGCGGGAGCGCGCTGGGGGTGAAACCGTGGTGCAGAACCTCGCGGTTCTTGAACAGGCTCGGATCGTCGCGCACTCGTTCGAAAATATTTTCACTCATTTTCTAACAACCCCGGCCCCCCTAATGCCCCGCCACTCAGTTCACTTGCGCGTTCCTCACGACTCTGGCACAGGGAATCCGAGCGACGCTAGCAGGGTGTAATAAGTCTGTTTGCCAAGCATGGTGGAAATGCTCGATACACGCGCTACAGGAGATCCAATTCATCTTCGCCCCTCGCGCAATTGGAAGTGGTGTATAGATAACACCAATTCGGGAGCAGCAGAGCGTTCTGTTGCACCTTCCCGACGCGTTCAAATCATCCGCGACATGTGGTGCCGGCATGGCTGGGGGGGTGGTGGAGAGAGACCCAGATTGGCGGCTGGGTCTGAATGTATCGGCGGAGATTCTCGAAGGCGTCCGCGAAATCATTCCACCCGAAACAGGGCGCGCATTATCAGACGTATGAGAGATGTGATTATCTGAAATAAACCACCCAATCAGAGATATATCTTCGTAATTATATCTAACCTATTTTCAACAGGTCTCAATTGGAAATCCGGGTGACGCCGCTTTTTTCAAGTAGAAACCGGTCACCGTCAGCAACTTGAATGACATTGCGCGGAAGAGATGGAACTTCACCTGCTGATTCAGGCCCCGACTCGGTGAACAGATGAGTGGCGAGGAAGGTCGTCTCCGGGCAGGCGCGCGCCAGGTCTGTGAGGGTCGATGGCTTGTAGTGAAAGTCCGAGGGAACCCCGTCGGGAATCCCGAGTTCGATGATTACCACATCGGCATCGGGAGCTCTGCGCTCAATCTCGGCGCACGGCCCGGAGTCTCCACAGTGGAGAAGGACCAACCCAGATTCGTGCACCAGGCTGTAGCCGTGGGGTTCGGTCTCGGGGTTGTGATGCACTGGGTAGCGCTCGTATGTCCAGCCGCCGCCGACGCGCACCAGCCCCTCGATCTCGCCGGAGGAGTGTTCGTGGAAACGCACTCGCTCAGCCAGCACATCACTCAGAGATCCTGGGTAGGCGAGATCGCACAGGTGACCCAGCCTCTGTTCTCCACCGGTGTGGGCGTGGATATCCAGAGTATGCTCACCGTCCCTGTCAGAGATGTAGCGCCTCTCGAGCAGCAGGAATGGGAATCCGAATGTGTGGTCTCCATGCCAATGGGTCACCAGCAGAGTGTCAATCTCAGCCGGAGAGATGCCGGCGATGCGCAACTGTGCCAGCAGCGTCGGCGGAGCGTCGATGAGCAAGCCGCCATCGATGAGCACCAGAGAGTGCATCCTGCCAGTGGGACAGAATGCGTTCCCTGAACCGAGGAAGTGAACTTCGACCATCCTACACCCCCCGCTCGCGCTCGCGGTCTTCGTCCGGTGATGGATAAAGCATTCACCGACCGGGGCTGCTCGCCACACCTCGTCGAGCAGTGCCGACCTACCCTGTGTCAACCGCGCGCTGGTCGCTTGATGCAGCGTTTGATAAACCGGGGTTAGAACGGCAGTTCGACCTTGAGTTACAGAGGCATGCGGGCGGATTGGGATGAGCGACTGGAGCAGCAAGAATCCGTACATGGCGGAGTTGACGGAGAACTACTGCTTGACGACCGAGTATTCCAACAAGGAGACACGTCACTTTTCGGTCGCGCTGGGTGACTCGGGCCTTGAGTACAAGGCCGGCGACGCGCTCGCAATCATCCCGCACAACCCTCCAGAACTGGTGGCTGACCTGCTTGCGCTCCTCGGGTTCAGCGGAGATGAGACGGTCGAGACCCACCTCGGTGAGCAGGAGGTCGGCCATGCTCTGCTGCACACCTATGAGATCCACCGACTGAACAAGAAATTCATCAAGGGGCTCGAACCGAAGTTCGACAGTTCTGCCAAACCAGTGGAGGTCCGTCTGGTCGGTCGCAGCCGCGCCGCGGTGTCATCAGGCGAGGCCATCCAGCAGTGGCATTGGTCCGGTGAGGATGCGGACTTCCCTGCGGACTTCCATCCATTGGGTGGTGCGCTCGACCCGTCCTATACGCTCTGGTCGTCGCTCGTTGAGGATGACGAGGCGATGGAGAACTACATCTGGTCGCGTGACTACGTCGACCTGCTAGGTGACTTCCCTCACCTTCTGTTCACGCCCCTGGAGTTCGTCTCTGGTCTCGACCGTCTCAAGCCCCGTCTCTATTCGATCGCCTCGTCACCTGACGCCCACCCCGGTGTGGTCGAGTTGACCGTCGCCATCGTCCGCTACGAGTATCATGACCGCGCTCGTGGTGGCCTGTGCACAGTCTACCTCGCTGACCACACCGAACTCAACACCCCAGATATCCCGGTGTTCATGTCGCGCACCCGTTCATTCGTGCTGCCTGAGGACGGGGATGTGGACATCATCATGGTCGGACCGGGAACCGGTATCGCTCCCTTCCGGGCCTACCTCGAGCAGAGGGAGATCGACGGAGCGAAAGGGCACAACTGGTTGTTCTTCGGAGACCGAACTGAGAAGGGGGAGTTCCTCTATCGGGAACAGTTGCAGCACTGGCTGAAAACCGGCCACCTGACGCAACTAGATCTGGCGTGGTCGCGCGAACCCGACAAACCGAAGGTCTACGTCCAGCATCTGATGCAGAAGCACGCCGCGGAGATCTGGGTGTGGATCGAGAATGGTGCCTACTTCTATGTCTGCGGCGACAAGAATTACATGGCCAAGGATGTCCACCAGACGCTCATCGACATCGTAGAGGAACATGGGGGGATGTCAGCCGATGATGCGAAGCAGTTCGTCGAGGTGGGCATGATGAAGGAAGAGAAGCGCTACCTCAGAGACGTCTACTGAACCTCATCCGGATGATGGGTCAGGCTCTTGAACCGGGTTCTCTCGTCGGGTTGCATGTTCGAGCGAGTGCTCATCGCAAACCGTGGCGAGATCGCGCTCAGGATTCTCCGCTCATTACGCAGGCTGGGCTGCGAAGTTGCCATAGTGCACGGGCGTGAGGACAGGCTCTCCCTCCCTGTTCGCCTCTCCGATCATGCCGTGCCACTCTATCTCGACAGCCCAATCGAATCCTATCTCAACATCGATGCGATCATCGGAGCTGCCAAGGAGGTCGGAGCGCAGGCGATTCACCCCGGCTATGGGTTTCTGGCAGAGAACGCCGAATTCGTACGCCGTTGTGAGGAGGAGGGTATCACGTTCATCGGCCCATCCTCAGAGGTCATTCGCAATCTGGGCGACAAGATAGAGGCGCGCCGGCTGATGCAGGAGGCAGGTCTGCCAGTGGCCGCCGGCAGCGACGAGCCGGTCTCGAACGCGGACGAGGCGGCATCACTCGCAACCGAGATAGGTTACCCGGTCATCCTCAAGGCGGCGGCGGGCGGCGGCGGCATCGGAATGCAGGTCGTGAACAATGCCGGAGAGTTCGAATCAGCCCTCAAGTTGTGCCAGTCACGCGCCGCCTCAGCCTTCGGCGATGATCGCGTGTTCGTTGAGAAGTTCATCGAGGGTGCCCAGCACATCGAGTTCCAGGTACTCGCTGACGGAACCGATGCCGTGCATTTCGGAGAGCGATTCTGCTCGATTCAGCGTCGCCACCAGAAACTTCTGGAGGAAGGGCCATGGCTCTCGGATGAGGTGCGCGCGGAAATCGGAGAACGAGTATGTGAGGGAGCGCGATCGGTGGGCTACCGCGGGCTAGCGACATTCGAGTTCCTCCGTGATTCATCGGGCGAGTTCAACTTCCTGGAGGTCAATCCACGTGTGCAGGTGGAGCACACGGTGACCGAGATGTTGACCGGTCATGATCTGGTGAGTCTTGGTATTCGCGTGGCTTCGGGCGAGTCGTTACCGCTGTCACAGGAGGACATCCACTTGTCCGGCCATGCGATCCAATGCCGCATCAACGCTGAGGATCCGCGACGGTTCTCCCCCTCACCAGGAAGGTTGTGGGATTGCCACTTCCCTGCTGGCTTCGGTGTGCGCGTGGACACGCACGCGCACGTAGGATACGACATGCCTGGTTGCTTTGATTCGCTGCTGGCCAAGTTGATCGTCTGGGGGCCTGACCGCGAGCGGGCGATTGCCGGCATGCGCAGTGCGCTCTCAGAGACTACCCTGATTGGGGTCGAGACTGTCATCCCACTGCATCAGGCAATCATGGACGAGCCCGACTTCCAAGCCCGGCGGGTGACAATCGCCTATCTGGACGAGCATCCCAACTTGCTCTAGCCCAGCCGCTGTAGCCCAGCGAAACTCAATTTGTCAGCTTCTGACACTCCGGTGGTGGACCTAAGGGAGACGAAACTGGAGGGTGCTTCCGGTCGCGACTGCGTCTCTCTATCGAGCAGTTTCTTGATGTCCACCTCATCCCCTGTGGACAGGCTGCGCAGAATCTCGGCGGCGAGATCGTCAGCAATCTTGCCCCCTCCGCTTCGAGTGAGCAGGTCGAGTCGCTCGGAGATGTCCGCTTGTGCGTCCTGATCACTGCGCAGGCGTAACAACTGCGTGGAGACAAGTTGTGCATCAAGTGGCTCGTCGTCGTCGAAGCCGTCGTCGTCACCATAGGTGTCGCGATATCCATCCGCCGGATCTCGTCTGAGAATTCGACCCATCTTCCTCCCACCACGCTCTATCTGCTTGAGCCGTGGGCTGACCCAGGCGCGTAGCGAGGCGAAGGCGCTCCGCTCACTGGGCCGTCGTCTGACTGGCTTCAGTCGCAACCGTTCGAATTCTGTGCGCGTGGCGCGCATCCTCTGTAGAGTGGGGTACTCCTTCAGCGGGTCGCCGAGCTTCGCATGCCGTCCTTGGGTAGTACCATCGCCCGGTACCTTGGGCGGTCTGTATTCTCCCTCCGCCAACCTTGCATCCGCCACCACGCCGGGTGTGCATTCTGGTCGTAGTGCGTCGCGGTTCGGCTCTGGTAGTCCGCCAATATGAGGGGAGGCGGATGCGATCATCGCGTACGAGGTGGCCCCTGCTGGCTCATTACGCCACGTGCTGGGGTGGGTGGATGGGGGTGCTTGTGCTCCAGAAGTCGGTTGAAATGACTGGCTCGGGTACGAGGAAGTGGATGATGCAGTTGGCGCGGGGCTGCTGGAAATCGATTTCCCTTCGGTTTGGTCGAGCGCGTCGAACAGCCCACCTTCTCCGAACATCCCACCGCCCCCGAACTCGTCCTGTCCGAACGAGAAGCCAGCCTCCTGTCCGGAGTTTCTGGCATCGGAGAGCGACTGGTCCAGTAGGGTGCCTTCATGCGATAGTGAATCTGTGCTGCTCGGAGATGATGGCGAGCCCCCCTGTCCAATCTGCCACGGAACCTGGTAATCTCCCGCGCCCGTCACCGTTCCGTAGCCGTCAGCATGCTGAGAGTTACTCAGTGGGGGAATCTCGTTTGTCTGAGTAGCACGCTGGTCCCTGAGCGCGGCCGACGCCCTCTCGAACACCGGATGTGGTGTGTCGTTCATCGCTGGTTGCGGTGCGCTCGCCTCGAGGTGCACCTCGTCGTCGCCGAGCAACTCTGCCTCATGCACGGGCTCGCCCCCGAGCGCCCGTCTGCGCTTGTCTGAGAGTCTGGCGAGCGCGCTCTCGAGAGTGTCCTCTTCGGCACGCTCCTCGAAGTCGGCGAGCGCCGCCTCGCTGGCAGAGACCGCCTCGATGTGCTTCTGGAAATCCTCTATTCTTCCGATGGTCGGGTAGTTTGGTTCAATCAGTTCGTCCAGTCCTAGACGCGCTTGGTCGAGCGTGACACCATCAGCCATCCGATCGAGCATGATGTACAACCGCTGGAGTTTGTGGTCGCGTCCGTACAGGATGTGACGGTCGCCTTGGCGGGTGTCGATACTCAGTGCAGGGCGCCTTCCCAACACCCAGATGAGCAGTGCGAATGCGCCGAGACCAAAGGCATAGAGCTGTACTCTTCCATCCAGCACTCGAGCACCGGCGAGCAGGGATATGATCCCAATGAGGGTCACCAGTGGCGGAGTGATGGCGACGTGATGGTGGCGCAGGCGGTGAATGGCGTCCAAATCGATGCGCATCCCCTTTCCGTCGCGCCGTTCCAACAGCAGCGTCCGCTCACTGAGAACACCCTTGATTCGGCCGTCGATTCCGGCCACCCTCAGTGAATGGAATAATTCGTGTTCCAGATAGTCGCCTCCTTCTACGCTATACCTCATCTAGGACTTCGCCCAGCGTGCATCCCGAGACGCACAGGTTTGCGGTCCGCTTATGTTGGTTCCCCTGACGATATGGCGCGATACGCACGTATGCACACCCACGGGCGGGGGCGGCATACGAAGATATGAGCCACCTGAATTTGACAATCGCTTCAAGTGCTAGTCACTCCTGCAACTCCCGTGCAACCAGGTCTGCCCCCCCAACCAGGAATTCAATCTGGAGTGCAACCTGGAGTTCAGCCACAGGTCTTCTATGCCCCAGGGCCCTCTCGTGGAATGGGGACGCTCGCTCACCTGGGTGGTTCACTCGGATGGTTGATAATTGGGCCAATCGCCTTCCTGATTCCGATGATTTCCTATTTAGTGAAGAACGGTGAACAGGTCAACCGCGACGAACTCGAACTGGATCACATGCGACAGGCGTCGAATGCTTCGATCACGATTGCCATAGCTAGCATTGTTCACGGTGCCTTGATGTTGATTCTCGTTGGATTTCTGACCATGCTTGCCCACTGGATTTGCTACCTCGTCTGGTCGATTCAGGCGAACTCCGCGATGAAGCGCGGTGAACAGTATCGATATCCGCTGACGATTCAGTTCTTCTGATGTTCAGCCGTCCTCGCTGAGCATGGAATCACGGACTCGCTGCGCTTGTTTCCAGAGTAACTCTTCTTCCTCGTTCGCAGGGGTGTGTTGTGGAACTGGTGTCGGGCGCATGTCGGAATCGACGGCGACCATGAAGAAGAAGCCGGCGCAGATATCCTCAGGTTCCCATTCAGAGCGCGTCAGACGCCGGGCGACGACGTAGCAGCCGGTGGTCGTCCGCGAGGTGAACACGACTCTGGAGGTCACCTCGACAATATCCCCCTTGTACGCTGGGCGCATGAACTTGAGCGAGTCGATCGAGATGGTCACGAACTGCTTGTGGGCGAACTTGCTGGATGCCATTCCCGCAGCGGTGTCCATTATCGACAGCAGGCGGCCACCAAACAGGGTGCCGCGTGAGTTGGTATCCTGAGGGAACACCTCGTTCAGAAGGACCACGGGTTCAGTGGAGTACGGCTCATCCATCAGTCAATGGGCCTTGACGCTCCCTCATCAACCCTCGGAACCAATCTGTGCTGCTGGCACCCATTCACTCACCCGACAGAATGCTCATGCCGTTGTCACCCGTCGCGCTGCTGATGAGTGCCGAGAATGGTGCTGGAAATCCGGTCGGCCGAGCCGTGGCGCTGGTGTCCGGAGGCATCGACTCTCCGGTGGCGGTGGCGCGTATGGTTTCTGCAGGCTGGGAGGTGATTCCGTTGCATTGCAGCCAGGAACCTGTGACAGGTCCCGAGGCGCAAGAAAAGACCGTTGAATCTCTTCGCCAACTGCGAGGTCAGAATGGACCATTGGGCGGAATGGGAGCACGCATCGACGGGACACTGCACGTGGCACCGGTTGCGCAGACTCTCGCCTTGTTCACGGACGGTGAGTGCCACCGGGATTACTTCGTTCACATGAAGCGGCTGTTCAACGCCATCGCTTGTCTGCTCGCCGAAGAGGTGGGAGCCAGCCATCTGCTGACCGGCGAGAATCTTGGACAGGTTTCGAGCCAGACACTAGGGAACATGGGTGCGGTCGAGCGGGCTTCTGACCGGCCCGTGCTGCGTCCGTTGCTGGGCATGGACAAACAGGAGATCGTCGATGAGGCACGCACGCTCGGAACATTCACTATCAGCGAGGGACCGGAGATGTGTGATGTACTCGGTCCAGCACACCCTACAACGGTCGCTGACATTGGGAGGTTGCTCCGAAATGAGGATGCTCGGGGTGGCCTCGCCCATCTTGCGCTATCCTGCCATGAAAACAGGGAAACAGCGTCGCTGGATGGCTGACAGGGGTTGGGCGCAAGCCCAACGGGGTTAAATGCGAAATGAGGCTGCGTACGCCGAACCGCGTAGCGGTTTATGGGATGATGACAATGAATGGACGCCGAAAGACACTATGCTGCCTGATGGTGGTCGCCGTGATGATATTCTCAACAACGGCCGTACATGCCGCCACAGTCAACACCTTTGCCAACGCCGAGACTGAAGTCAAGGTCGAACTACGAGATCCCGGAAGTTATCTCGATACCTTCACCGGAAGGATCACCCTGCCGGAAGGGGAGACCGTGACCTCTGCGACGGTCGAGGTGCAGAACGACTATGCCACTCTGGCGTTCCATCGTTCATACGATTCAACCGTTCAGAACAACATCTGGGATGCCCGCTTCAACAACATGCTGTCCTACAGCAGCGCCGGATGCCATCAGACCTCGATATCCAACTGTGACTTCACGACCACCGAAGACGAACTGGCGCTCACCAGCGAGGGATTCAACGCCGACTTCGAGACAAGCGCACAGGGTTTCACCACCGGCCCAGCGGTTGACATCTTCAACTGGGAGCGAGAACTCACCGTGCCCAGCCCCATCCTGCCCACTGGCTGTGCGACGGGAAACACCTGCTGGGGGACCAATTTCCTCGATCCCGACTACACCGATGACTCGCTCTCCAACGAGTTCTCGTACGAATTGATGTCCGGCACGATACAGGTCCACCCCGGCAAGAGTCAGGCGACGTTCAAGTCGCTGCACTCGCTATACTATCGTACAGTCGGTACGAGCAAGTACTACGATGACTGTGCCTACATCGCCCGCAGAGAATCGATGGATGCGATGAGCTGGAGTCCGTGGGGCTTCCACGACATCGACCGTAGCAACTCGACTGGAATCACCCCTGGTCAGCACGGAATGTTCCAGCGTGGCACGCTCGCCAATCAGGTAACGGCAGGGTGCAGCGGCAAGGGTACCATCACCGTCCCCTCCAATGCGTGGGTGCTCGCTGGACAGAGCGACGGTGGCACAGCCGGCAGCCTGCAGTGGGCGACGCTGGCGGTCGATCTCTCGGATTACGAGAGCATGTACGTCCAACTGATGTTCGTGCTAGAGCGCAACACCCACACCGCCCCTCCAGCCAACAGTTCGATGCAGGGCTGGTACATCGACACTATGCGCGCCGGAGATCCGCTGCCCCAATCCGGCTACGTCGACATGGGTCCGTTCTCAAACATGGCCTCCCAGAACAACGGATTCCCCGATGGATTCGGAGTGCTCAGCATCGAGTCCGCAACCCCCACGGGCTCCAGCTTCACCATCGATATCTACGACGCGTCGAACAACCAGTTGGTCGTTGACGGCCATGGAAACGTGCTCAGTGGGTTGACAGGCAGCACGATCGAGTTGTGGGATGTAGACGCCTCTGTCTATTCGCTGCTCAATCTCCGTTTCAATTACAACAGCGGCTCAAGCCGCATTGGAACCCCGATTCTCTACGGTTTCAGTATTGGAACCAAGATTGGAACCGGACTGCGAGACATGTCGGGAGTCCAAGCGATAGGAGGCTCGTTCATTCCGGGATCGTGGACCTCGGAACAGATGGGAGGGATGCTGATCTACACACCTGAAATCAAGGACTCGACGTGGACTCCTGCGAAAATCAAGAATCGGTTCTCGATGCCAGTGGTAGCGGCCAAACCGATAGTGGAGGATAACTGTGGTAGCGCGGATATCATGCTCCATCCCTTCAATGAGAATTCAGGCGAATTCCTGCATGCCACCAGCAATCAGTGGTATGAATTCAACACCACCGCGGAAGGCGTGCCCATTCCCTCGACGGGCGTGGGGCTGGCAGTGATGTATTCGACGCAGTGCACTCTTACCGGCATCTGGTTGGAACTGAAGTTCGCCCACAGTTCCGAGAGCCTCACCATTGATGTCGCCGGCGACAACGACTTGGAATGGGGAATCACCCATCCGGCGTTCGGTGCCTTCGGGCGGCAGAGCTACTTCCGCAGCCAGGTCGTCGACGGCGTGAACATGCGCGCCGAGTCCATGTCAATGAGCATGGCTGTCAACGGTAGGGCCGAGGGTGCACCGTTCCTGCTTCCAAAGGATGCCAACGTGACTCACGCCGAGGTGTCCTTCTCCGACAGTTACGTCGGCAACGCCTCAATCACGCTGCTCGCCGCCAATCAGGAGCAGCACCTCGGTTTTACAGATGACGACTTGGAGATGACCCCCGACAACTGGAAGGCGCTCGGCCAGTTCTCTGACGAACTGCAGGCGCTGCTCGACGACCCTCAGGTGCCGGCGGCGGTCATAGATGAGTTCGGCAACGAGTGGGTGCAGTTCCGCTTCAAATTGGAGAACGGTACTGCAGGGGTCGGTTCCAGCATCACCATGCGCGATCTGGAAATCTTCTACGAATGGAAGGTCGTCCTAGGTTCCGCCCATGACTTAGCGCGTGAATTGAATCAGGGCGTGGCGCTGGGAACTCCCATCGGAGGTGAGGTGGCCGTGCCGATCAAGGTTGAGGGGGATACTGGTGGTGCAGTCAAACTGAAGAATCTCCTGGTGACTACCGAAAGCGGATACGACAACACGCTCAACACGACGGGCAGTTGGTCCGGGCTCTACGCGAACGGGGACGTCTACGAGGTGGTCACGACCCATTCGTTGGCGGCGGGCACCGGCGAGACGATCGCTCATACCAGCCTGCAGTTCGAGTCTGAGTCGGGCAACGCTGAGTTCCTGTGGACAGCTGCCAACGATTCCTTCTGGGAGCGTGGAGATGAGACGATGTTGTCACTGATGGTGATGCAGTCTTCGGCCACCGACGTGGTCGACGGGAAGCAGGTGCTCTGGCGCTTCCGGGTGAACAGCGAATGGCAGGATTCACCCACGATCAGGGTGTTCGCAACGATGATCACCGCTTCCGGTTCGGAAGGACTGCCAGCCGCGCTGATGCTCAACCCGACGGTTGGAAACGCGGTCGAGAACGACGCGCTCATACAGCACCTCGATGTCTACAATCAAGGCGGAATCCTGCAGCCCGACCTAACTAACGCCACCAGCAGTCAGGTGATTACTCTCAACGGCACGGTCCGCTTCGAGAACCTGTCTGTGTCGCCCGACCCAGCGGCTTACAACCTAGTGTTCGAGTTGCAGAATCAGTCGAACTTCAGCCATTGGATCGAGGTCGACAGACTGGCGAGCATCATCGGTGGAGACTTCGATTGGCAGCCTACCATCGCCTCAATCGCCGCCGGCACCGACACCTACCGGCTGCGCATCGTCGACTACAGCGGCGGCGACACCCTCTGTCCGCCAGCACAGTACAATCCCGATTCCGACTGCGCCATCCGCATCGTGCTGAACATCGACACGTACGCACCCGTGCTGGTGAACATCAGCGTCTGGGACATGATATCCGAATGGCGCGAACTCACCGATGACACCTGGATTCCGCCGGCGCCGAATCAGAGGTTCCGAGTCGTTGCCAGAGATTTCCCCCAGGCACCGGAGGCGCTGCTGCTCTACTACTGGGTCGAGGCGCAGCACGATGACAACGACAACCGAATCCCAGAGCCCATCGAGTACCGCACCGTCAATCTCGTGCCTGTAAACGTCGACGCCTTCGGCAATACCACCTACGAACTGGACAACCCGATATGTCCACCGCACAACGACTGCCTCGACGACCAACAGACCGGACTGAACATTCCAGAGGGAGATACCGCCCCGCGTACAAGTCTGTTCGTGGTCGGCACAGATATCGGTGGCAACTCCATCAACGGTGGCGCAGCCGGGTTCGCTAACGATTTGATCACCTACATCGGTCTCGATTCACGTGCTCCAGGTGTTTACTCAATGCACATCTCGGATGCATACGACAACCCGCTCACAGAGTTCAACAAGTCGATGTACGCGGGCAACGTCTACCACCTGCTCGTCGATGGCAAGGACGACAATGGCTGGCGCGATCTTGACTACATCAAGATCGACCTGAACCCATACGTCACCAACGACATGGTGCTCTGGTTCTCACCGCGCAACGGCACCGCGTGGACCGACAGCCTGTGGGTGGACATCCTCAACGTCACCGCCGACGGTGTGGGTACGCGTTTGACCAAGGCCGACGGGACCGTGCTCATCGATCCGTTCGAGACCGAGTTCCAACTCAACATGCCAATCCGCCTCCACTGGAGCGTGCCGACAGTCGGTGGCGTGGTTGAGCCGGATGTCTACATGAAGGATCTCGATCCGGATAACCAAGAGAGCAAGTTGTCGGCCAGCCGCTACAAGCAGCGTTGGATCTACTCAAGCGGGATGAAGTTCGACTTGGCCTCATTCTCGCTCGAGGACACCTCAGGATTCATCACGTCCTCGATTGGCGCTCAGGACGGTGGCTACACCAGACCCGGGGACCTGCTTATGCTTCGAGGATCCTACCGCTTCAAGGACGCTCTGGAAGCGGGCATCGATGTCAAGCCACAGATTCCCATGACTCTCGTGGTCACCCGCACACCAATCTACCCCGGCGGCGAGTCCAGCCTCGGTTATGTGGCGTCCAGCCCAATGACCGAGGAGTACCAGTTCGAGAACGGCACATTCGAGTTGCTCATCCCGGCCGCACTGGCCACCAACGAGTACCGCTACGTGTTCTCCCTTGACGACATCCCACAGGGTGCCACAGACTTCTCTCCCGAGGTGGACCGCACCTTCTACGCCAAGGTAGACGACGACGCCCCCTCGGTCATCTGGGGTTCTTGGCAGATGCGCTCGGGTATCACCGGCGAACTGATTGAGGATCTGTTGCCATCCTCGTCAATCAGTTGCGTGAACATCGAATTCACCGTAGACGAGTTGCAGAGGCTCAACAGCGACTCGATGTCCATCAACTGGATGTACTTCCAGGACAACTTCAACTGGTCGTCCTACCGCACGACCTTCCCCGAACCGTGGCAGACTCGCACAGCTAGCATCGACCTTCAATCGAACAAGGTGAACATGCATTGCGTGGATCTTTGGGAGGGACACACCCTGCCCAAGGAACTTGCCGGCGTGGACATCCGTTTCTGGGTGACCGGCGAGGATTCGGCGGGCAACCAGGTGAATCAGGTGACCGGCGGGACGTTCGGAGTCGCGCTCGAGGGCGGGCAATACGATCTGGTGTTCAAGCAGGCGGAGTTCCGCATTGACCGAGTCGATCTCTCGACCGGACAGCCCGAGGCAATGTCCCGATTCGACATCCTGTTACAGGTGACCAACGTGGGTACTGAGGCCGGCGAGTTGTCGCTCGAGGTGTTCATCGTCATCAACGGCAGTCAGCAAGGTAACTTCACCCATGACTGCGGCATCACCTGGCAACCGAATATGCAGGACCTCTGCCGCGTGCCTGTCGACCCGTTCCCGCAACCGCTCAACGGCGTCATCTTCGCAATCTATGACTCCGATGGCAACTTGCTCAGTGAGTCAGAACAGTTCCACGTCCGCGCTGCTGGCAGCAGCGGCGCTGAGGGCATGGACTTGTGGATGATTGGAGGGATAGCCGCCGGTGTGCTCATCCTCATCGCGCTGGTCGTGGTCGTGCTGATGGTGTTCGGACGGCGCCGCGAGGAAGAAGACGATTTCTTCCTAGAGGATGAGGACTACCTGCCTCCAGGTGAAGCCGTGGAGCCGATCAGCCGCGGTCCGCCCGGCTTCCAAGGCCGTGAGGCGGTTGGATACGAGGATACCGGGTCTTCCACTCCACCCGGATATGGTGGCGGTGGTCCTCCAGTCAGCGGTCCACCGAGTCAGAGCCTGGAGATGCAACAAGCGCTCGATGAGTTCTCGTTCTGGGACGAGGCGACCATTCAGGGCTACTTCGATCAAGGCTGGGACATCAATCAGCTGCGCGATTGGGTGCGGGAGAATCATTGACCCAGCGGGTCAGGTGCACATTGCGGGCAGAGGCCCGAACAGGAGGCATGAGCGTGGAAGGTTGGCGCGAACTCGACCTCGCCAACCCCACTGAGGAGCACGCCATGCTGCGCCAGATGGTGCGTGATTTCGTTGCCGCCGAAGTCGAGCCGCAAGCGCTCGAGCATGACCGGGAAGAGAAGTTCAACCTCGAGCTGTTCCGCAAACTCGGCGACCTCGGACTACTAGGCATCACCGTGCCAGAGGAGTACGGCGGAGCCGGGATGGATGCTGTTGCGGCTGCCATCGTCAACGAGGAGTTGTCGTACTCCGACCCTGGATTATGTCTCGCCTATCTCGCCCACAGCATGTTGTTCGCAAACAACCTCGCCCGCAATGGTTCGGAGGAGCAGAAGCAGCGAGTGCTGCCCAAGGTGTGCAGCGGGGAATGGATCGGGGCGATGGCGATGTCGGAACCGGATATCGGCACTGATGTTCTGGGCATGTCCACCTCAGCTGTCAAGGATGGAGATCACTGGGTCATCAACGGCCGCAAGATGTGGATCACCAACGGTTGTATCGATGACGAAGGGACCGCATGCGATGTCGTCTGGACCTATGCCTGCACCGGGACTGACGAGCGCGGAAGAACGGAGATATCGACCTTCCTCGTGGAGCGGGAGCACCCCGGATTCTCGGTCGGTCAGAAGATCATGGACAAGACAGGCATGCGCGCATCGAACACCGCGGAGTTGGTGTACGACGACTGCCGCATACCTGCGTCCTCTCTGGTGGGCGAGCCGGGGTCATCGATGCTGCACATGATGCGCAACCTCGAACTCGAACGCTTGACGCTGGCTGCCCAGAGCCTCGGCATCGCCCGGCGTTGTATGGTAGAGATGAATCGCTACGCCAGTGAGCGGGAGGCGTTTGGAAGCCAGATCCGCGACTTCGGCCAGATCCAGAGATACATCGGTGACTCGTATGCAGAGTGGCGAGCGATGCAGTCCTACGTCTACGACACCGCCCGCAAGATCGACCTCGACAGCGCGGGCAACCGCTTGGATTCCGATGGGGTCAAGCTGATTGCAGCGCCGCTGGCCAAGAACATCGCAGACCGGGCCATGCAGGTGATGGGTGGCTACGGGTATGTCGGAGAGTATGTCGTGGAGAGGTTGTGGAGGGACGCCAAACTTCTGGAGATCGGAGGTGGGACCTTGGAGAGCCACCAGAAGAACATCACCCGTGACCTCGACCAGAATGCGGACGCGCTTCGCTGAGCCGGAGGTGCCAAAGTGCACGAGTGGACTTGGAGCGACTGGAACGACCCTGACGGCGGTATCATCCGTTTATGGGGGACTGTAGCCACCGTCATTCTCCCTCGGGCGCTGCGCCCGCGTGATGACTGGGACGGAGTGGCATTCCTGCTGACTGATGAGGAAATCGAGGCTTGGGATGAAGAGGATGCAATGGAGAAGCGTAGCCGAGGCGCTTTGGCACGGTTGGCTATCGATGGCGGGGGTGATTTCGCTCGCATGCTCGAGCGAATGCTGCAACTCAATCTGGTCAAGGCGGGGCGCTTCCCCGATCCCGAGCCACGCCGTCTGTTCCACCTTGCCGAGAAAGGTGAGTTGCCCTACTACTTCGTCGAGCCTGACACTGGTGATGAAGAGTGGGTAGAATATCTCAAGGGGTGTGGGGATGAAGCGGCTCGACTATCGAGGATAGTTGGTCAACTGTTCGCGCGCGGGAGTTGGCGAAGGGCACTGAAGGAGGCGCTGAAGGAATCTTCTTCGCCGAAAGGAGTAGCTGCGGATGAGGCGGACCAGTTGTCCTACGCCGCTGCCCTCTCCACCGCTTGGTGGCGGCGCTCGGAGATGATGTATAACCCCCATCTGCGGCGTCATCGCGATCTGCGTCTGGCCGCAAGATTGCGCGGTTCCTTGGCATCACTTCGGAATTCGGGCATCAGTTCACCGGTCCTGATTGTCCCGCTTGCTGGCGCTTGGACGAGCGACTTGCTCGCAATCCTCAAGGAGGAGCCTGACCCAGAGCACGTCGAAGCATTGAGCGCGGAGGATGATTGATGGCACGCAGGCAAGCGGTGAACGTCCGCGTCGTCAACAGGCTGGTGCGCTACACAGCCTCGAAGTCAATCGATGGCGACGAAGTCGTATCGCAACTCGGAGCGAAGAAGTCTGGGAAGTCGGTCATCTTGGCGCTCAAGTCACCGCGAGCGACCCTGCTCATCGATGAGGAAGGCCGGCTCGTCGTACACGGAACCTCGCACCCCGAGGTCTCTCGAGCCGCCGCCAAGGAACTGTTGCTCAGATTGGGTCAATCAGATTCGGGCCTGACCACGGAGCGTGGCCCGCTCGTCGTCTCGTTCGATTACGGCCAGCCGCTGCGCACGGACCGCATCCAGGAGTTCGTGCCCGAAGCGAAGGTGGACGAGCGGCTGGAGTGCGTCCGGATCGTCGATGAGCATCACGACATGGAGTTGCTGTTCTTCAGCAACGGCGGGGGGGTGGCACTCGGCGCGCGTTCAGAGAACATGGTCAGTCTAGCGGCCTCGCATTGGGGTACGCGCTTCGATGCCGAACGACTGTTCGTGGAGGTGCTCGTGAGAAATGTCGAAGATCCTGAGGAGGAAGGTGACGACGAGGCTCAGGGGGAGCCCTTGGACCTCGAGGATTCGTGAGGTGGCGACATGTCCATCTTGAACGGCCGCTGGGAAGGGCCTGTACTCGACAATCACTTCCATCTCGACAGAGATAATCGGTTCACCGACGCCGCGCTCGATTTCCAACGTGCTGGGGGGACCCACCTCGTGCTGGTGCACAAACCAGGAGCCATCCCTCCTGTGGACATCTCAGGCTACCGCGCCGCCTACTCCGACACTCTTGACATGGCAGAAACCGTACGCCGTGAAATCGGACTTCACGTGCGTGTCGTACTCGGGCCGCACCCAGCGGTTTGGGCGCATCAGATCGACGACCTCGATATTGAGAGGGCGAGTGAATTGCACTTGGAGGCGGTCGAACTCGCGATAACCCATTGTGAGGAAGGAGATGCGGTCGGCGTGGGCGAGGTCGGACGACCCCACTGGGAGGTCGATGAGGTCATCTGGAGCGCGGCGAATGACCTGTTCTTGGAGGTGCTCTCGATGTGCTCAAAGGCGGGCATCCCTGTGCAACTGCACCTTGAGGGAGACGGTGAGCCCACCTACTCAGACGTCGCCCAGATGTGCGATGCAGCCGGCATGTTCCGCAACGATGCGATCCATCACCATGCACAGGCGGACGTGAGTGCCGCGTTCACTCACGGGATGATTCCCTCTGTTCTGGTCGGGAAAGGGTGTGTGCAGACCATCGTCGACACCATCGCGAGCAACGAGACAGGATTCCTGATGGAGACCGATTACATGGACGATCCCCGGCGTCCAGGAGCAGTTCTCGGTCCGAAGACGGTGCCCAAGCGCACCCAGGCGCTGGCGACGGCGCTCATCGAGGCGGGAGAGGATGCAGAAGAACTGCTTCATCGAACGCATCAGGATCTTCCAGAATCCCTCTATGCGAATTGACCCCCTCGTGCCCTCACGTGCGGGTGGGCGGAGAATCGCAGATTCTCCTTGTACCCCACACAGCAGGCAAAGGTCTTGAAGGGCTGTGGGCGCGCCAGCCGCGCTGTAGGACAGTACTGGTGGTTTCATGTTGGAACTTGAAGGAAAGACTGCACTGGTGTTCGGAGTCGCCTCAGAGGAGAGCATCGCTTGGGCGATTTGCACCCAACTTGCACAGGCCGGATGCAACCTCGTGCTCGGTTACCAGAAGCGGTTCAGGAGCCGCGTGTTCCAGTTGCAGGAGAAGTTACCAGCGATCACCGGATTCCACCCTGTTGACGTCGCCAGCGATGAAGCGACTGCGGAGTTCTTCACCGAATGGCAGCGGGAGGATGCTGGAGCCAAGGCGGACATCGTCATCCACGCCATCGGGTTCGCGCCCGCTGAGTGCTTCGACCGCCCCATACTGTTCGCTGAGAACGACCCCATCTCCACCGCCATGACCGTCTCCGCTCATTCGCTGCAACGGCTGCTGCGCCACGCGCTCCCGCACCTGAATCCCAATTCATCGACGATCTGCCTGACCTACGCCGCCTCCACTCGTTGGGTGCCGAATTATGGCGTGATGAGCATCGCCAAGGCCGCCCTCGAGGCGTGGACCAGGGAACTGGCTAACCATCTAGGTCCCGAAGGACATCGCATCAACGCTATCTCGAGCGGTCCCATCCTGACTCTTGCTGCTTCTGGAATCCCTGGATTCGACGACATTCTGGAACATGTGGAGCGCAACTCGCCTCTGCGACGCAATGTGACGCAGGAGGATGTGGCAGGCTGTGCGCTATGGCTGGCCTCTTCGCTCGCTGCTGGCGTCACGGGACAGGTGATACACGTGGATGCTGGATATTCGACGATCATGGTCCCAGAGAGCATCTCAGACCGAGGGTGAGGCCGATGGAAATCGACGAGGCGCCGCAGGATCCGTTCGAGCCGGTGGCCATCGTCGGCATGGCGGCGCTGCTGCCCGACGCCGGCGATGTAGCCACATTCTGGAGCAACGTTCTGGAGGCGCATGTGTCATTCCGAGAAATCCCTGCTGACCGCTGGGAGACGGATGACTTCTGGGTCGAGGGCGGTCCCGGAGCGGTCGAGCAGAACAAGACCTACTCGAAGATCGGTGCGTTCGTCGACGGCTTCGAGTTCGACTGGCGCCGCTGGAAGCAGCCTCCAGGGACTCTGGCTCAGATTGACGAATGCCAGTTGTGGGCGGTTTCCGTCGCTGCGGATTCGTTGGCCGACGCCGGGTACGGGGATGGCGAGGGCGACAAGCAGCTACCGAATGCGCGCACCGGGGTCGTGTTCGCCAATGCCCTCGGAGGAGAGAACCGCAACCTGTCGAACCTCAGAGTGTGGGCCGACCAGATTGCTCGCAAGGCGGTCGAGGCTGGGATGCCGGAGTCGGGCAGCGAGTCGTTCAAGCAGGCAATCGCCGAGGGAACACCGAAGATCGACGAGGACACGATGCCCGGCGAGTTGGCAAACGTGGTCGCCGGAAGGGTGGCCAACCTGCTCGACCTGCAGGGGCCGAATTACAGCACCGACGCTGCCTGTGCCACGACCTTCGCCGCCCTGATGGACGCCTGTCACCTGCTGCAGTCTCGTCAGGTCGATCTGATGCTCGCCGGGGCGTCGGACCGCACGATGGACCCGGCGACCTACGCCAAGTTCAGCGCCATCGGAGCGCTTTCATCTTCCCATTCGACCCCATTCGACGTGCGAGCGGACGGCTTCGTGATGGGCGAAGGAGCCGGCTGCGTCGTGCTCAAGCGCCTGAGCGATGCGATTGCCGATGGCGACCGTATCTACTCGGTGATCCGCGGCATCGGTGCATCATCTGACGGGCGGGGAAAGGGAATCACCGCCCCCAGCGTGCGCGGGCAGCGTCAAGCGGTGCTGCGAGCGCAGCAGCAGGCGGCTCATGAGCCCGGTACCGTCGAACTCATCGAGGCTCACGGGACCAGCACCCGCGTCGGCGACGCCACCGAGTTGAACACGCTCTCGGAGGTGTTCGGTTCCATTGACGCCGGCAGCCGCGTGGCGGTCGGCTCGATCAAGAGCCAGATAGGCCACCTGAAGGCGGCGGCGGGCATTGCTGGGTTGCTGAAGGCTGTGCTGGCGCTGCACCACCGAACGATTCCACCATCAGCCGGATTCGAGAAGCCGAATACCTCGGTCGACTGGGATTCCATCCCGTTCTATGTGCCGACTGCGCCGGCCGAATGGCCCGCACCCTCATCTGGCCTGCCGCGCCGAGCCGGGATATCCTCGTTCGGCTTCGGAGGCACCAACTTCCATTGTTCGATCGAGCAGTACGACCCGGAGTACCATCTTGATCTCGCTAGGCAGTGGGAGGCCCGTCGGTCCCGCTGGCTCGGGGAAGCGACGATCGCTGCTGATGCGCCCCTCACCACACCGACTGCACCCAGCGTGCTCGACCAGAGCGCGACGCCGTCGCTGACCTGGGACGAACTGAAAGCCGTCGAAGGTGGGGTGCTGCTGCTCAACGCGGTCGACCTGCCGGCGCTCACCGGCGAGATCGCCCTCTGCAAGGCCGCCCTGTTTGCTCCGGCCGGACCGACCTTCGACGATCATCCGACGGGGAGGCGCCTGTCCGCTGCGCTGGCTGCCCTCTCTTCGGATTACAGCCCTGAGGGCGTCAGGTGCGCGGTGGTGGCGTCGACGTGGGCTCAGTTGGAGAAGAGGCTTGACCTGTTGCTCGACAACCTGGAGGACCGGGAGAAGTGGGACTTCCTATCCAAGCAGATGGTGCATGTGACCGATGCCCCGCCGTTGCCCCGTGAGGCGGGACTGGTGCAGATGTTCCCTGGCCAGGGCAGCCAATATGTCGGCATGACACTCGACCTGTCGAGGAGATACGAGGTCATCGGTGACACCTGGTTCGAGG
>Ga0310124_10000391_pt1 | contig 30087 bp, 28 predicted proteins | sample CB11b_AW_Bot5_MG_FD_203507 | JGI IMG/M metagenome (GOLD analysis project Ga0310124, IMG submission 203507) | Marine microbial communities from Western Arctic Ocean, Canada - CB11b_AW_Bot5 | ecosystem: Environmental > Aquatic > Marine > Oceanic | place: Canada: Western Arctic Ocean | collected...
TGTGGAACCGATAGTATCGAACGACACATTAGATTGGGGCATATCAATCGAATCACTGCTGGCATTACAAGACTCCGCGGGTAATTCTATAAATCTGTCATTGTTATCGTCCGTGTCATTTGTTGACTTTATGGGTTGGTGTGACCCGGCTGTTCACAGCCATTGGTGTTCGAAGTGATTATGGATGGCCGATAACCATGTTCGCTACGGGATAACTATCGGTCAATCGGATTCAAGAAGGCGGTGATAGTCTTTTCCGGCGGTAAGGGTCATGCCATTCGTATCAATCATGTGATAGTTGATGTATGAGTTTTCAATCAAGTATTGTCTGAAAGTCTGCTTTATCATCAATATCGTACGTACCAGTGCGAGGCGTGCTGTCCCCTTGATAACTTCAATGGTTGCGCCAAATGGCCGAAGGGTTATCAGGAGACTGACACGAAATGTTCATCGAATTTGGAAGTTATTTTATGGGCCCCATTGGGGATTTCGGGAAGGTCATTTGGAGCCTGTGAGGCCCCAGAGCCTATTGGGACATGAGATCTTTAGTGTGATCTAAGTGTCTGCCAAAACTATAGGATACGATTTATAGGTTGCGGTCTGAGGTCTGTTGCCTCTTGAGTTTCCGGTCGTGAACCGAGATGCGCTGAGTGGAATATTCACCATGTCTTGGGAAGCTTGGACAATCATCGGCCTGCTAATTCTGGTCATCATTGTTTTGGCACGCAATCTTGCTGGTCCAGATACAGTGCTGCTCGGTGTCTTGACTGTATTGATGACACTAACTCTGATTCCAGGTGCCAATTTTCCCACGCCAGCGCAGATTATCTCAGGGTTCGGCAACGAAGGGCTGGTTACCATTGCGGTTCTTTTTGTCGTCACCGCTGGGTTGGAGCGGACAGGGGCAATGCTCTTGTTGACCGAACCCATACTGGGGCGTCCCAGATCTGTTTTGGGTGCTCAGGTTCGACTCATGTTTCCTGTTGCGGTATTGTCGGCATTTCTTAATAACACTCCGATCGTCGCCATGTTTATGCCCGTGGTGAGTGATTGGTGTAAGAAGACGGGGTTGAGTCCGTCCAAATTATTTATTCCTCTAAGTTATGCGGCCATTATGGGTGGTTCGTGTACCTTGATCGGCACCGCCACCAATCTGGTTATTTTTTCAAGTATCGACCCTTCGTTGCAGCAGAACATTGGCATGTTCACAATTTCAAAACTTGCCGTACCTGTGGCAGTGATGGGGATTGCTTTTGTTGTCGTTATTTCACCTGTACTTCTTCCAGATCGTCGCCGTGGTGATCCAGGTCGACATAAATCACGGCAGTACACCGTGGAGATGATTGTTAAGCCAGATAGCGCAATTGACGGGAAGTCAATCGAAGCTGCTGGTCTACGTAATTTGCCAGGGCTATACCTCATCGAGATCGAACGGGATGGAGAACGTTTGGTGGCGGTGGGACCCGACCAGATGCTTCATGGACAGGACCGGTTGATTTTTGCTGGATTGGTGGATTCGGTGGTGGACTTACAGCGGATTCGAGGTTTGATGCCTGCTACCGATCAGGTCTTTAAGCTATCTGATCCTCGACCCAACCGCCGTTTGGTCGAGGCCGTTGTCAGTGACACGTGTCCACTTGTTGGCAAGAGCATTCGTGAGGGTCGCTTCCGAAGTGTTTATGATGCAGCAGTCATTGCCGTTCACCGCAATGGTGAACATTTAAATCAGAAGATCGGTGATATTGTATTGCGGGCCGGCGATACCCTGCTGATTGATACTCATCCCCGGTTCGTCAATGTTCACAGGGATAGTGTTCATTTCTTTTTGGTTTCCGCAGTGGTCGGTTCAGAACCCATACGTCATGATCGTGCCTGGCTGGCCTTGTTCTTTCTTCTGCTGATGGTTGGACTGACAATATTTACCTCGATGAAGTTGGTCAATGCTGCCTTGCTGACTTGTGCAGCAATGGTGCTGACCAAGTGTTGCTCCCCACAGGAGGCCCGTAATAGTATTCAATGGAGAATTCTGTTGGTCATTGGCTCAGCCATCGGGATCGGTCAAGCGATGACCTTGACCGGTGCGGCAACTCACATTGGTGGTGCAATTGTCAATGCCCTCTCGCAATATGGGCCACATATCGTCTTAGCTGGCATCTGTATATTGGCCATGATAATGGCATCGGTCATTCAGCCGGTAGCCACCGCTCTATTGCTTTTGCCCATTGGGATGGTGGCTGCCCAGCAACTTGACGTGAGCCCCATGCCCTTTGTCATGAGTTTAATGATGATTCCTGCTGCTAGTTTTGCCACGCCTTTGGCATACCAGACGAATCTGATGGTCTTTGGTGCAGGTGGTTACCGTTTCAGCGACTATTTGCGTATTGGTTTACCGCTGAACCTGCTGGTGATCTGGATGACCGTGTGGATGGCCCCGAGGATCTGGCCATTTCATTGATGCAAGATGTTGTTGCCTCACGGATCACCATGTTGACGGTGATAATTCTGGGGTGCTTTGGCATTCACACGGAGTTTAATTCGTCGAATCACCGGTTGTTTTTGCCGTCGTATCAGATCTCGTTCAAGGCCATTTCGTAGGAGTCGGTCTAACTCATACAGATGGGCACTGGAATCAACGGCGACCTGTAATACACCTCGGCGGAGGCTCTCTAAACTTGTATGTTGAGCCAGATCATCAGGTATAAGTTGATACCAGAGTGGAATCATGTTCTGCAACTGTTTGAAGGGTTTGGCAATCTTCTGGTCAAACTCTCTCGCCATGAATGCAAGGCTATGGTCGTATGTCTTGGGACCTCGCCATCGGCGCAGATGTTCTAGGTAATTAAAACTTTCTTCAGGTGGTTTCACGGCGTTATCATAACTGGTGATGCGGTGGAGTTCATCAGGTTTGTGATAGAAGCCGCGTTTTTCGAATATCAGGAACATCGCAGGCTGATCCAGGAGGAGCCTAAACCAAGTCACCATCGGTACTCTAGTTGCGGCTGAAGAACAGATCGGCCGGGGCAAGTATTGGGTGTGAAGTTGCCCATTTGCTACCGTGATGCTGATCCCCGTGCGGCCACCTTTGCCCCTCATCGACATGTGGAGGCGGGCGTATCCCGCCAGTTCGGAAGCCGGATATCGATAGTTGGTGTGCAGATCTGCAGCCAAGTAGGGGTTAAAACGTTGGAATTTCGTAACTCACTACTATACCTGGATTAGTGATCGCGGCGAGTTTTTTGTGGGCTGCCAGCGTCGGAGTCGAATAAACATTTATTTGTGAAATTCAGGTGGATAATACAGGTGTGGGAATATAATGAGGGGCCTAACGGTTGGAGTTGAGCCCGTATCATTTTCGGTGTGGGTGGGATTGGATTTGATCTTAAATGGGGATTGAGAAAGCAATGGATCAAGTATTACGGTACGGTTCTTTCACCACTTCGCTTGGGGAGTTTGTCGGTGAACAACTGAGTCGGGAGTTATGAGATGTTGGCGTTGTGGAAGGACCGTCGTGGGGTAACTGCTGCGCTGCACCGGTCTGTAGTTGCTGTTTTCGGTGCGGTTATTTTACTGGTGATGGCGCCAGCGCCATCGTCGGCAGAGCATTCGGTTGCCAGGCAGTGGAATGATGCTCTTCTAGATGCTATTCGAATCGATTTTCCTGCACCAACGATCCATGCCCGAAACCTGTACCATGCCTCCGTCGTGATGTGGGATTCCTGGGCCACTTTCGACAGCACGGCTCGCGGTATGTTCTATACCGACAAGGCGCCGATGCCGGCCGACCTTGCCGCCGCCCGTAATGAGACGATTAGTTACGCGGCATACCGTGTACTTTCACAACGGTACACGCACGCTGTGGACCCTGTCGCCACCCAGGCGATCTTCGATGGTCTGATGGGGTCACTCGGTTACGACACGAACATTGCGACGACCGTAGGCAACAGCCCCACTGCGATCGGCAACCGCATCGCCGCGCAGATGCTCGCTTCCACGATCAACGACGGATCAAACGAGGCCAACGGCTACGTGGACGACACGGGATACGCGCCGCTCAACAAACCGATGCACTTGCAGTTCACGTACTTCCTGAACATGGACGAACCCAATCACTGGCAACCGCTGGCATTTGAGTCGCGCTTCACACAGAACGGCCTGGAGGCAGACAAGTTGCAGACGTACGTCAGTCCGAATTGGGGTGACGTGACACCATTTGCCCTGCAACCAGAATCAGGACAGGATCCGTGGACTGCAGTGGACCCGGGGCCTCCGCCACTACTCAGGGGCGTTGGTGATGTGGACTTTAAGGCCAATGTACTTGACGTGATTCGTCACGGTGCTGTGCTGGATCCAAGGATGTTGAAGATTCCTTTTGATTTAAGCACGGTTGGGCTTCGTGCCGGTCAAAGTACCATGATCGATATTTCTCCAGCCTCCTTTGGTAACCGAGCACTGGGTACCCACATCGATCAAGGTTACACGAAAAATCCGGTTACTGGATTACCCTATACGCCCCAGTTGGTCCGTCTGGGTGACTACGGCAGGGTTATCGCTGAATTTTGGGCTGACGGTCCTGAATCTGAGACGCCACCGGGTCATTGGTTCACTCTTGCCAACTACGTTGCCGACCACCCCGATGCGGTTAAACGGATTGGTGGTGATGGTCCTGTTGTGGATGATCTAGAATGGGATGTGAAGGTGTACCTGGCGCTGGGTGGTGGGGTCCACGATGCGGCCATTGCCGCTTGGGGATCCAAGCGTGAGTATGACTATGTCCGCCCCATCTCGATGATCCGGCAAATGGGTGGGTTGGGTCAGTCTTCCGACGTTGGTCATATTGCACGGTATCACCCCGATGGTCTACCCCTTGAGTCCGGGGTAATCGAGGTGATCACGTCACAGACGACTGTCCCTGGTGGTCGACATGAGCACTTGGCGAAATTTGAAGGTGAAATTACGATTTATGCCTGGTCAGGTGAAGGCCAAGTAGCAGACGGGGAGGTTGGGGGTACACAATGGATCCGAGCTGCAGAATGGTGGCCATACCAACGTTCAACTTTCGTGACCCCGCCTTTCGCCGCCTATGTTTCTGGTCACAGTACGTTTAGTCGTGCTGCAGCTGAGGTGCTCACTGAGATTACGGGCAGTGAGTTCTTTCCAGGTGGGTTGGGAGAACATTCCTTTGCAAAGGAAGCATTTTTGGAATTTGAACACGGACCGAGTAACGACGTGACACTGCAATGGGCCACCTACCGCGACGCCGCGGATGAAGCGGGCATCTCACGTTTGTTTGGCGGCATCCACGTCGCTTGTGATGACTTTGCCGGTCGAATCATGGGGTCGCTGATTGGGCAGGGGGCATGGGCGCAGACACAGGCATACTTCGTGCCCACGCCTGCCACGGGTCTATGTCTTACGCTACTGGCGGGACTGGGCGTTCTCCGCCGCCCGAAACGCCAGTTGTGAATTTCAGCAGGCTGTCTTATGGCCCTGTACATGCCCTGGCGAGCACTGCTGCTGGCACATCAGGCATTTCTACCAGGTGAAGACGCTAGCGCAATTCCACATTGACGTTACGACGTCGAAAGCCGAGGCATCCCAGCCCAACGGTTAGAGTGACTCCGGAAACTGGTTCGGGAACCAGCGCCGCGGAACTGCTGGCGGCAGCGGTCCAATTGGCGCCGACGATGCCAAGATCTGCGACGTCAACCTGCCCATCCCCATTAAAGTCACCGTCTTCTGGCAATGCATTGGTACTGCCAAAGTTGGCGCCCACAACACCCAGATCTGCTACATCGATTATACCGTCTCCGTTGGCATCACCAGGTATCATTGAACTGCCAAGCTCGATCACGAGCATCGGACGCGTCGCAATATCTTCTACTGAACCGGAGGCAGTCAGATTGCCGTCACTGTCGTAGACATCTCCAAATTCGCTTGAGTGATAGGCATTGCCGTAATTGACCTCCATTGTCGGCACTGCATCAGTTGGGCTTAAAGCTGTGATGAACACGCCATCGCCAGTAACGAAATCTAATAAACCGGTGACATCAAATTCCTTAAAACCCGAGTTGGCGTCTTTGAAAACTTCAACTGCACCAGAATGGGTTGAATCATAATTGTGTGGATGCACTATTGAATTTGGATCACTTGGATCCTCGATGAGATCGGGGTCACCTTTGTCTGCTGGTCCACAATTGAATGCCATCGCATAACCATCATTGGGCGTGCGGTAGTCAGCGGCGCTCCTGCTGTCGGGCATTCCACAGTAACTACCCGTCTCCCAATCCACTTTTCCCCGTCTTTTTTCTTTTGCGGTTACGCGGCCTTTTGTTGCGACACCGTCGTCAAACCCCCACGTGATCGAGTGGAGCATGGGGTAAATCGCGATCGTCCCGCTATTGAGTTTGGGCATGGCGTAGATGTTATCCAGCTCGACGTTGCCGGGACCTATGACCGTATCACCCTTAAATGCACCCCCAGCCGAACCTTCGGCACCCAGATCTTCGGTATTGTAGAGCTTAAGCGTAGCGCTTTTGATATCCGCGTCGGCTGGAATCTGACCGGCGGTGGCGCCAAACACATCACGGAACCGAATAAACATGCGCGAGTAGCGGTAAGTGGGTCCGGCCTCGGGACTGGAAACTCCGGAGGTTACCGTTCCAAGTTCACTCTGTAAGAAATTACCCACCTCTAACACAGTCGTACGTCCCCCGCTGGTGGACCAACTTTCATAGGAGCCCACGTCACCAGCGTGACCTGTATCCACCCCCGACGTATCACCAAAGTTTGTGGTAAATCCCCACCTTATTGAGGTATCCTGGGCACGCTCGTACCCGTTGGCACCCTGTTGGAAAGTAAGGGTTTCCGCCCATGTCGTAGTGGCAGATGACAAAGCAATCATGAGCAACCATATTACAACCAGGACTTTCGAGAATCTTAGTATTGACATTACCATCTCCCAAGGAATGCAACGTGTTTGTTTATAATAGAACTACTTTCAACCCTCCAACCCCATGGCTCATGGGGTTGGAGATTTAAACATTTAACACCTAAATCATAACCACTCCATACTTGCACAACAAGGGTAAAATACAGGAGAACTTACGACAGAGATCTCCAGCCAATTACCGCAACCCACGAGTTAGAAATGGCGAAGGCTTGAACGCCGGGTGATCCTAACCACCGCCTTATAAATGGTTTCTGGTACGGTGTGGATTGAAGCCCGCCGATCGGTTAAACGGTTTTACACTGACCAGAAGACACCAGGAGGCCAGCATGGAAGATCGTCGTATGCTGGATTACCAAGATTTGTTACCCCTGTCCTCAAATCATCGGTAATGGTACCGCATCTTTCGTCTGTTTCTTCCAGGCTCGAAGTCGCGCGACCATATCGTGGATGCGGTCCTGCTGTTTTGGATGGTCGAATAGGTTCTTCAACTCGTGTGGATCAGCACCCAAGTTGTACAGTTCGCATTGGTCTACCGGGCTCAGGTTCAGTTTCCATCCATCTTGTCCAACCAATGTCCGCCAGGGCATTCCAGCTACCCGGTTGATCTCTTCTACTGGCAGGTTGATGGCGCGATGGCTGTAATCGACATGCTCAGATTCATTCCACTCGATGATCACGTTGGTCCCCTCCAGGGTGGACTGTCCCTGTAGAACAGGTACGCGACTTTCGCCCTGTAGATGCCCGGGTTTGGACTCTCCCATTAATTCCAGGAGCGTGGGTACAAGGTCGATATGACTGATAGCTCCGGACACCTTTCTGATTTGACGCTTTAGCCACGGCACACGTATGAGTAGGGGCACCCTGACTGATTCCTCGTACATCACTGTCTTGCCGCGCATTCCGTGGTCTCCTGCCATTTCACCATGGTCGCTGGTAAAAACCACGATGGTGTTGTCGGCCTGTCCGCTTTCCTCTAGGGCATTAAGAATGATACCCACCGACTGATCCACCAGTGTCACATTACCCCAGTAGCGGGCCCGCAACTCCCGCCAACCCGCCTCATCTTTCATATCCATTCCGTTGAACATCAGGCCGCCATTGAGGTAGTAGTCTGCGGCGGCGCGATTTCCCAAGGCGGCATTATCCGACGGCATTCGAAAAAACTGCGGACCGGTGGCCAGATTATTCCGGGAATACAAGTGGTTGAGCGGTCCGTCGTAAGGCTGGTGTGGTTCCAGATAGCTTACATAGGCCACGAAGGGGCGATCACCCTACTCTTTGATGAAAGATGCGGCCTGCCTCCCCTGAAACATGGCCTTGGTGTGCCGTGCCGGCAACTGCGCCACCGTGCCGCGGTTAAAGACTTTGCATCCTTCCCGCTCTACATCCGGCTCAAAACCGTTTTTCGTCAAGTAGTGGTGGTAGCTGCTCAGCTGCGCCAGATACTCCTTGCGGCTGTACGAACTGCGATAGAGATCCTCAGTGCTAACCCACTGGTCAAAACCATATTGCGTTATGACTTCGTCCCCCAGATCCCACTTGCCGTTATAACAGCAGCAATACTCCTGAGACACCATCTCCGCAAGGGTCCGGGCCGTTGGCGGCAGTTGTGCCTTCTTGGCTCCCATGCTGAGCGTGTGAGGATACATGCCGGTCATAATGGTCGTGCGCGCAGCCACGCACACCGGCTGGCTTACATACGCTCTTTCGAATACGAAACTCTCTTGGGCCAAGGTATTGAGATAGGGAGTCTGGATGGTTCTGTTGCCATAACACGCCATCGTATCGAACCGTTGCTGGTCGGAAAAAATAAACAGGAGATTGGGTTTGTGTTTCACTGACATACTCTTGTTACTGGTGTATCATCGTTGTTCCATGAGGGTCTTTACATTGAATAACGTCTGATGCATTTAAGTTGATGCTGGAATCGTGCCAGCGCGTCTTCGTTGTCATGGCGACCACTTTGATTTCTAAATGGTGAGACCCCCTAGAGGGGGCATGTTTTCGGTTTTGGTATGACGTGTAGGATGTTTTGAATCAAATATTGTCTATGAATTTAAAGATAAATAAGGCTAGAAAAAAGCCAAACGAGATGAAATATAATAAACAGAATAATATGACTTGGAATTCACCTAAACGCTCGTTCGGCTATACAAAACTTAAAAATGTTCTACTTGTTTGTCGTAAACCTCCTTTCTTGATCGAACATCCGTCCAGATGAATTTTTGGCGTGGGGGGAGGGACAGTCAAGTCAGGATTTAGGAATTCATCCTTTTTTTATTATTCAATTTCCGCTTTGTTGGGCGTTTCACCAATTGTTCAAGAGTTGTAAGATTGACGATATCCCATGGGCGACCATCGGGTGAAACTTCCTTGGCCGTTTCAAGTATCTTCGGAATAGATCGAAAATGACGATGGTTGACTAGCTCACGGAATGCCGATAGTGGTATGTGCCCATGGCCGATATGTTCATGGCGATCAACTCGTTTACCCCTTGGCACCTTGGAATCATTGAGGTGGATTACCTGGACCAGATCAAGTCCAACCGTGTCGGTTAACTCAGCGATCACCCGTCGGCATCCAGCAGCACTGGTTAATTCATATCCGGCCGCCAGCATATGTGCGGTGTCCAGGCAGACCGCTAGCCGCTGCGGTTGTGTGGTGAGGTCAATGATTTTCCGTAGGTGTTCGAATCGGTACCCAAGTGCGGTTCCTTGACCTGCGGTGACCTCCAGGCACGTGATTACCTTTAGGCCGGACAATTGTTTGTGCAACTGGTTCAACGCCTTGGCGACCCGCGTAAGCCCCCAGTCCTCGCCCTGCTGCATGTGGGCACCAGGATGGGTGACCAGAAATGGGATATTCAACGTTTCACAGCGCAGAAGTTCCTCGCGAAATAGGGATTTGGACTTCTTCCAATTTCCCGGGTCTGGGCTGGCCAAATTGATCAGATAGCTACCGTGACTGACTACTTGTCTGATCTTTGTTTGGGCCTGTGTCTTATACCACAGGTCGATCTGCTCATTGGTAAGTGGTTTGACCTGCCACTGACGTTGGTTCTTGGTAAAGACTTGAACGCATGACATCTTGAACTGCTGGGCCTCAAGCAGGGCATTATGCAAACCACCAGCAATGGATAGATGACTACCGAACATTCCTACATGGTAATGCATATAGCACGGAGTGTTGGTTGTTTATGAGGACTCGCCATGTACTAGCTGCAGTCCGGGCGAGCCACTGAGCATCCAGATTATCAGCATCACTCACCGTGGAGCGGATGCGATTAAGTTCCAGCCAGTTGATCCACACATGGGTATATCCATTTTCACATAAGGTTTTCGTGACGGCCTGAGGGTCACCACCTGCATCCTTCTGAAAGGTACCCAGTGGTCCCACATCAAAGGCCGAGAAATAGGTTACAGGGTTATTGACATACAGGACCATCGCATCGGCAACCATGTATGTTTGTGTATTTGGCGGAAGATGATTGATTGGATGGAGGTTGGCCAGATCATCATGGATTGCAATGATCTGCCATGGCGGCCACTGTTGGACTGTTTGGCGATAGAAAACTCTGTAACTTGATATAGTTGTGGCTGCGACAAGCACAATTGCAGTTGCCATGGCAAGATGTTTTTTAGATTGCGTGAGATGGTCTGAAAGTACACCAAAGGAGCTGCCGATCAGCGCACAGCCTGGTAGCACAGTCAAATAGAGATATCGGCTGGGTTGCATTGTGGCGAATAACCAGAAACCAAGCTGAATCAGCAACATCAACAGCATCATGACCGCGTACGGCCGGCAATCGGGTCGTCTGTAGAGGAAGACACCACCTAAAAGTGCTACAACCCATAGTGCGCTTACGCCACCTTCCTGTTTGAATCGTTCAATTTCCATTGTTTGGTCGGTATACGGCCGGCCGAGAAGCGCGCCATGGCCGACATTGAATAACCATTGTCTTCCCAATAGTTGGACGCGGCGGACTAGTGTGTGCTTGGGGGCATGGGTGTGGGTCCAGTTATCTGCCTGCTGTTGTGTCCAGTGCGCCAAGCCGAACTGGCGCGTGGCGAACGGGAATACAGGATTTGACGTCCACGACCAATTGCGAATGAAGTAAGGGCTCATCACCAATGTGCAAGCAAGGCATACAAGTGCGCCCATACCAATTGTCCGTTTGTATGAATGGCGGAAATTGTTTGTGGTTTTACCACTGCGCAGCATGGCTATCAGTGTGATCGGCAGAGCCACCATTGGCCCTGCCGTAAGTTTGGCCATGGTGGCTGCTCCAGCGCAGAAACCAGCAGCCACCGCTGATCGCCAGTCAATTTGATTTGGTACGGTTAAAATAAAAACTGCACTGGCCGCCATCATCAGTACAAAGCCTTCGTTGTAGGCGGACGAACCAATGATGAGTGTCCATGGCATCGCGATTAATGCGGACGCGCTTATCCAGCCAGAAAATGAACCGAATCGTCTAGCAACGGCAACACCAAGGATTGCAGCCCCAAGGACAGTTACGGAGGCATGATAGAATTGTGCAGCGTAGAGCGACTCGCGCATGGACCCCTGCATGGCGGCGATCATCATATAGCCAACCTCAAAGAGGCTGGGGAAGTAACTGTAAACATTGTGTGGCAGTCCCTGCATTGCACCCTGCTCCAGCCACTGCCGTGGCAGTTGCAGGTGATAGCTGATGGTGTCGTAGCCGAATGCCTCTACTGACCAGAGTGTTTTAGGGGGGCATGCTGCGGCCACGGTGAACAGGGCAACCATCGGTATGGGTAGTATAAGCAGCCATTTAAATTGAATTTGGTGGGTAAGAATTATGCGCCGATAAGCAGGCTGTAGTAGTTGGATGATGAAAATAATTATTCCCAGAATGCACAGTCCCCAAGCGGTGGTTTGGTTTAACCTGCCGCCCCAGGCACTGACCCACGCGATCAGTAGTATCAAAGCTGTACCCATTGCCGGTTGTAAAATGAACGGTGTACTTGCTTTTTGCAGCAGGCATCGTCGAATTGGATATCCCCATCCCGTGGCACTTAGCCATAACGGGATCAAGATGCCCAATGCCTTGAATCCAAGAACGAACATCTGCAGCATTTGGAGGGGAATCAGTTGCCAAAGTGATCCTTGCAACTCGGCCTGTCCAGCCGGTTCCCGTGGTTGTAGTCCGCCCTGAAGCGCCACCACCGTGCACAGAAGAAAGATGAGAATGGCAATGGAGATGACGACGGTTGTCTGTCGTCGGTCAGGGTATTGGGTTGTAGTCACGAGTCATCCTCTTGGGGCGCCAATGGGGAAGTATCCGTTTTGGCTGGCTGGTGTCTTGATGAATCCAAGTTGTGACCGCTTACCTGCTGTCTAGAGACGACGTGGGCGCGTTAGATTTTGATGGTGTTAATAAAACGTCAATATGCTTGCCGTCCCGGTCCTTTTTGATCGAGTAAAGTTCATGATCTTTGGTTTTGTGATCATCTAAACCAAACAACTGTCGCAGGGTCCTCGTGTAGTTTCCCGCCGTTGATCGGTCGGACCCGAGTCGATTTGTCCGATCCAGCATGGCCAATGGCAGGTGCAATATCTTGTTAATCAATCGGCGTGAATGTTCCTGGATAATACGTTCAATGTCTTGTGGATTGGCCGAAGCAATCTTGCGGGTTGTACGTTTCTGCTCATCGTATCCAAGAGCGTGCAGTTTTTGGCGAAGGGCACGGATGACCTGGCCGATGTCCCGGTTCTCAAATTCGTGCATGCACCGGACAATGGATTCATTGAGTATTTCAGTACACTGTTTGATCTGTTGTTCCCGATATTGGAATGTTTCGGAAATCACAGATTGAAGGTCGTCAAGGTTGTACAGGTAGACATCTCGCAATGAATGTACAGCCGGGTCAACATTACGCGGCAGAGCCAAATCAATAATTACCAAGGGGCGATGTCTTCTGCGTCGTAAGAGAGGTTTAATCTGTTGCGGTGTAATCAGTGGCTGATCAGCGGAGGTACTTGCAATTACCACATCTGCAGCCATGAGCATTTCGTTCAGTTGGCCGAAGGGCCTGACCTCACCTTGTTCCGGCGCTAATGCGAGTCGTTCGAGCAGGGCATTAGCTCGAGACAATGACCGGTTTGTAATCAGTAGCTTGGCCGGTTGTAGTGTAGATAAATGCCGCAGTGTGAGTTTGGCCACCTCACCGGCCCCGATAGCGAGGATAGTTTTGTCATCAAAATGTTCGAATACTTGGCGAACGAAATCCACTGCGACGGATCCGACAGACACCCGACCACGATCCATTCCAGTATCCTTGCGCACGGATTTGGCCGTTCCTATTGCCCGTTGGAACAGCACGTGAAGGACTGCCCCGACAGTTTTGCGTTGTTGGGCATCTTCATATGCTCGTTTTACCTGTCCAAGTATCTGTGCCTCACCGAGTACCATTGAGTCCAAGCCACACGCAACGCGAAATAGATGGGTGACAGCTTGCTCGCCTTCATTGACGATAATTGCCGGCAAGAGGCAGTCCATGTCAAGATTACTGATCTGTCCAAGCAACTTGGCCAGCAATTGAACATCGTGATGGTGATCCGGCGGTGAGTCGGTTGCCGCAGGGGCTTGTGATTGGTCAGGGTGGCTCAGGTAGACTTCTGTGCGGTTACATGTGCTCAGTAAAATGCATTCAGTTTGTCCAAGGTGCTGTGCCAAAACACGATAAAATTCATCTTGCGCTTGTTCATTTAGCGCAAGCCGTTCACGTAACTGCAATGGTGCCGTGCGGTGATTGATACCAACCATCAGCAAACTCAATGCTGCCACACGTCCACCTCTGTTTTCTTGTTGTCTACGAACTGGGGCTGATCATCCTCTTCGTCAGTGAGCGTGTTAACGACACCGAATATGGCCATGATAAGGATGACACCAACAATGCTGAGCCAAGCTGCACGCGTACCACGAAATGCCGTGGCGAAACGCACGTTCATTACAATGGCATAGATCAGCCAGACCAATGCTGCCAAAATCACTTTCGGTGATAACCACCAGGTTGGCCCAAGACTCGTGTGGGGCGTATCCACGACAAGGATCAGGCCGCAGACAAGTCCAAAGGTCAGCAAGGCAAAACCAAGCGTAGCGGTGCGAATGATCAGTTGCTCCGTGGCTTCCAAGCTTGCAAGATGTTGCCCAGGTCCCGGTCGCCGGCGTCGGCGTAGCCGACGTTGAATGTACAGGTACATCATTCCCGCGGCGGCTGCGATGCAAAAGAATAATGAACCGAGATAAACTCCTGCTTTATGGGCCTTGGTCCAAACCGATTCAATTTCAAACGGTTCATATGTCCATGCACTGGCACAGATGCTCCAGGCAAGCAGAATGGTCAGTAACGGCAGTGCAAATGCGGTAAGACCCTTGACCGTGGCCCGTTGGACGAACAGGACCGCGGTTGCAAATAGGGTGGCGATGAGAAGCAGACCGTCCACATGTGATCCAAGTGGCTGCCAGACCTGGGGCGGGACATAGATGGTCCGATACACAAAGAGCAAGCTAGTTCCAGTCACACACACGCCGAGCAGAGAATGTTGCAGCCTACGAAGAATGCCACTTGCATCGTCTTTACGTAGTCTGACAGTAGCCACGGCACTGGCCACCAGCGACAGTGCCGTGAGGATGGCCAATAGAATGCTTGTTACGAATTCAGGCATATACATCCGTTCTCGGATCCTGGTATATGCTGACCCGATCAGCTGATACCAGGGTCATGCGGTAGTTCCATAGCGTATCTTATCCACCCTAAATCATAGCGATTCCCCATTGACGATATATTGGTGTCATGAGTACAGATTTATGGGCCGACCGCCGCCGTGAGCATCTGGGTGCTGCAGAACCGTTGGCAGTGCGTATGCGCCCTGTGCGATTGGACCAATTTGTGGGTCAGCAACATTTCCTGGGCCCCGGGAAATTACTTCGTCGAATGCTTGAGGCTGACCAGTTGACCAGTATGATTTTTTACGGTCCGCCCGGCTGCGGTAAGACCTCACTGGCCGAAGTCATTGCGAATCACACCAATCGGCGTTTCGAGAGGGCCAATGCCGCCAGCGTAGGGGTGCGTGACGTGCGTGAAGTCCTTAATCGTGCCCGTGAGAATCTGGAGGCGGATGGCAAGCAGACTATTTTCTTTCTCGATGAGATCCACCGGTTCAATCGTGCACAGCAGGATATATTGCTGAGAGATGTTGAACGTGGTGTTATTACTCTGATCGGTGCAACTACAGAGAATCCCTTCTTTGCCATTAACTCACCTCTAGTGAGTCGATCTGCAATCTTTCAGTTTGAGCCCTTAAGCGAGGCGGAGATCAAGGAAGTCATTCATGCGGCCATGACCGACGAGGATCGGGGGTATGGTCGTTGCAAGATCAAGTTATTAGCTGATGCGCTCGATCATTGGGCAACCTCCTGTGATGGAGATGCAAGGCGGGCGCTAGCGGCACTTGAGATCGCCATATTGAGTAGTGGTTCAACAACTGAAAACGAATCATCAACTCCAATTATGATTAACCGATCAGTTGCGGAGCAATCAATTCAACGCAAAGCACTTGTTTATGATGGCAGCGGTGACGAGCATTACGACGTTGTTTCTGCATTCATCAAATCAATGCGTGGTAGCGATCCCAACGCCTCTGTTTACTGGTTGGCCCGCATGTTGGATGCCGGTGAAGACCCACGTTTCATTGCTCGGCGGATCGCGATTCTTGCCAGCGAGGATATTGGTAACGCCGATCCTCGGGCCTTGTCGGTTGCGGCGGCGGCCTATGAGATTACCGAGCGTATCGGTATGCCCGAGTGCCAACTGACCCTCAGCCAGGCGGCCATTTACATGGCCACGGCCCCCAAGAGCAATGCATCGGCACAGGCCATTTGGACGGCAATGAAAGACGTTCGAGAGGGACGTACCCTGCCTGTTCCCAAACATTTACGCGACGGGCACTATCCTGGGGCCAAGCAGTTGGGGCATGCCGAAGGCTATCGCAGTTCCCATCAGGGACAAGGCGGTGTGGTTGATCAGGAGTATCTTGGTGTCGACAAATGCTACTATGTACCCTCGCCACGAGGCTACGAGCGGCAAATCGAAGAATACCTGCGGTGGGTCGCCCAGCAAAAGTAGCGGGACGGCATGTTCGGTTCTGTCGAGAAGGGATTAACAAAGATTATGGTCTTGCCGTCTCAGATCGGATCATCGGGTTCACGAGGTCGATATATGTCATCACGTCGTCGATCACGGCCCAAATGGCCTTGGATTGTGGCGGTTCTTTTAGTCAGTGTTGTGGTTATGTATTTATCCTGGCTTCGACCACGTCTGATGCCCGTTCAGGAAGCAGACGCAGTTAGCGAAGCGCCACGGGTTGTTGAAACAATCCAGGAAGGTGCATATCAGGAACCAGCGACGAAAAGTCAAGGGAAGGTAGGTTCCATTGGCGAGGAACCAGTGGCTGAGCTGCCGTCAGATCCGCCCCCAGTTGTCGTTACGGATGAAGTTACAGTTGTAAGCGATGAAAAGAGCCCTGCAACGGAATCTACTGGGCTGGATTTATCGATTCAAGAGGCAGTGAATCTCATTGAATCAGGTCAGCGTGTCCAAGCCCGCGAAGCCTTGAACCAATTACTTGGTGATTCAGATGGCGACTTGTCATCATATCAGGCACAAATCATTCGCGATGAAATTTCGAAATTAAATGAAGTACTGATTTTCTCACCTCGGATATTAAAAAATGATCAACTTGTGGCCAGCTATATTATAAAAGCAGGAGAATATCTGGGACAGGTTGCACCACGTTACAGCATCCCGTATCAGTTTATCGAGGTTATCAACGGCGTTGACGCTAGGCGTTTATCATTGGGTCGGCAACTGAAGGTTGTTAATGGTCCATTTCATGTCGTTGTATCCAAATCCCAATTTCGCCTAGATGTATTTCTTGATAATATTAATGGTAGCCCGGTTTACATACGTAGTTTTTCCGTCGGCCTTGGTGCGGATGACTCAACACCAGCGGGTCGTTGGGTTGTGCGAGCGGGTAGCAAACAGAAGGATCCGGCGTGGACCAGCCCCACGAAGGTGCATTTTGCCAGCGGTGATCCCAAGAATCCGATCGGCAAATACTGGATTGGTCTGCGTGGCGATGATGAGCAGACACAGCATCTATCGGGGTATGGAATCCATGGAACGGTGGAACCGCAGACCATCGGCAAAGAGGCATCACTGGGATGTATCCGCCTATATGCGGACGACATAGAACTGCTTTTTGCGATGTTAGTTGAGAGCAAGAGCACGGTGGTCATAAACCCCTGACCTATAGACTGCTTGAATCGCGGCTGGCATTTTCTGCCTTTGATTGCGGCAGGTGAAGGCCGCATTCTTGTTTGAGTCCGCGGAAGCGACCAGCCCGTTCGGATGATTCGATACCAGCAACTACGGGTTGTGTGGAATGAGTATCGCCAATCGATGCGTAGCCCTTGTGGACCATTGGGTGCTCGGGTAAATCGTGATATTGGATATATCTATTTATATCCTCTTTCGTCCAATGAAGAATGGGTTGGATTCTAAAGATCTGGTCTTGCAATACGATGGTCTGCAACTGTGCCCGATGTTCTGTTTGGTCGATTCGCAGTCCGGACAACCATGCCGATGCCCCCATTTCCGTGACGGCTCTTTGCATCGGTTCGATCTTGTGGATTTGATGATATATGTCGAGTCCTTCTTCTCCTTTTTCCCATTGGTGGCCATGGATTGCCTCAAATCGAGCGGCTGTGATAACCGGTTGATAAACATGTAGATTTAGTCTCAATCTTTTGTGCAGTTGTTCAATGTAGTGATATGTGTCGGCAAACAGATAGCCGGTGTCGATGAGGATGACCGGAATATTGGGTATGACTTGAGTAACCAGATGCAGGGTCACCACGGATTGTGCGCCGAAACTGGATGTCATGATGAGTTGATTGCCGAAGGTATGGGCAGCCCATTGCACAACCTTTGATGCATTGGCGCCATCCAGTTCCGCATTTGCAGATTTGATATCAACTATCGGCTTGCCAGCTGTCATGAAAAGTGCCGTCTGAGTAAGAGGTGTCGGGCTAGTATGATATGATCACCATGCAGTGGCAAATGGATGTTGCTCCTGCACTGTTCGGTTACATAGTTGGTTGGACGCTGTTTGGCGCCCCGTACCGTGTAGGGGACAATCCCCGCCTAATGGCGCAGGTGTTTATTGGGATCGGTTCAAATCAGGGTGATCGCCAGGCGTATCTCCAGCTTGCTCGTGATGTGCTTGGACGGCTTGCGTCGACTAAGTTGGTGGGCTGGAGCGATGTGTATGAGACCGATCCGGTTGGGCCGGTGCCGCAGCCTGAATTTCTTAATGCGGTGGCCGAACTTGCCACTACGTTGAGTCCGGTGCAGTTGTTGAATGAATTGGTTGAGATTGAGAGCCAGTCAGGGCGTGGTGGGCTCAAAACACGGATGAAGTGGGGCCCCCGGACACTTGATTTGGATATTTTACTGTATGACAACCTGGTGATCAGTGAGGATGATTTGGTGATTCCACATCCCCACATGCATGAGCGTTGGTTTGTCCTCAAGCCACTATCTGATTTGGCACCAGATGTTATTCACCCATTGTTGGGTAAAAAAGTTGGTGAACTACTGGTCAATGTCGAACAGAAAGTTTAAACGGATACCGTGAGGCAACCATCCCGGTGATGAGTGAGCGGCTGCAGATCAATGAGATATTCTTTTCGATCCAGGGTGAGTCTACTCGGGCAGGCTTGCCATGTGTTTTCGTTCGTTTGACGGGATGCCACTTGCGTTGCCATTATTGTGATACTGAGTATGCATTTTATGGGGGCAAGGCGAAGTCAATCGATGCTGTGCTCGCTAAGGTGGCGGAATTCAACTGTGATCTCGTCGAGGTGACGGGTGGTGAACCTCTCCTGCAGCCCAATGTCCACCTGCTGATGACACGGCTTTGTGATGTGGGTAAGACCGTACTGCTTGAAACCAGCGGTGCCAGCGATATTTCAGTTTGTGATCAGCGTGTGATCCGGATTGTTGATTTAAAGACACCAGGCAGTGGAGAGGGCCATCGAAATCTATGGTCAAACCTGGAACACTTGACAGAGCAGGATGAGGTCAAGTTGGTTATATGTGATCGCAACGACTACGATTGGGCAAGCAGCATTATCCGAAAACACAGGCTGGTTGAGCGTGTGGCGGCCGTATTGTTTAGCCCGGTGGCATCGGTGGATTCAGGCGCACACATCGCAGGTTCCCCCGGTTTAGCCATTGAAGAGTTGACGCAGTGGGTGTTGGAAGACAGATTGGCGGTACGAATTCAGACCCAACTGCACAAGTTGATTTGGGACCCCATGACACGGGGGGTCTAGGTGTGGTCGGTGGTTTTACGGTATCGCCTTTGTCATGATGGGTTGCGGTAATGAGGATTGCACTGTCTAAAACATTTGATCTACAGTCGGCTCACTGGTTGCCCACATTCCCCGAAGGCCATAAATGCCGACGGTTGCACGGCCACTCATTTATCATTGATGTGGTGGTTGAAGGGGAGGTGTCGGATGATAGGGGTTATCTCCTGGATTATGGTGATATCAAGGCCGCTATGGCACCGGTTCAGCAGGAGTTGGACCATCGTCTTCTTAATGATATTGACGGTCTGGAAAACCCGACCGCTGAAATCCTGGCTCGGTGGATTTTTGACAGGATGAAGCCGCAACTGCCCTTGCTGTCAGTGGTACGCGTTCATGAAACGTGCACGACAACTGCAGAGTATCGCGGGCATTCGTAGAAACCCTTGATCAATTATCATCAGGGTTAACACTGGCCTTGGTATTCCAGTAGCCATTGTCGGGTGTTCCGTCACCATCAAAATCGTCTAGTTTATCCCGGGTCATATGCTCGCCGTGACCGTCTGCAAATACAAATTCTCCCAACCCCTTGTTGCTGAATGACGGGATGGCCCGATTACCAATTCCGGATGATTTGGTCGAATAGTAGCTGCCTGACTTGCCACTACCACGTGATGATGGCAGGGGGGGATCAATGACATATTGGCCGTCTGTACCTTCGGCTGCACCGGCCGTATTCCCAACCACGACCGTCTGAGATGGTCGCTCAATAAGGGTGTCACGTAGCCGGAACTGGACAGATGGGCGGCTATTGCCCAAGTACTGGTAGTTATAACCGTAGCCACCATATAGAGCCCAGCCCTCCTCGGGTTCGGTTAGGGCAGTATCGCCATAGTTTCTTTCGGGATTTTTGGCAGCTGCTAGAGCCGGGACAGTTGTTGTCTGGTGCCACCACTTTTTGGCCAAAATCGACTCGTTTAGATCCAGATTGGGGTTGATGAAGACCTCTTCATTTTCGATATAGGGAAAAATATAGTCAGCCCAGCGTGGCTTATTACCGTGCGGTCTATTGCTTTTGGGGATGTCCGAACTCATCCATGGATACAAGCCTTTGTGGCGAAGCAGAAAGTTGGACATGGCGACTGAGCCTATTTGCCGCACGTTACTTAGACTTTGTGTTGCCACGGCAGCAGCCCTCGCATTGCCCAATGCCGGAAGTAGGATTCCGATCAGAAGGGCAATGATGCTGATCACAACCAGAAGTTCTAGAAGTGAAAAGCCATTGGTTTTCGCCCGAGATTTATCTGGATCACTATGTCCGTAGGACTCCCTAATCATTTTGATTCCATGCTACCTAAGGATTTATTCATCTTGATCGCCATTAAGCAGCGATTCACACAGCGGTTTTAAATGATATTGGGTCTCAATTTCATCGTCAAGCTGGTCTGGCGGTGATGGTGATGGTGATGGTGATGGTGGTTGGTGTGATTGGAGTGGGCCCAATATGAACAAGATGAATCGGTGTATTACATGGGGTTGGGCTTGGTCGGTCAGGCAACTCGGTCACCAAGCGTGAGGGAACCTGCCATTTTCGTTCAAGGAACATCGTGATATACATGCATGCCATGTTCGGTGATATAGGATCTAAATCCTGGATTTGCGCGTGAATACGACGCCCCTTTGGCTGCAGGTTGGTTTGTCGCTTTTTATATGCGGTGTGGTCATCTTCTTGATGTGGCGTATTCCGCGTCGTGGTGATGCCCTGTTCGATTGGGCTCCGTCGCTGGCATTGATCAGCACTTGGGCTGGACTGATTGCGTTGGGCGCATCTGCAGCATTATGGTTGCAGTCCTCGCCTGATCCATGGATTGCTTCGATCCTGTTCTTCCTGGATCCAGGTGCCATTGGTGCGGGGGTACTCGTACTTTGGATCTACCGGCGGTACGACTCGGTGGAACATACAGTGGGTCACCAGATCCTGCAGGCTAAAGTGGGTATCGCCCTTGGTTTGATTGCGGTGGCCATGGGATACTTATTCATCTTTACCTATAAACCACCGGGGACCGTGATCGGAGTTCTGCCTTAATGGCTCTTTTGCTGTGGGGTAAGGGGCGGGGAATTGTGGATAACAGAATAATCGATCAGTGGGTCTAATGGGGTGATTAAAGCTCTGTAGTGTTGTTTGGTTCTCTGTAACCGAGGTTGACACCCATTTTGCGTGCGGTTGCTTGCATGCGTTTTGCAGTAAGGGTGGCCGGTTCACGTTTGGCGGCTCGTCCTGTTTCCGGCTCATGGCGCGCATAGCAGCAGCGCAAGTGCCAGGTAAGGTGAGTTTCGTACGACTGATCTTGCCCGGCATCGAAACTTGTGACGGATTTGAAAAGAATATTGTTTCCCAGTTCAAGCAGCAGGGTGAGTTGGTTCATGTTTTCCGGTTCTTCATGAACATGTTGACGAGTGATCCGTAGGATAACCGCAAGGTTGGCGATGATGAGGTGATCGCGAATCTTATTAGCTTGTTGAAGCAGTTGATCGATTGCGTCCATGTCGGCTACTTTTGGCGTGTGCCGGCTTAGATTTTCGTAAAGGGCCGCAGCTTTAAACTTCAAATAGTTCATCCGTACAAACAGAGATTCCTGCTGACTAACCTCGATGCCGGGGCGGCAATACAGGGCACGAATAGGTGCGGGTAACGCATTTAATGCATCGGTGATTCCCTTGTGGGGGCACATGGAGAATGTTTCTGGTGATCCATGTCGCAGCAGAACAGTATCTGCATCATCACGTTCAAAGATCGGTGAATGAATATAATCGATGTGTAGGGATTGTAGCGCCGAAGCACGCCGCTGACGGATTGCTCGGTGTACAGTTGATTTGGTTCTTCTGAAATGGGCCGCAATCTTGTCTACTGCGACGCCCATGCGATGAGCACGTTCAATGATTTTCTTCTGTCGTGATGTTAGTGGTCCTGTGCGTTCGGAAAACACCTTGTTTTGCGGATGATTGCGGTCATGTCGTTCGATCAGCAGTCGAATGGTTTCAACAGACCGGTCGTATCGATTGGCTAAAAGGCGTGCTGTTTGAAATAGCGACAAGCCTGAGTCTGATGCGATCCGTCTGGCATGCTCAATCAACTGTGACCGAACCTGGTCATTGAGGTGCGAGAAGTGTGAAGCCTTGTCAATTCGTATTTGATGGTGTTCGATAAAATGGTTGATTGCATCGTGTGTAAAAACGATCTGCTTGCGGTCATCACCCTCGTTCTTTACCCATCTCCATCGCAAACCTATCTTACGCCATCGAAGGATGGATTTTGTACTTACGTTAAATCGCTTGGCTAGTTCCTGGGCAGTCTGTACGGGTTCTTCCTTGTTTCGCGGCAATGGGGCTGATCGGCTTAGAGAGTCGATAATCAATCGTAGATCGCCGAGTACGGCAGCGCCGACCAGTGTGGCATCATTAGATTCACTGTGATAACCGGTAATTGAGTAGTTAATGAAGTCGAACGGGTAATTCTGATCCTGATCAATTAAGTCGTGCAGATTTTCAGCACGCCGAACCTGCTCAATGCGTTTTTCCACTGGGGCCACAAGCAACTGACCTGTCAGTTCGGCAAGTGGTTGGCAGTTGAAATGTTGGGCGAGTCGGCGGCTCACAGGTGTAGATACTAATCGTCAGACTTTTCGTGGTGTCTGCGAACGGATGCGAAGGGGTACAGCTTCGTCAATCAAGCCTAGCTCCTCAGCATGGTCGGCGAATAATCTAATGGCCTGGATCTGTTTCGGCCCAATGTCGTAGCAAAGCAGTTGTCCCAGGTATCGGCGGGCCAGATCAGCCGGCCAGCCGTGCTCGGCGGCATAGGTCATTGCAATCTGGTTAATTTTATTCAGGTTCTGCTGCTTTGTTGTGGAGAGTAACGCAGGTAACTGCCCCAGATCACTGTCAGCATGCGACATCCAGGCGGCAAAGACAAAGGGTAACCGGGTTAACCCATGCCATGCTTCGCCCAGATCCAGTTGGAAGGCGAATTCGTCCGTGCTGGGCTGGCAGGTCACGACCTTGTCACCAATAAAGAGCACTGCCTCAGCCTGTGCAAACGCGGTGCTTTCCTCCTCGGATTGGCTGACACAACGTGTTATAATGTGTGGCCGAGTTCCGTATTGCTGTGAGAGGACGATCTGTAATAGGGCGACTGACGTGTGGCTATCAGCGTCAACATACACATGTTTGATCTGGTCAAATGGAATTCGGCTACAGAGCTTTACGGTGAGCGTTGGTCCGCAACACCCGATTCCGCCAACCGGTACCAGTTCGAGCGGTTCTTTGCTGGCGTAGAAATCAATTACGGGACACAGTGCGATATCGACAGATCGTGATTCGAGCTGGGCGAGCAAGTGACTGGGTACATGGTAGTCAACTGCTAGATTTGACGATCCACCTAGGTTTTCAAGGCCGGCGATCAGGGGCCTTGCGTTTAGAAAGCTGACACAACCAATACGTTGAACGGCTGTGGATGGTTTGACGGGCTGGGCAATATCAGGTTCCATAATTGGCATGGTGTGACATTATAGCGACAGTAAATCGGTTATCGCGGTAGCGGCTTTGACCCGGGGTCTTGACCAAACCGCCCGATAGTTGGATTATGCCTGTGGTGGTAAAGAACTCCGACATCCCGACGGCTCAGATTCTGGTTGTGGACGACGAAGTTGATCATGCCCAGGTGATGGGTGAGGCGCTGCGCCGTCTTGGGCATGTATGCACGATTGTCCATAGCCTCGCAGACGCCAGTGAGGAAATAGATCATGGCCGGTTCGACTTGATTGTGACTGATTTGGTCATGGAAGGCGAGGAAGATGGTTTGCGGGTTCTTGATAAAGCTCAGCAGACCCAGCCCGACGCCGAGACAATTCTTGTAACCGCCCACGGTGATGTTCCCACCGCCACGGCTGCATTACGTGGGGGTGCATACGATTTTATTGAAAAACCACTGGATCTCGAAGTATTTCGTAACTTGGCAACCCGCGCTATCCAGGCGGTCATGTTGCGGGCCCAAAATGATGCATTGCGTGGCCGGATCGACGAGAAATTTGGTTTTGAGGGGATCATTGGTAATGCGCCTCAGATCCGCCAATTGATTACAACAATGCGTCAGATCGCACCTAGTACGATTCCTGTTTTAGTGACCGGAGAATCAGGGACGGGTAAGGAATTGGTGGCACAGGCCATCCACAACAACTCTAAACGCGCTAAAAGGCAGTTCGTTCCTCTGAATTGTGCTGGCCTTTCCGAGTCGATTCTGGAGGATGAATTGTTTGGCCATGTCCGTGGTGCTTTTACAGGTGCAGATAAAGATCGTGAGGGAAGGTTTGAATTTGCAGATGGTGGAACACTGTTTCTTGACGAAGTGGGGGATATGCCACTGATCATGCAGGCAAAACTGCTTCGCGTGTTGGAAAGTGGTGAGGTGGTTCGACTCGGTGACAATGAATCACGGCACGTCAATGTACGCTTGATATCAGCAACAAACCACGATCTGGGTGAGCTTGTGGCACAGGGCAAGTTCCGCGAAGACCTGTTCTTTCGGATCAAAGGAGCGGAGTTGAAGCTTTCTCCACTCCGCGAGCGACGTGAGGATATTGCGATGTTGGCTGATCATTATGCCCGCCATTACGCCGTTCAAGTTGACAAACAAATACCGCAGATTTCCGAGCAGGTCCTGCAGGTGTTAACGCAGTTTGATTGGCCAGGCAATGTGCGGCAGTTGATGTATGTGATCCAGACTATGGTCGTTGTTGCCGAAGGGGACAAGCTTGAACCCCGGCACCTGCCTCCGGAAGTGCGCGAAGGCAAGGGGGAACTTACTGATACCGGTCTTGAGGCGACGACCGGAATGAGCTTGGAGCAGATAGAAAAACAGGCGATTCGAAATGCTCTACGCGTCCATGCTGGCAATCGGGAGCAGGCAGCCAAAAGCCTGGGGATCGGTGAACGTACACTCTATCGCAAGCTCAAAGAATACGGCGTGAAGTAGCACACCGGATGACGCATAAACCCAGACTGCGTATCGGGCACGGATTTGATCTGCATCGGCTTGAATCGGGGCACGGATTTATTGTTGGTGGAATTGAGCTTGCACATGATCGGGGCTGTGTGGCCCACTCTGATGGTGACGTGCTCTTCCATGCGGTGGCGGACGCGATTTTCGGTGCGTTGGGCTTGGATGATCTTGGGAGCATATTTCCCGATAGTGATCCACAGTGGCGGGATGCTGAATCAGGGCAGTTTGTCAAGGAGGCGATACAGCGGGCAGCACAGGGTGGTTATGCGATTGGTAATCTTGATGCCACCATTGTCTTGCAACGTCCCAAGGTCTCACCCTATAAAGAACAGATCTGCCGGAATCTAGCATCGGTGTTAGGTTGTGATCGCAGCCAGGTCAATGTCAAGGGTAAAACTCACGAGCTGGTAGATGCGATTGGGCAAGGTGACGCAATCGGTTGTCACGTGGTTGTATTACTTGAGGAACAAACCATTGTCTAAGTTAACACGTAAAGTTGCCATGTGTCTGATGGCTCACCCTGACGACTGTGAAATCCTTGCCGGTGGAACATTGGCACTGTTATCTAAAAAGGGATGGAAGACGCACGTTGTCACGATGACGCCCGGTGATTGTGGGTCGGTTGATTTAGGGCCGCAGGAGATTGCCACAATTCGACGCAAGGAAGGTGCTGCAGGAGCCAAGATTTTGGGGGCTCAATATCACTGTTTGGAGAGCAGGGATTTATATGTGACATATGATGAGTCGACGCTTCGCCGAGCCTTGAGTTTGACACGCCAGATTGCACCTACACTGGTGATTACTCACAGTCTGGTTGATTACATGATTGATCATGAACAGGCGGCGATGATCGCCCGTGCCGTTACATTCGGATATGCCATCCCCAACGCATGTCCCGGTCCAATTGCACGCGGTTCAAGAATCCCTTACCTCTACTATGCGGATCCGATCGAAGGTATGGATGTGTATGGTGATCCGGTTGTTCCAACGACCTATGTGGATATTACTAGATCGATGGCTACGAAAAGACGTGCTCTCAAAGCCCATGCATCACAACGCCGCTGGCTCATGAAACACCATGGCATGGATCAATACGTTCAGTCTATGCAGGAGTGGTCAGCCATGCGTGGTGAGACCGTTGGGGTTAAATATGCGGAGGGTTTTCGGCAACATCGAGGCCACCCATACCCATGTGATTGCATCTTGGGGAAACAGCTAGGCAAGTTTATTACGCTTGGCGATAAGTGAAAGGACATTGATATGGCGATCGATTTTCTGTCTACGCTTGAAGGTTCGTACGCTGGGTCTTACTACCCCAAGGGGTGGGACTATCGCAAGATCAAGCGAATCACGGGCTTTGGGCCCAAGCAGTTCATTGAACGCCAGCCCCATTGGCATAAGAACTTTGAGCCGGTGATTTGTGACGACACTTCGGGTGGGGTAGAGACCATGGATGCCATGATGGGTTATGAGATATTTGACGTGGTGCGTGCATCGGCCCAACGCCGTAAGCCGCTGGCTCTCATTTTACCCGTGGGTCCAATGGGCATGTACAAATGGGCCATCTATTTCAGTTGCAAGCACAATGTGTCATGGAAACATGTGCACGGGTTCAACATGGATGAATGGTCTGATGAGAAAGGGAACTCGTCACCACCAAATGCTCCGGGTAGTTTCCAGGGAGCAATGGAGAAGGCGCTTTATGGTCCGTTGGGTAAGCTGACGGTGTCCAAGTCGCATCGCAATTTTGCCACACGGCATAGCCTTCCAAAATACCCAGCCAAGATTGCTGCCATCAAGAAGCGAGGTGGCAAACTGGTGGTTGTGTACGGTATCGGCCGGGCATGTCATATTGCTTTTTGGGAGCCACATTTTGCGAGCGAATACAAGTCCACGCGGGCCTGGCGCAGCGACCCGTATCGATTGGGGGCAAATCTGCATCCGCTTACAATTGAGCAGAACTCACTTCATTCGTTTGCCAGTCGATTAACACTAATTCCCTTGCGTGCTAACACCATAGGACCAGGCCTATTCACCAAGGCGGATTATTGCATTGGCGGAGCAGATGGCTGTAAAGTCAACTTCAACTGGCAGGGTCAGTCCGTTTGGATGACACTTCGCTATGGTCCGGATCCCTGGGTGCCTAGTTCTTTTATGCCGACAATGGCGGGCAGGATTTTCGTCATCCGGGCGTTGGCGGGCCCACTGGTGGCAGAGGCTAACTAACGGATAGATCCGAAGATTTCAGTTGGTGAGTGTTTCCCACCTGCTGCAGGGCCCAAACCGGGAGAGTGTTTTTAAAACTAAGCCTCTCTGTCGGCTTGATCATCCGGTTGCATTGTCTGGGTTGTTCGTCCGGTATTTCTCACCGGTCGACAGTTCCCAGCCCGGGTGATCGCGGGGGATCTGTAGATCGCGATATTCACTACGGCAACGATAGCAGACCAGGCAGCGACCAGAAAAGACATAGATGATTGCATCGATCAGAGTGACAAGCCCAAGGACAAGGAACCCCCAAAGAACCTGGCGGGTGGCGAACATGACCATCGCAATGACCGCTGCCAGCAACACAATGATAAAACCAATGGCCTGTGGAAAATCCTTACGGACGAATAGTTCTCCGCAACCGCACACGGGACAGCGTTTGAGGTGTTTGTGATCATCAATTGCTTGATCCCAATCCAGATGAATGCCTTTGCTGTCACTTGGGCTGACGACTGAACTTTTAATTACATCTGGAGGCCGGTCCAAGTCCACCTGAGCTGTAAACAGCCGATGGCGTTGCAGGTTGCGCACATCAATTTGCACCGGAATATCCTATCGCAAATGGTTGTGGATACCGGTCCCTGGTGGTGGGAATTGTGGCGGTATTGGATGTCTTGAAGATGGCATGCTGGCATCATGGGAAGTTTTCACGGTCACTTCTCCTGCTGGTCCGGTGCAGCGGAATTTATCTGCGGCTTGCCGGGCTCAATCTCCCGTAGATATTGCCAACTGTACAGTCCTGTATCATGGCCATCAGAAAAAAAGATGCGAATCGCGTAGTTACCTACCGGTTCGGCACCGGTGGCTGTAAGTGGCTGGCCATCACCCACTGCGGAATTGGGTAGCACGGTTAAAGGATTGCGTTCCATCTCTTCTCGCATTTGGCGTGTATCAGCTGAAGGGGACATCTTGCGAAGGTAGTGGATAGGATAGAAAGTGATCCGTCCGTCATCCCAGTGAACAGTCAATCCCTTCTGCTTGTCCAAATCAAGGTGTTTGGGGTAGGGTGTTTTGCCCATATTGTCCCATCATAGGCTTGCGCGAACTGCTTGCCAGATCAGGTGGGACTGATACATTGGGCTCATTCATGACGGAAATGGATCGTCCAGCCAGTGACCGTGTTGAGCGACAACAAAAAATCGCAGCAAGTGTCGGGGTTACTTGTGCTCGCCGTCATATCTTTCTGTGTTGCGATCAGAGCAAACCCAATTGCTGTGATAAACTACGCAGTGTATTTGCCTGGGAGCACCTTAAGAAGCGGCTCAAAGAGTTAGGCTTAAGTGAGCGGGGCGGCGTGCTGCGGACAAAGGCCAATTGCCTACGCGTCTGTGAGGGCGGCCCGATTGCTGTCGTCTATCCCGAGGGCGCCTGGTATGGCCACTGTGATCCACCCGTGCTGGATCGAATCATTGACGAGCACCTGGTTAAGGGCGAAGTGGTTATCGATCACCTTATTGAACAGCAGCCGTTGGATGGATAGCAATAGCTATGGGTGTCCTACCACGTGCTGGGGCCCGTTGGGTCTGTTCGGTCATGGGCCCTACGGCTTTTCTTCCAACATTTGACTCGACTGTTGCGCCCGTTTATCACTGGCGATGATTCAACATTATACAGGCGACGGTAGGGTTTCTTCGTGAGGCCGAATGTACCGGTTCGACTCTATGAAAAAGCCAACAAAGAAGAGTTTTGGGGTTAGCTGAAAACTGAACACTTTGCCGGTCATTCCCGTGGTTCGCAAGGCTATTACTGTGGAAAAAAAAAGCCAAAACCTTTTGGTTAGGGACAATCGGCATATATAATGGTTGTGCTGTGAAAGGATTGTTTCTAACCATCAGGGTAGGGCCCTCTGGGAAATCCCAGATAATTGGACCAGCAACTTTATGTATGAGAGGAGGAGACTAACTCATGAAAAGGAAGCAGTCTTTTTTCTGCACGATACTGGCCATTCTCAGCGGTTCAACTATATGGGCCGGCCCGCCGGTTCCGTTCTTGGATGACAACGAACCGGGAATCAATCACCTGTTCTCTGGGGACCCAAATACCACAGAGGAAGGTTGCGTCCAGAATGGACCTCGCGCTGGTTCCGGGGGTGAAGCCGGCAAAATGCACAACGAGTTGCTGGAGTGCGACAACTGGGATTTCTCGCCCAGCGAGTGGGGTTATGCCGCGTTCCTTCAAGGCGCCTTTGTTCTAGGTGAATCACCTTATTCCGATGACGGTGGCTGGGAATGTTCGGGTAATCAAGGACCAGGCAAAGTCAATCCTTGCATCAACTCGACAGTCCGTGGCCGGGCGACGTTCAAGAACACGCCGCCTCCTGGTTCTGGAACTGCAGGAGCTCAGCCTATGGACGAGGCCAAGGACTGGGTGTTCTCGTTTGATTTCAGAATCGAAATCCCAGCTGGCGACACA
>Ga0310124_10000393_pt1 | contig 30062 bp, 19 predicted proteins | sample CB11b_AW_Bot5_MG_FD_203507 | JGI IMG/M metagenome (GOLD analysis project Ga0310124, IMG submission 203507) | Marine microbial communities from Western Arctic Ocean, Canada - CB11b_AW_Bot5 | ecosystem: Environmental > Aquatic > Marine > Oceanic | place: Canada: Western Arctic Ocean | collected...
CATGGGCCTCTCAATCGCTGCAACCAGCACAGGAGTCAGCATTCCCGCAAATACCCCTTCTTGACATTTCTCGCCGCGTGGGAATTGGACCGAAGTCGTCCGGCGTCTTTACGATGAGACGATGAAACGGTGGTGATCGAGCAATTCCCGTGCGAGATCACCGCTGATGTGGTCCCGCGCTCGGAGGCGAGGACCTGCCGCCCAGGGACCGGACCAACTGTCTCACAACACCCATCGTATGCGCCTCAAGTCGCTCCTACAGGCCATTGGCCCCCTGTTGATCATCGCCGCGGGTGCCGCCGCATTCGCCCTGCTGGACTCTTTGCGCGCTCGGCCGGATACCAGGCCGCCAGACTCCAAGCCGCCTCCGGTCCGCACGATCGTGCTCGGAGCTCTACAGCAGACGTTCGAGATCGAGGTCCCCGGACAGGTCGTTCCACGCCGGGAAGTGACGCTCGCGGCCGAGGTCCCCGGTCGAATCGTGACTCGGCCCGAAGCCGTCCGCGCCGGTCGACATGTCGCACAAGGCACGCTGCTCTTGCAACTGGATCCGGGTGACTACGAACGGGCCGTCCAGACTGCTCAACTGCAAGTCCGCGCCGTCGACCTCGAAATCGAGAGGCTCAACACCGAAACCGCCGGAGTCGTCGCCCTGGTCGCCCTGGGCACCGAAGACCTTCGGCTCGCCGGTGAGGAACTCGAGAGAATCGAGTTGCTGTTCGAAAAGAAGACCGCCACCCGCTCGGACCGCGACCGGGCCAGGCGCAGCGAACTGGCCGCCCGCTACCAGCTTCGGACACTCCAGAACCAACACGACCTGCTTCCCGTCCGCCGCCGTCAACTTCTCTCAAAACGCGATCGCCTGCTCACCGAACTGCAACAGGCCCGGAAAAACCTCGAGCGGACTCGCATCCGGGCACCCTTCGACGGGCTGCTGACACTCGCCACCGCCGAGGTGGGTGACTTTGTCCAGGCCGGTGACGTGATGCTGAAGATCGAGGAGACCGCTGTGGTCGAGATCGAGTGCCGGTTGCGAGCCGATGACCTGCACTGGCTCAGAGATTCGGTGACCTCATCCGACACGAAGAAACACCCGGGCAATCCCTACGAGGTGCCCGAGGTGACCGCCAGGGTGACGTACCGCGAGGCCAACCGGGTACACCACTTTTCAGGACGGCTGAAGCGGTTCAGCGGCAAGGGAATCGACCCGCGAACACGAACCATCCCCTGCCGCGTCATCGTCCCCCGTCCACAGCTCGACCCGACAACCGCCAGGCCGACGGTGTTGATGCGAGGCATGTACGTGACCGTCACTCTGGCGGTCTCCCCCAGAACCCGGCTGATCGCAATCCCCGCCGAGGCGGTCCGGCCCAACCGGCAGACCTGGTCGGTCGTCGACAACACGCTGGTGATTCACCAGCTCGACGTCGCCCGCGTACTGAGTGACTCGGTACTGGTCCCGGCCGCAGGCACAGAGCTCAGGCCCGGCCACCGCGTGATCGTCTCACCGCTGAAGATCGCCTACGACGGCATGCCGGTCCGCGAGCGAGCGGCCGAGCCGACCTCGGGACAATCCGAGCACCGCGGGGAATCGCCATGAGGTCGCTGGTCGCCTGGGCGATTCGGAATACGCCCTCGATGAACACCCTGATGGTCGCCGCGCTGGCCGTCGGAGTCGCCTCGATGCTGATGCTCCGTCGTGAGCGGTTCCCCGAATTCCGACCCGACGAGGTCGAGGTTCGAGTGGTCTACCCGGGGGCCAGCCCGACCGAGACCGAACAGGGGGTCTGCCTGAAGGTCGAGGAGGCGATTCGATCGATCGTCGGCGTCGACAAGCTGACCTCGCGGGCCACCGAGGGACGTGGCACCGTGACCGCCGAACTCGAATCCGGTGTCGACGAGCCGCAACGGGTCGTCAACGAGATCCGTGCGGCGATCGATGCGATCCCCAGCTTCCCCGAAGAGGCCGAGCGGCCCGAGGTCCGACTGAGGATCCGCTACCAGTCGGTGATTTCGGTCGCCATTCTCGCCCCACCACACCTCGACCCCGCCAACGACCCCGTCGCCGAACGGCAGTTCCGTGACCTCGCCGAAACGATTCACGACGAACTGCTGCAACTGCCGGAAGTCTCCTACGTACAGCTCTGGCAGGCCAAGCCCTACCAGATCGATGTCGAGGTCTCTGAAGAAACGCTCAGGGAATACGGCCTGACCCACCAGGACGTCGCCGACGCACTCCGCAAGGGCAACCTCGAATTGCCCGCCGGAGTGATCAAGGCGCCGCAGCACGAGATCCTGGTCCGCACCGCCGACAAGCAGCTCAGGGGCGAGCAGATCGCCAGGATCCCGGTGCGGACCGACCCGGCCGGCACCGTGGTGACCATCGCAGACATCGCCACCATCCGCGACGGGTTCGCCGACATCGACACCGTCGCCACGCTCGACGATCGACCGGTGATGTCGATCAAGATCCGCATGACCGCCGACGAGGACATGCTGACGATCCGGGACCAGGTCGCCGAATTCGTCGCCACCCGCCCGATGCCACCAGGCTACCACCTCAAGATCTGGGACGATTACAGCAAGCAGGCCCGCGATCGACTCGAACTGCTCTCAAGAAACGGAGTCTACGGCCTGCTGCTGGTCTTCGCCGTGCTGGCGCTGTTCCTGGACGTGCGGCTGGCCTTCTGGGTCGCGCTGGGCATCCCCGTCTCGGTCTTTGGCACCTGTGCCGTGATGCTCGCCGCCGGAGCGTCACTGAACATCTACTCGATGTTCGCCTTCGTGATGGCATTGGGCATCGTCGTCGACGATGCGATCGTGATCGCAGAAAACGTCTACGCGCACCGGTTGCGAGGACGCTCGCCTCTGGAAGCCGCCATCGACGGCACCATCGAAGTCGCTCCGGCAGTCGTCAGCAGCGTGCTGACCAGCGTGATCGCCTTCATTCCGCTGGCCTACGTCGCCGGTGAAATGGGCAAGTGGATCTCCGTGATGCCGCTGGGACTGGTGGCGATGCTGCTGATCTCCCTGGCCCAGGGACTGCTCGTGCTCCCCTGCCACCTGGCCCACTCAAGACTGCCCGAGAACCCCGACGCCGTGCCGGGCTTTCAACAGGCGGTCCAACGGGCGATCGATCGGTTCATCGACCGGGTCTACACTCCGACACTCAAGACCGCGCTCGCCCGGCCCGCCCTGATGTTCGCCGGATCGATCGCTGCTCTGCTCGTTGCAGCAGGACTCTATTTCGGAGGACACACGCCGTTTGTCTTCAACCAGCAACTCGACTGGGAATTCGTCTACACCTACATCGAGTACCCCAAGGGGACTCCGACAGCGACGATCGATGAGGCCACCCGCAGACTGGAAGACTCGTTTCGGGAGATCGAACGTGAGGAACTGCAGGCCCGCAACCAGGGACACGACTCTCTGGTGCGGACCCGGTTTCGCAGCGTTGGTTACACCAACCGGTTGGACAACATGCGAGGTGAGATCTACGTCGAGTTCGACCCCGGTCGCATCTTCGCCGAGAAGTCCAGCCGCGAGGTGATCGGCAAATGGCGGAAACGGGCCGGCGAGTTCCCCGGAGCCGAGCGAGTGGTTTTCTGGGGGATCAACAACTCGCCGGGGGGTCGGGCGATCGAGTTGGCTCTGCTGGGCAGCGACATCGATGAACTCGAATCGGTCTCCGAACAGATCAAGCAGAAGCTGGACTCCTACGAGGGGGTCTACGACATCCGCGACAGCCGCGGACCGGGCAAGTGGGAACTGAAACTCAAACTCAAGCCCGACGCCCGCTCGCTGGGTATCAGGCTCGACGACCTGGCCCGGAGCGTCCGTGGAGCGTTTTACGGTGTCGAGGCGATGAGGCTTCAGCGGGGGCGGCACGAGGTGAAACTGATGGTCCGCTACCCCAAACACCAGCGCCGCAGCCTGCACCAGCTCGAGGAGCTTCACATCCGCACCGCTGATGGTGGCGAAGTGCCGCTGAAGGAAGTGGCCGACGTGTCCGTCGAACGCGGCTTCGCCGATATCCTCAGAATCGACCAGAACCGGGCGGTCACCATTACCGCCGATGTCGACGAGGACCAGGCCAACGCCATGGAACTGATTGCCGACCTACGGGGTGAATTCCTGGCCGAGCTGCTCGAAACCCACCCGCGAGTCACGGCTCGCTGGGAGGGACAACAGGAAGAGACCCGCGAGTCGTTTGGCAGCCTGCTGGTCGGATTCCTGCTGGCACTCGGCGGGATGTACGTGCTGCTGACTCTCGAGTTCCGCTCCTACATCCAGCCACTGATCATCCTGGCCGTGATCCCCTTCGGATTCGTCGGAGCGATCGGAGGCCACCTGCTGTTCGATCAATCGCTGACGATCTTCAGTCTCTTCGGAATCGTCACGCTCTCGGGCATCGTCGCCAACGACTCGATCGTGCTGATCGACTTCATCAACCGACGACTGGACCAGGGCGATTCGCTCGACGAGGCCCTGCTGAGGTCCGGCCGCCGCCGGTTCCGTCCCGTCGTGCTCACCTCCATCACCACCGTCGCCGCACTTCTGCCTCTGCTGCTGGAACGCAACACCCAGGCCCAGGTCCTGATCCCGATGGCGATCAGCATCACCTTCGGCCTCGCACTGGCCACCGTCTGGATCCTCTACCTGGTCCCGACGCTGTACCTGGTCTACGGCCGCTTGAGCGGGCGAGGTCGCCGCGAAACAGCGACCGGCTAGATCGGGCCCGCATCCGGACCGAACCGCTCGCTGCTCCCGGCACACAACCTCCAGGCAATCTCTCTTGCCCGGCCTCGCGTGGCTCGCTATCGTCCGCCGCGCCCAACGTCTCGTCTCGCCGCGACTCTCTCTCTCTCACAAGCACCGGGCACTCGACATGCTCACGGCGGCTCCGCTGCTGCCTGATGCTGGCCTTCAGCACATCCCTGCTGGGCTGTGCCGTCCATCCGTATCGTGCCGGGGTCGACCTGAAAACCGATCGTGACGTCGGCCTACGACCCGGTGAGGCCCAGGTCGAACGGGGTTAGCCGGTGCTGCTGGTCGACTCGATCGGCTGGCTGATCGGTGCACCCTCCAAGCTCCTGTTCCTGGACCACCGAATCGACAACCACGATGTCTCGGCCGAAACCGAACAGGCCCTGACCCAGTACCTCGCCCTCAACGGGCTCGATCGGGTCAAGGTCCATGTCAACCGCTACGATCCCGGCGACGACTGGTCCCGGCTCCATCGCAACGAATCAGTCGGCGGTCTCTGGAGGTACACGCTGGGGACGATCTGGGTACTGCACGACACGCTGATACCGGGCCGCTTGATCGGCGGCGACTCGTACAACCCCTTCACCAACACCATCCGCCTCTATTCGGACAACCCCGCCATCGCACTCCGCGAAGGGGCCCATGCCAAGGCGATCGCCCAGACCGAGTGGAAGGGCACCGAAGCCGCCTCGGCGCTGCTGCCGTTCGGGTGGTTTTTCACCGAGGCCCAGGCAATCGGTGACGTGATCGGCTACGTCGCTGAGTACCGCCATGATCTCGAGAAGGAAGCCTACGAGACGCTGTATCCGTCGTATGCCATCGGTGCCCCCGGTGCCCCCGGTGCCGCTATAGGAGTGTTGGGAATACCGCCGGAGAACCTCTTACCGCTGCAGGCGGCCTGTGCCGTCGCCGGCCACATCGTGGGGCATGTGCGTTCGGCCCGGATCCCCGACCACCGCGAAACCGCGCGACTGGAGCCGTGAAACCGGCCGGCCGAGTTCGGCCGCGGACTGCGACCGGGCGGTCCCGGTTCCCCGGAGCGCCGCCGGCTAACGCCGCAGTTTCTGCAGCCGCTTCCCCTGGATCTCGACGACGTACAGGCTTCCCTGCTTGTCGACGGCGAGCATGTGAGGCAACTGGAACTGGCCCGGCTCGGTCCCCTTGCTGCCCCAGCGTGAGACGACCTTGCCGGAGATCGGATCGACCTGCAGCACCTGGTTGGCTCGACCATCGGCCACGAAGATCGCCCCCTTGGAATCCTCGACCAGCCCGAACGGAGCGAACCCCGGCCAGGTCGCCAGCCACTTGCCATCGGCATCAAACACCTGCACCCGGTCGTTCTCGCGGTCGCCCACAACGACGCGTCCCCTGCGGTCGACCAGGATCGCGTGGGGAGTGTCGAATTCGCTACGACCCGTGCCGGGTTTGCCCCATTGAGCCAGGAACTTGCCCCGCTTGTCGAACTTCATCACGCGGCTGTTGCCGTAGCCATCCGCGACATAGATCACACCCTTGGCACCGAAAGCGACATCGGTCGGCTTGTCGAACTGGCCCGTGCCGGTGCCCGGCTTGCCGACCTCTCCGAGAGTGAGCAGCAGCTTGCCGCGAGGGCTGAACTTCATCACGACATGGTGCCCGATGTCGGTCACCCAGACATTGTCGTCCTTGTCGACTCGAAGCCCGTGCGCACTCCCCACCAGGTCGTCACCCCACGATCGAATCAGCTTGCCGCGCTTGTCGAAACAGAGGATCGGACGGGGGCCTCGATGGAACAGGTAGATCCGACCCTTGCTGTCGATATCCACACCCGAGGCCGCCCCCACGGGCAACCCCTTGGGGATCTTCAGGAACCCGGTAACAGGCTTCAACTCCGGCGCCGCCGACTCCGCCTGCGGAGCCAACACCAACAGCAGAACCAGTCCAGGCAGCGAAATGGCAAGTCTCATCGAGGCACGCTCCAGGTTGAATCGGTTGGAATCGGGTTACCCGACACCATCGTTACCCAACGCAGTTCCCCGAGGCAACCAAGTCCGCCTGCGGCGGACTAGACCTTGCAGGTCAGGCCGCCGTCGACGACCAGTTCGGCTCCGGTGATGTAGCGGGCTTCCTCCGAGGCCAAAAACAGGGCGGCATGGGCCACGTCCCAGGCGGTGCCCATCTTCTTCATCGGGACCTGTGCGTCGCGGATTTCGAGCATCTTGTCAATGTCGCCACCGGCGTAGGCCCCCTTGAGCGGTTCGACGATCATCGGCGTGTTCATCAGGCCCGGCAGGATCGAGTTGGCTCGGATGCCCTTCTCGGCGTACTCCAGTGCAATCGACTGGGTCAGTTGCAGTACGCCTCCCTTGGTCGCGCTGTAGGACACATAGGGGATCCCCAGGTAACGGATGCCGGCGATCGATGAGATATTGACGATCGCACCGCTGCCCTGGGCTTCCATCACCGGCAGCACGTACTTGCAGGTCAGGAACATGCTGGTCAGGTTGACCGAGACCACCCGCTCCCAACTCTCCAGGCTCGTCTCCACCGGACCACCCACCTCCAGGATCCCCACGTTGTTGTGCAGGATGTCGATCGCGCCCCAGGTCCCGGTACAGGTCTCGACCACCCCGGCCACCTGCTTTTCATCGGTCACGTCGACCTGCTCGACCAGGCACTCGCCACCCTCCTCGCGGACGATCTCGGCGGTCTCCTCGACCGCCTCGCGATTGATATCGATCAGGCAGACCCGGGCACCCTCGCGGGCAAACAGCACGGCGGTGGCCTTGCCATTGCCCCAGCCCGGTCCCGATGACCCCGCACCGGTCACCAACGCCACCTTTCCCGCCAGTCGCTCACCCATCTCGATCTCGCCTCCGACTTGCCTCGTGGTGCGACCCCAGAATACCGTGGGCGCTCGTGCTTCGCCGGTCCACTTTGCCCAAAAGACCCAGACAGGCCCAGACAGGCCCAGACGTCGATGAATGTCGCCCAGTTCCTCACCCAGGCCGCTCGCAACTTCCCGCTTCGCCCCGCGATCGTGCACGGGGAGCAGAGTTGGACGTATGAGGAGTTCCACGCCCGCACCAGCCGACTGTGCCATGCGCTCAAGGGACTCGGGCTGGCCCGCGGCGATAACGTGGCCCTGTTGATGACCAACTGCGGCCAGATGCTCGAGGCGATGTTCGCCTGCTTCCGGCTGGGCTGCGGTGCGGTGCCGATCAACTTCCGGCTGCATCCCAGCGAATTCGCCTACATCATCGATCACAGCCAGTCTCGCGTGGTGATCACTTCAGCGGACTTCAACGAGTCGTTGCCGCAGGTCGCCGACGCGATGCCACAGGTCGAGCACGTGGTCTCGACCCAGGGTGCCCGGGGCGAGGTGCTCGACTACGAGTCGCTGCTGGCCGAACAGCCCCTCGAGTGCCCCGACGCCGACGTCGATCCCGACGACGTGGCCTGGCTGTTTTACACCTCCGGCACCACCGGCCGGCCCAAGGGAGCGATGCTGACCCATCGCAACCTGGTGGCGATGTCGATGGGTTTCTTTGTCGACATGTACCCCGACGGCGGCCCCGACCCGGTGACCCTGCACGCCGCACCCCTCTCACACGGCAGCGGACTCTACGCACTCCCCAACGTCGCCCGCGCCGCCACTCACGTGATCCCCGCCGCAGCCAGCTTCGATCCGGTGCAGATCTTCAAGTGCATCCAGCAGCACCGGGTCACCAACATCTTCGTGGCCCCCACCATGCTCAGGCGGCTGATCGATCACCCCGACATCGATCGCTACGACCTGCACTCGCTGGTGTCGGTCATCTATGGAGGTGCCCCGATGCTGGTCGAGGATCTCGAGCGAGCACTCAGGCGACTGGGGCCCTGCCTGGTGCAGCTGTACGGGCAGGGCGAGAGCCCGATGACGATCACCTACCTGCCCCATCACGACCACGTGCTCGATGGCACAGAGGCCCAACAACAACGACTCGGCTCGGCCGGCGTCGCGAGGACCGATGTCGAGGTCGAGATTGTCGACGAGGAGGACCGGCGACTGGGAATCGGGCAGACCGGCGAAATCGTTACCCGCAGCGACCTGGTGATGAAGGGCTACTGGCGCGATCCCGACGCATCGGCCAGCACGCTCCGCGGAGGATGGCTGCACACCGGCGACGTCGGATACCTCGATGAAGCCGGTTACCTCTTCCTGATGGACCGCGCGCACGACATGATCATCAGCGGTGGAGAGAACATCTATCCACGGGAGATCGAGGAGGTGCTGGTACGGCACGAGGCGGTCCGCGAGGTGGCGGTGATCGGGATCCCCGACCCCGAATGGGGCGAAGCGGTCAAAGCCGTCGTCTCGATCAAGACCAACGCCCGTGTGACCGAACAGGAACTGATCGACTTCTGCCGCGATCACATCGCCAGCTACAAGAAACCCAGGAGCGTCGATTTCGTCGACGAGTTGCCTCGAAACAACTACGGCAAGATCGTCAAGCGGGAACTCCGCGACGCCTACTGGCAGGGACGGGAGCGGCGGGTCTAGCCCGCCTGCGGCGGGTTGAATAACTCAGGCTCTTTCGGAAACAGCGACGCACATGTCACGAAGACGACAACTCGCCCGAGACGTCTGTGTCGTCGGGGCCGGGATGTCCCGATTTGGGATGTTCCCCGAATCGAACTCCAAGGACCTCTTCCTGGAAGCCTTCGGCGACCTGCGAGAATCGGTCGACGCCGGTTTCGATCCGGCCGAGATCGAGGCACTCTACTTCGGCAACTTCACCAACGACTTCTTCGTCGGCCAGTCCCACTGGGGCGCCATCCTCTCGGATGCACTCGGACTGGTGCCGGCGCCCGCGACACGGACCGAGGGAGCATGTGCCTCGAGCGGACTCGCGTTTCGCGAGGCCTGCTTTGCGATCGCCAGCGGGTTCTACGACGTGGTGCTGGTTGGCGGAGTCGAGGACATGTCGAAGCGATCCACAGCCGAGGTGTCCGAGGGCCTGGCCCTGGCGGCGATCCCCTACGAACTCGATGCCGGCTTCAACTTCCCCGGCGTCTTCGGAGCAATCGCCTCGGCCTACTTCGACAAGTACGACGCCACCCGCGAACACCTGATCAACGTCACGATCAAGAGCCACGAAAACGCCTCACGCAACCCTCGCGCCCAGCTGAGCAAATCGGTGCGGCAGATGATGGAATCGAAGGCCCAACGAGCCGCCGAGCGAGGGCATCAGCTGCCGGAGTGGAGTGACGAGCGTGAGTTCCTCCGCGACGAAACGGCCAACCCAGTCGTCGCATCGCCGCTGCACATGTTCGACTGCTGCCCGATCAGCGACGGAGCCGCCTGCCTGCTGCTGGTCGCCGATGAGATCGCCGGGCGGTTCACCGACCACCCGCTGCACGTGGCCGGCATCGGGCAGGGCAGCGGACGCGGGCTGCAGGCGGCCGATGAGTTGACCAGCTTCGAAGCCACACGGGCGGCCGCCGAGGAGGCCTACCAGATGGCGGGACTGGGACCCGGCGACATCCAGTTCGCCGAAGTCCACGACTGCTTCTCGATCGCCGAACTGATCCACATCGAAGACCTCGGCTTCTTCGAACCCGGACACGGACACCTCGCCACTGCCGACGGGCTGACCGGCCTGCAAGGCAGCATGCCGATCAATACCTCCGGCGGACTCAAGTGCAAGGGACACCCCGTCGGAGCCACCGGAGCCGCACAACTGGTCGAGGTCTGGCAACAACTCAGGCAACAGGCCCAAGACCGCCAGCTGCCCGGCAAGGACCTTTGCATCGGCCTGGCACACAACCTCGGAGGCACCGGCGGCACCAGCTCGGTGACGATCCTGAGGCGAGGAGCGTGACGTGAACCAGCAACGTCCCTTTACCGATCGATCCTACGCAGCCTTCCTCAGCGAAGAACAACTGATGGGCTCGCGCTGCCACGACTGCAAACAGCTGTTCATTCCACCTCGCGGCCTGTGCCCGGACTGCCACACCGAGAACCTGAGCTGGGAACAGGTCGGCGGCCGTGGACGACTGGTGGCACTGACCCGCATGGCCATGGTCTCACCTGCCCTCGCCGAGGAAGGCTACGGCAAGGCTCGACCCTACTGCTCGGGAGTCATCGAGCTCGACGAGGGGCCTCGCGTGGTCGCACGACTCGAAGCAGGTTCCGATGAAGGATTCGGCCAGGAGATGATCGGACAGGAGATGATCGGCCAGGCGATGCAGGTCGGGTTCGAACATCTCGACCGCAAAACGCCACGCCTGGTCTTCCGCCCCGTCTGATCCTTAGCACCGCTACGGTTGGGGAGACGGCAGGAATAGTGAATAGTGGAGCCTCACGCACGGCCTGGGCCGACAACTTGCCAGCGGAGATCGACCGATGACCAGAGACCAGCGACTGTTCCGCCTCGTGCTGCTGCTCGGGCTGGCGTCGGCCGTCACGATCGGTGGCGGGGTGCTGCGGGCCGAGAATCCCACCGCGCTGGTGCGATTCAGCGCCATGGGCGATGTGCCGTACTCTGCGAGCGAAGATCGGTTGCTGGCACAACAGATCACCGCGCTGCCGGCCGTCAACGAATTCGTCGTTCACCTCGGTGACATCAAGTCGGGAGTCACCCCCTGCGACGAGAAGGTCTACGTCAAGGTCCAGCAGATGCTGTCAAAGTCCAAGGCACCGGTCTTCATCATCCCGGGCGACAACGAGTGGAACGATTGTCCCGACCCGGCCAAGGCCTGGGCCCACTGGGTCAGGCACTTCACGCGGTTCGATCAGAGGTGGAAGCACAAGCTGCCTGTCTTCCGACAGATTGGCCGCAAGGAGAACTTCTCGTTCCTCCATCGGGGCGTGCTGTTTGTCGGACTGAACATCGTGGGTGGCAAGCTGCACGATCCCGCTGAGTGGAAGAAGCGGCACGCGGAATGCCTGGAATGGACGCGGCGGAATCTCGAGATCTTCGGCAACAAGGCCAGCAGCCTGGTCATCTTCGGCCACGCGCTGCCCAACCAGAACCACAAGGACTTCTTCGATCCGTTCAACAAGGATGCCGGAGAATTCGGCAAGCCGATCCTCTACCTGCACGGCGACGGGCACCGCTGGATTCATGACCGGCCGTTCGCGGCGAAGAACATCCTGCGGGTCCAGGTCGACATGGGAGGCATCGCTCCTCCGCTGCTGGTCACCGTCACCGACGATCCCAGGTCCCCCTTCGTCTTCGATCGCCGCATGTCCGAAGACAAGGCTGCCGCCGCACTGGCCAAGATCGGTGGCAAGCTCAAGAGAGACGACGCCGGAAGAATCGTCGAAGTCGACCTCGGAGAAAGACCCGTCACCGACGCCGACCTGGTGCACCTGGTCGGTTTGCGAGCTGTCAGAGAATTGAGCCTGCACCAGACGAGGATCACAGGTGCCGGGCTGGTGCACCTGGCGAATCTGACCACTCTGAACCGGGTCTTCCTCAGCGATACCGCCGTCGACGACAAGGGCGTCTCGCAGCTGGTGAAGCTCAAGAGCCTCAAGACACTCGGACTCTCGGGAACCCGGATCACCGACCGCGGACTCGAACACCTCGCTCGTCTCAAGGCACTCACGTCACTGTTCGCCCTGGGGACCAAGGTCACCGACGCCGGAGTGGCCAAGCTGCAGAAGGCGCTTCCCGACTGCGACATCGTCAACTGAAATCCGGGCTGATGGCTGTGCCGGGCGTCAGTCGGGCTGTGGCGAGGTCACCGGTTCCCACGCCAGCTGACTCCGATGGCCTCGCCCGTACACCCGCTCGCGGATCTCGATCGCCAGGCTGAACAGCGTGGGCACCAGGACCAGGGTGAAGATCGTCGAGACGATCAGCCCGCCCAGCACCACGCTGCCCAGGCCCCGATACAGTTCGCTGCCGGCACCGGGGAACAGCACCAGCGGCAGCAGGCCCAGCACCGTGGTGGTCGTGGTCATGAAGATCGGGCGGACCCGGGTGCGGATACTCGCCAGGATCGCCTCATTCGGCGAGAGCCCCTCCTCACGCATGTGATTCAGAGACTGGTGCACGATCAGGATCGGGTTGTTGACCACCGTGCCGATCAGGATCACGAAGCCGAGCATCGTGAGCACGTCGAGCGACTGAGGCACGAACAGGTTGAGCACGAACAGGCCCAGGATCCCGCCGACGGAGCCCAGTGGCACGCTGAGGATGATCACCAGCGGGTACAGCCACGACTCGAACAACGCGGCCATCAGCAGGTAGGTGATCAACAGCGCCAGGATGATGTTGAACCGCAACGCCATCCACGTGCTCCTCAGCTTGTCGGCGGTGCCCCCGAGCGTGATCCGGTACCCGCCCCGCAGCTGGTCTCCGGCCATCAGCGGAGCGACGATCTTCGACTCGATCCTCCGCATCGCCTCTTCGAGAGCCATCTCCGGCGGAGGCGTGACCTGGATCGTGACCACCCGAAACCGCTCGCGGTGGTTGACCTGCTCGGGACCACTGCTCATCACCACATCGGCGATCGCCCCCAGCGGAACGATCTGGCCCTGCGGAGTCGCCACCGGCAAGGCCTCGATCTCCTGCGTACTGTCGGCGTTCTGCAACCGGCCCTTGATCGTCAGGTCGATCTTGTCCCCTTCCAGGAAGTAGTCTCCCGCATAGGCTCCATCGACCAGCGCGTTGGCGGTCAAGCCGAGGTCGGAATTGGAGATCCCCATTTCGGTGGCCTGCAGCAGCCGCGGCCGGATGTGGACTTCGGGTGTCGACAGATCCAGGCTCGGGATCGGACGCGCCTGAGCTTCCTCGCCCAGCACGGTTCGGATCTGTCCGAGCACCTGGCCACCGAGACTGACCAGTTGCTTCAGTTCCGGGCCGGTGATCTCGATATCGATCGAACGCCCCGATCCCAGGCCCCGTTCGAACAGGCTCGATTGACTCGCAATCGCGATCGTACCCGGCAGTTGGGCGGTGGCGCGGCGGACCACCGGGATCAACTCGGCGGCACGCGTCGGTTCCAGTGCCCGCAAACCGATAAAGACTCGTTGCCTGCGTGCCACGAAGAAGCAGTCCCCGATGATCGGCCCATCCAAGGCTGCCGCCTCGGGACTGCCCGGATTCACATCCCAGTTCGCAGTCAATTCCTGCTCGACTTTCTCGCCCATCCGCATCAACTGCTCGACGTTGTAACCCGGGGGCGGCATCAGGATCGCGAATACCAGGTTGCGGTTTCCCGCCGGCAGGTACTCGACCCGCGGCCAGAAGGCGTAGCTGAGCCCAACCGAAACTCCGACCAGCAGCACCACGACCGCCAGGCGGCGGAAGACGCCCCGCTGGACCCAGTGGTTGATCGCGACGATGAGGTCGACGAACGCGGCGGCGAGCTGCCGGGGCAGGCGAACCGGCCACGGCGCCGCCGCTGCGGAAGCCGTTTGCGGAGGGTCGCCCGACGGGTCAGCAGAGCGGCCATCGAACTGGCCGGCAAACAGGCGTGCCGAGGCGGTGCAGATGACCGTCATCGAGAAGAGCATCGAGAGTCCGACGGCGGCGCTGATCGCCAGGGCGATGTCCCGAAACAGCTGACCGGCCTCCTCCTGGATGAACACCACCGGCAGAAACACCGCCACGGTGGTCAGCGTCGAAGCGGCCACAGCACCCCAGACCTCCTTGGTACCTCGCACCGCCGCCACCGCCGCACGCTCGCCCAACGCACATCGACGCATGATGTTCTCGAGCACCACCACGGCGTTGTCGACGAGCATCCCCACGGCAAACGCCAGACCGGCCAGGCTGATCACGTTCAGCGAACGACCCAGCAGCCCGAGAATCAGGAAGGTGCCGATGATGCTGGTGGGAATGGCCGCACCGACCAGCAGGGCTCCCCGAGCCAGAAAGAATCCCGCCAGGATCAGGATCAGCAGGCCGGGCACCGCGAACCATGGAGAAACGTAGGTCGCCGCGAGTGCGGCGGCCACGACCAGCGGGGCGACCAGCAGCGTGCGGACGTCCAGGTGCAGGAACACCATCAGCACGATCATCGTCAGGGCACCGCCCAGGAAGATGTTCTGGCGGACCAGGGCGATCGCCGAGTAGATGTAGTCGGTTTCGTCGTAGACCTGGGTCAATTCCAAGCCCAGCGGCTCAAGCACCTCGGCGTTGACCCTCCGGGTCGCCTCACGCAACCCCGACATCACCTCCAGCACGTTGGCACCCGATTCGCGGATGCAGTTGAGCGAAATGCTCGATTCTCCGAACCGCCGGACCACCCCCGTCGACTTCTTGAACCCCAACTTCACTTCGGCGACATCGCCGACGTGGATCGGTGCCCCGTTCTGCACAACCAGCAGCTGATTCTTGACATCCTCGGGGTCGCGGAACTGGCCGAGTGTCCTGACGACCCACCGCCTCTTTCCTTCGGAGAAGTCACCGGCGGAGGTGTCCTTGTTCTGGCCACGGAGAACGCGGAGCATATCGGCGATCGTGATCTGTCGAGCCGCCAGCTTCTCGGCGTCAACGATGACCTGCAGTTCCTCTTCGAGACCCCCATACACGCTGGACTGCGAAATGCCGGGGACCCGCTCGAACCGCGACTCGATCTCGTTCTCGGCAAACCGCCGCATGCGGGTGACATCCACGTCCGGCGGCAGCAATTCCCTGACCTCGGGGTGCTCCTCGGCCATCGCTCTCAAGCGAAACACCCCCAGCCCCACGCTGTGACTCTCGCGGATTGCCTGGATCCGCGACGCCAGCTTCGGATGACGCGCCTGGAATTCAGCCAGTTGCTCGTCGCTGGAACGTCGGGCACTGAGCATGAACCAGGCGATCGGGCGGTCGTCGGAATTCGCCGTCGAGATCACCGGCTGGTCGGCGTCCTCGGGGTACTCGCGGACCTGCTGCAGGCGGCTGTTGACCTTCAACAGCGCCTCGTCCATGTCGGTCCCGACCAGGAACTCCAGGGTGATCCGCGACCGCGAATCGGAACTCTCCGAGCTCATCTTCTTGAGCCCCTCGACACTCTTGAGCTGCTCTTCCTGCTCGAGAGTGATTTCCCGCTCAATCTCCTGCGGGCTGGCACCGGGCCATCGCGTCTGGATGGTGATCGTCGGAGTCTGCACCTCCGGCGTCAGCTGCATCGGCATCCTCTCCAACGCCACCACGCCGAACAGCGCAACCAGCAGCACGCCGACGGTCACCTTGACCGGGTTGCGGATGAAGGACTCGATCAGGTGCATGGGCCTAGGGCTGAGTTCGAGATGACCGGGTGGACTTGGTGGACTTGGTGGACTTGGTGGACTTGGTGGACTTGGTGGACTTGGTGGACTTGGTGGACTTGGTGGACTTGGTCGGCTTGGCCGACCGGGACTTCTTGCCCTGGGAGACACTGCGGGGGCTCACCGCCTGTCCGGCCCGCAATCGCTCGTTTCCCTGCACGACGACCATCTGGTTGGCCTGGATTTCGCCGATGACCTGCACCAGCGCCGCGCTGGCGACCCCGAGCCGAACCGACACCGCGTGGACCACCTGGACCTTCGGGTCCTTCTTGTCCTGGCCGACGACATAAACGACCGGCGTTGGGCCACCCAGCACCAGGGCATCCTTGGGCACCAGCAACGCCTGCGTACGGCCTCCGGTGGGCAGCATGACCCGAGACAGCATGCCCGCCTTGAGCAGCGGAATTCCCTTGGTGATCGAATTGGTCAACCGGATCTTGGCCGGAAACGTCCGCGTCCTCGGATCGGCCTGAGGAATGATCGCGGCAATGATCCCGATCGAGAGATGCGAGGGCAATGCCGGGAACTCGACTCGCACCGAGGCCCCGATTCTCAGGTAAGGCACGTGTTTTTCGAGCACGTGCACCTTCACGTCGACCTGGTCCAGCAACACGACTTCGACCACCGGATCGCCACGGCTGACCCATTCACCCACCTCGGTCCGCCGCGACGTGACGTAGCCGTCGAAACGCGAGCTGATCGTGTGCTTGCTGATGCGGTCCTTGAGTTGATTGACCACGGCCTGTTGCACCGCCAGCCTCGCCTGGGCCTGCACCAGTTTCTCTTTGCGGGGTCCCGCCACGGCCAGCTCGTGGCCGGCCTCTGCATCGTCGTAGTCGCGTTCGGCAGTGATCGCCGCGGAGACGACTGCCGCGAGATCGTCATCGGTGACGGTCCCCTGCTTGGCCAGGGCGACAAACCGGCCCCGCCTCGCGACATGGAAATCCCGGCGGGCCCCGGCCGCCAGCATCCTCGCACGCAGCTGGACGATTTCCTTGGGTCGCGTCCCGTTCTCCAACTCCCTGAGTGATTCCTGACGAAATGCCAATTCGCCCTTGGCCGCCTTCAACTCGAGTTCGATTGTCGCCGTCAGCAGCTTCGCCAATGCTTGCCCGCTGCGGATCCGGTCCCCTTCCTCGACGTCGAACTCGACCACCCGGCCGTCGACGGCACTGCCGATCGTCGCCCGCTTCAGAGGCTCGACCGTACCGACAAACGCGTGCACCGCAGTCACCTCCCGCTGCACAACCGGAACGACAACCACGACCGCCGGACCCCCCTGGGCCGGCAACACTTCAGCCGACAGCAGCAGCAGGACCCCCGAGAGCAGCACCCGACTCATTACGACTCGCAACACGATTCCCCCCGTCACACGGCTACCCATACGACCGGTGGTGGTCGATCGAGCTTCGGTGTGTCCTGCAAACATCGTAGCAGAGACCGCGACCCGACTGAGCCGCGTTGACGGGGCGAGGATCAATGCCACCGCTGGCACATCGGTCGGGGAAGACGGCGAAACCGGAGCAGGAATCCGCTAACGAGGTGGGAACAGTGACCCACGCAGGCTAGGGCGCCGCCGACTTCTTCTTGAGCAACTCGATGCACCTGGCCCGACCCGCCGCGAGTGCCTTCGTGTCGAGCTTCAACTGCAACAAGCCGGCAAGGACCCTGGTTGTTGCCGGGTCGGCCTCGGTCGATTGCACGGGAGTCTCATCGTCAGAGTTCTTGGCAGCCGCGTCGGCCCCCTTGCTCAGCAGCAGTTCGAGCACTGCCGAGTGACCGGTGAAGGCGGCCGCGTGCAGTGGTCGTGAGTCGTCACGGTTTTTGCCGTTGACATCGGCTTTGCCTGCAATCAACAGGCCCGCGATCTCCAGGTTTCCGTGAAACGCCGCCCAGGCCAGGGCGGTGATCCCGAAATCGGGATCCTGGGCGTTCGGATTCGTCGGCTTGGCCAGCAGCAGCTTGACCGCCGCGACATCCTGCTTGCGGACCGCCGCACACAGTTCCTTGGCTCCGGTTCCGTTCTTGAGCAACTGCACACACTTCGCACGGCCTGCCTGGACCTTGGCAAGGTCGTAGTCCAGCTTCAGCAACCCGGCAACGAACTGGGTGGCTCCGGCATCGACCGTTGTCGCAAACAGCGGGTCTTCGCCCTTGGCGTTCTTCAGCTTCGGATCGCCGCCGCTGCTGATCAGCAACTCGCAGACATCAGCCCGGCCCATGAAAGCCGCACCCGAGAGCGGTCCGCCACCGTCTCGGCTCTTGCCGTTGACGTCGGCACCCCCGTCCAGCAGGATCCGGGCGATCTCGACATTCCCGACCATCGTCGCCCAGTTCAGCGCGGTCACACCGAACTCGGGATCCTGCCCGTTGGGATCGGCCTTGTCGGCCAGGGCCTGCTTGACCGCAGCGACGTCCTGCTTGCGGATGGCAGCGATCAGTTTCGAGCCACCGACTCCAGTCGTCTTGGCTCCCCCCTTCTCAAGCAACTCGATGACCTTCGGCCGTCCCTGTTCGACGGTGTTCTGGTCGACCTCCAACCGCAGCGCCCCGGCGACGATCGGCACAAGCGACGCAGGCACCTGAGCCAACACCAACGGTGTCTCGCCCTTGGTGTTGCGGGCATTGGGATCGCCCTTCTTGGCGAGCAGCAGTTCGACCACTCCGGCACGACCAAGGAAGGAAGCGACATGCAACGGGGTAGCTCCGTCGCCATTCTTCCCGTCGACCTGGGCGCCCCGCTCGAGCAGCAACCCGGCGATCTCGACATTCCCGACCGCCGCCGCCCACGCAAGCGGGGTCATTCCCAGCTGCTGGTCCGGGGCATTCAGGTCAACCTTGTCGGCCAGAATTTTTTTGACCTCCGCAGCATCCTGTTTGCGGATTGCCCCGATGAGCCCCCCGGCGGCACCTCCGACGGCACCGGCACCGACCTTGCCACCACGTTTCGCAAGCAATGCGGCAGACTTGTTACGGCCGGCCTGTATGGACTGCTGATCGATCTGGATCTGCAACAGCCCGGCAATGAACTGGGTCGTTCCCCAGTCAGCGTTCAAGGAATCGGTCGGCGTCTCGCCCTTGTTGTTCTTGAAGTTGGCGTCCACACCCTTTTCCAGCAGCAACTCGACAACTTCGGTGCGGCCCAGGAAGGCGGCGGCGTGCAACGCCCCGTTCCCGTCGTTGTCCTTGCCGTTGATGTTGGCTCCCTGTTCAAGCAATGCGGCAACGACGTCGCGATGACCAAACACGGCCGCCGCGTTCAGGATCGGAGCCCCGTTGGGGTCCTTGATGTTCGGATCGGTTCCCGACTCCAGGTGCAGCTTCACGACCTCCACATTGCCCGTGACCACGGCCGTCCAGACATCGACAGCCGGCGCGGCAAGCGGCTTGGCAGCGTCTGGCTTACCCGATCCGGAACCCTCCTCAACCGGCTGCTCTCCTCCACAGCCGACCAGCAGCAGCATCAAGAGACCAACCCACGTCGTGTGTCGAACCTTCATTAGATCTTCCTTCATCCATCAGGAACTCTCCCGGGCATCCTCGACACCGTTTCCGGCCATCGATCAGCAATCGCTCTGCCCGTTCACTAGTCGGAATGTAGCGGTTTTGAATGTTTTGAGGGCAACAATCCGGCCATTGTTGCAATTGCACATGCGACACAGCCTCCATTCTGAGTTTCAGCGCGATCGCCGGGCGGTTTCCTTGGACACCGACAGGGAGGTCACCGAGAATGTGCGAAATTGTCTGCGCGGGAGTGCAGCCGGCCTTCGAAACGGTTTGCCACCTGTCTTGACTGTGAGTGTTGAAGTCGGTGAAACGATCACCGGCGCGCTGCAAAAGGAACTGAAGATGGACCCAAAGGCTGAAGCGTCCTCGCCGTGGAACGAGATCTGGGATTCCCTGCAAACCTCGGCCTCTTCGGAGCGGATCCCTCCAGTCCCGACCATGGCGTTCTACATGGTGATCGGCGGCCTGCTGACGCTCTACATCCGCTTCCTCTACCGCCGCTGCAATTCGTCGTTCTCCGGGTCCGACTCCGTCGCTCGAGTCTTCCCTCTGCTGACCATGGTGACGATCGGAGTCATCTCGGTGGCCAAGACCTCGCCGTCGCTGGCGCTGGGTCTGATCGGCACGCTGTCGATCATTCGATTTCGGGTGGCTATCAAGGATCCCGAGGAGTTGGTCTACTTGTTCCTGTGCATCGGGATCGGCCTGGCACTGGGGGCCGAACAGCCGTTTCTCGCGGTGGCCACGGTCGTCGTGGTCTCGGTGTTCGTGCTGGGGATCCACTTCACGACTCGGACCCGGCATCGCCAGAGCCTGTTGCTGACCATCACCGGTGACTCGAAGAGCGACTTCAACGACGGCGAGAGCGGCGTGCTGGCGGTCGTCAACGAGCTGGTCGACCGCTACACGCTGCAACGACTCGACCTCGAACAGGACCGTGGCCAGATGCGAATCGCCATTGGCAGAAACGGTGACACCGACACATCTGAACTGATCGCCAGCCTCCGCGAACGGCTGCCCGAGTGCGAGTTCTCCTACGTCAATCTGGAATCGACGCTGTAGCCATGAGCACCCGGATTGTTGTCGATCATGGTCCTCGGGTCGAGGTAGCTGCCGGGCGGACGCCGGCGCTGCGGCTGGTACCGCAGGATGGACCGCGAAGGGACCTGGCCTCGCGGATGGAAGTCAAGTTCGTCGCGCCGCACCAAGACGTGTCCACGCTCCGCAAGCTGCTCGAAGGCAACGGCCGCAGGCTGGTCTACAACCAGCCGGTTTCGACCGTCCGCAGCATCTACTTCGATGACGTGCAACTCTCGGACTGCCACGCCAACATCGGTGGCCACGCAATACGCCAGAAGACGCGGCTGAGATGGTACGACTCGCTGGAGCCTCAACAGGAGATGCACCTGGAATTCAAGTGGCGCAACTTCGAGATCACCGGCAAGCACCGATACCCGCTGCTGGCCGAACGGCCGCTGGCCGAAATGACCTACCGGGAAATCGTCGAAGAGCTGATTGCGGTGGTACCGACGGAGCGAGTCGCTGACCTGATGGAGCATTGCGAACCGATCGTGATCGTCCAATACAAGCGCGAACATTTCGCCGCGAAGAATTCGCCGCTGCGAGTGACACTCGACTACGACCTGGTCTTCTACGACCAGACCGGCAAGAACCGCATCTCCACCTCCTTCCCCCAGGCCATGGCCGATACGGTGATCATCGAGGGCAAGGCCCCGCCGGGTCACGAACAGGACGTCCGCGAATTCCTGTATCCACTGGCACCGCGGATCAGCCCCTTCTCCAAGTACTTCCACGGCTGCCAGCGCCTGGGTCTCGTTCACGAATAACCCGCCGACGGCAACTCGCCATCGGATCCCACGCCCGAGGCTTCTCTCCATGCCAGCCGCGTCACCGGATGAACGGCCGCCGGGGGTGAATTCCCCCCGCAACCTTGCAACCAACATCCTCTACTACGTGCTCCCGCTGGCCGCCGTCGGCGGACTGTGCATCGCCGGCACCGTCGCGTTCACCGCGTATTTCGGCACACCGCAGATCGAGCCGACTGCTCCGGCCCTCGCCCGCGAGACGAAGCCCCTCGAACCGGTAACACCCCAGGTCGAGCTGTTTCCCAGCGACCGGGTGATGGATGTGCAGATCTCCGTCGAGGACAAGGACTGGAACAAGATCCGCTTCCAGACGCTGAACCTGTTCGAAGTGCTGCAGACCAAGCGGAAGACCGAGACGATCCCCTCGCCCTACGTCTACGTGCCGGCGCAGGTGACGATCGACGGGGTCGAGTATCCCGAGGTGGGGCTCCGTAAGAAGGGATTCATCGGGTCCCAGGACTCCAGCCGGCCCTCGTTGAAGGTCAAGCTCAACTTCGTCAACAAGACCGCCCGAGTCGGTGGCCTGACCAACCTGACCTTCAACAACAACAAGCAGGACATCACCCTGATGAGCCAGTACATGGGGTATGCCCTCTTCAACGCCGCCGGCTCGCCGGCACCACGCTGCAGCTACGCACTGATCAGCGTCAACGGCAAGCCGATCGGCCTCTACACCCACGTCGAGAGAGTACGCACGTCACTGCTGAAGCGCGAGTTCGGCAACTCAGACGGAGTGCTCTATGAAGGCACGGTGGTCGATTTCTTCGACGGATGGGAAGGCAGCTTCGAGTTGAAGGTCGGCTCGCCCGAGCAGGACCTGGCAAGCCGTAAGAAGATGACACGCTTGATCGAAGTCCTCAAGCGCCCCGACCCCGACGCCCAGGCGGACGAGAAGACCCGGACTCAGCAGGGCCAGGCACTCGAGCAGGCCATCGGTGAACTCGTCGACCTCGATTCGTTCTACACCTACTGGGCCGTCGAGAGCCTGCTGGGGTTCTGGGACGGCTACACCGCCAATACCAACAACTACTTCGTCTACGACAACCCGGCCACCAACAAGTTCCACTTCATGCCCTGGGGTGCGGACTGCATGTTCGAGAAGCACAGCAAGCTCCGGGTCGACCCCGCTGCACCACTCTCGGTCAAGACCAAGGGACTCATCGCCCACAAGCTCTACCAGATCCCCGCCGCTCGCGAACGGTTTGCCAGGACGATGCAGGGACTCCTAGAAACTCACTGGAAGGAAGACGCGCTGCTGGCCGAGACACAGCGGATCGAGGCACTGGTCTCACCGCTGCTGCCCGCTGCTCAGGCCGCAACCGTTCGCTTCGGCAACATCCGTAAGTTCATCAGCGAACGCCGCGGTGACATCGAAACGGAAATCGCCAACGGCATGCCGCTCTGGGCAGCCAAGCCGTCACCCCCGCCGTTGCTGGGTGTGCCACCCGGGGGGGGCCAACAGGACACCGATACGATCTTCTTCGCCGCCAGGACCGGCGACATCGACGCGATCAAGACCTACCTCGACAAGAAAGTCGACATCAACGGCCGCGACTCGGCAGGAGCCACGGCGATCTCGCACGCGGTGCTCTCTGGAAAACTCAAGACCGTCCGCTTCCTGATCAGCCGCGGCGCCGATGTCACCAAGCCCAACCGGGACCGCAACACCGTGCTGCATGCAGCCGCCTTCCTGGGGTACGCCGAAATCGCACGGTTGCTGATCGAGACGGGTGCGGTGCTCAACGCCAGGAACGACAAGGGAGAAACCCCGCTCGATTCCGGCGCTGCACCGTGGAGTGCCGAGGTCCAGGGCATCGTGCAGTTCATCGCCGGCCTGCTGCAGATCGATGTCGACATCGAGCGGGTCAGGATCGGTCGGCCCAGGGTGGTCGCGATGCTGCGTGAAGCGGGAGGACTGCTGGGGGCCGATGTGGCTGCCACCCAGAACATGGATATCTGGCAGGCCGCCAGGTACGGAAACCTCGCGGCTCTGAAACTCAGAATCGCCGATTCGCCCGATGTCAATTTACTCGATGCCAAGGGCATCAGCCCGCTGGCCTGGGCGGCGATGGCCGGAAAGCCGCTGGCCGCCAAGCTGCTGATCGACAAGGGCGCAGACGTGAACCACAAGAACACCGACGGTGCCACGCCCCTGCACGCTGCCGCGTTCTTCGGGCAATTCGACCTCGTCGAACTGCTGCTCGAGAACAAGGCCGATATCAACTCCCGAAACGGACAGGACCAAACCCCGCTGGGGACCGTGGCTCCGAAATGGACCAGCGGCATCCGACAGATCACCCGGTTCTACGCCCGTGTGCTGAAACTGGAGATCGACGTCGAGGCCATCAAGACCGCCCGACCCCGTATCACCACCCTGCTCCGACTCAATGGCGGCAAGCTGGGGTCCGAGCTGCAATAGAAGATCGGGGTCAGGCCCCCGGCAAAGGGTCCGCCGCAGGCGGATCAGACCCCGATCGCCGGGACTACTTGGTCGACTGCTGCTCGATGAATTCCAGTGATCGCTTGATTACCTCGTCGGTGATCCCCATGTGTCCCGCCTTGGGGTAGCGGTGAAACGTGTGGGGCACCTTGGTCTTCTTGAGCGCTTCGATCATCAACAGCGCGTTGGCGATCGGAACCGAGCGGTCGTTGTCCGAGTGCAGGACCAGCAACGGCCTGGTGGTTTTTGAGACGTGGTTGACCGGCGAGGCCAGTTTGCGGGCCTCGATCGCGTCACCGCGGGCCGGAGTCCAGATGTTGCCCCAGCTCAGGGTGGTCAACTCGTAGTTGGCCGCGACACTGATCACCGCCCTGACCTCATTGCTCGACTTCTCCCAGCCACCGGTCCGAGCGAATGGGCCGTCACCGAAGGTGGCGGCCAGAGACACCATGTGACCTCCCGCCGACTGGCCGATCAGGAAGATCCGCTTGGTGTCGATGTTGTACTGCTTGGCGTGAGCGTGCACGTACCGGATGGCACACTGCACGTCTTGGTAGCAGGCCGGAGCGGGAGTACAGCCCACCAGCCGGTAGTCGATCGACATCGAGAATAGCCCGAACCCGGCCCACTGCTTGACGACAATCGTCGAGCGGTCGCGCTTGTGCCCGCCTCGCCAGCGGCCTCCGTGGACTGAAATGATCGCCGGGATCGGTTTCTTGGACTCGGGGTAGGCAATGTCGGCCAGCAGCCCGGCCCCCTGCACGCGTCCGTAGACCACATCCTGTTGCTCCACGATCTTCGCCCCCTCACGGTCCTGGGCAGCAGCATGAGTCGCCTCGAGTGCGACGAGCGTCAACGGCACGAGCCAACACGTGACAGACAGACGGGATCTGAACATTGAGCTGCCCTTCTGAACGGGATTCCACACGTCCGAGTCGGCCTCTGATTATGACCGAGAGAATTGCTGCCGTCGAACCGACGGCCTGCTGAATGGCATCGAGAAGCAACGACGACTCAGGCGCGATTGAGTCATGAGACCAAATGAGTCATGCTTACCATCTGCAAGATCTTCGCTCTCAGGATGCCCCCCCGTTGAAGTTCGCTCAGCACGACGACGCGTTCGTGGCCGCGCTGCGGCTGCGGGTCGATGAGATGTTCAGCAGCACCGGCCGTCGCCGTCGCGACTGTGCCTCGATGTACCTCAAGACCGCGATCATCATCACCTGGTTTGCAGCCTCCTACGTGCTACTGGTCTTTTTCGCGGCGACCTGGTGGCAGTCGCTGTTGGCCGCCGTTTCGCTGGGCCTCTCGATGGCCTCGATCGGCTTCAATATCCAGCACGACGGATCCCACGCTGCCTATTCGAATCGTCCGTGGATCAACTCGCTGATGGCCATGACGCTCGATCTGCTCGGCGGCAGCTCCTACTACTGGAAGCGAACCCACAACCAGATCCACCACACCTACACCAACATCACCGGTCACGACGGTGACATCGACATGGGGTTCATCGGCCGGCTCTCGCCCCACCAACCGCCCATGAAGTTCCACCGGCTCCAGCACTTCTACCTCTGGTTCCTCTACGGATTCCTGCCGATCAAGTGGCAGTTCTACGACGACATCAGAGGCGTGGTGACCGGACGGATCGGAGTCAACCGTTTTCCGCGGCCCCGGGGCGGCCAACTGGGGGTCTTCATCGGCGGCAAGCTGCTGTTCGTCTCGCTCGCCTTCGTCGTCCCCATGCTGCTGCACACCTGGTACGTGGCGGTGGCCTGCTTCTGCGTGGCCTCCTTCGTCCAGGGACTCACGCTCAGCGTCGTCTTCCAACTGGCTCACTGCCTCGAAGAAGCCGACTTCCCGATGCCGCCGGCTGAAAGCAACCGGATCGAGAACACCTGGGCCGTGCACCAGGTGCAGACCACCGTCAACTTCGCACCCAGCAGCCGACTGGTCACCTGGTTCACCGGCAGCCTGAACCACCAGATCGAACACCACCTGTTCCCGCAGATCTGCCACGTCAACTACCCGGCGATCTCACCGGTGATGGAATCGACCTGCCGGGAATTCGGTGTCCGCTACAGCGCCCACCACTCGCTGTGGTCAGCCGTGCGAGCCCACTACCGTTGGCTGAGAGAGATGGGGCAGCCGAGAGTGACGCCGCAGGGTGTCGGCAGCGACGAGCCGGCGACTGCTGGCTGAGCCCATGGCGTCGTCTGCCACCGAACCGTCTCGCGGAAAGCAGGCTCACGTGCAGAAGCGTGCCACACGGCCATCGAATCTCCTGCGGCTGACACCGCTGGTGGCCGTCGCCCTCGCCGTGGGGCTGAATGGTGAAGTGCTCTGGGCAGGCGACGTGGACTTCGCCCGCGAGATTCGAGCGGTACTCTCTGATGCCTGCTACAACTGTCACGGTCCCGACGCCAAGGCACGCCAGGCGGACCTGCGACTCGACCAGCACAAAGCCGTACTCCAGGCCAAGGTGCTCTCGTCCGGAGAAATGCTCAGGCGGCTCACCAGCAGCGATCCGGACGTCCGCATGCCGCCGTCGGACTCGATCCGCAAACTGCGGCCCGGCGACCGAGCCAGGCTGGTGAAGTGGCTCAAGAGCGGCGCGAGCTGGCCCGAGGACGACCGGCACTGGTCCTTCGTGCCGCCGGTTCGACCACGCCGCCCCAGCCTGAGAAACACGAATTGGCCCCGCAACGATATCGATGCCTTCGTGCTGGCCCGGCTGCAACTCCAACAGCTGACACCGACTCCCAGGGCCGGCCGCGCCACCCTGCTGCGACGCGTGACGCTGGACCTCACCGGGCTGCCACCCACGCTCGAGGAACTCGACGCCTTCCTGGCCGACCCCTCGCCAGCTGCCTACGAATCCGCCGTCGATCGCCTGCTCGACTCGCCCCGATTCGGCGAACACATGGCCGTCGACTGGCTCGAAGCCTCGCGGTACGCCGATACCGACGGCTACCAGAATGACCGAACCCGCTACATGTGGGTCTGGCGAGACTGGCTGATCCGGGCCCTGAACCACAACATGCCGTTTGACCGGTTCGTCATCGAGCAGATGGCCGGTGACCTGCTGCCGGATCGGAACTTCTACACGCAGGTCGCGACCGGCTTCAATCGCAACCACCGGATCAACTCCGAGGGCGGTTCGATCCCCGAGGAGTGGATCGTCGAGTACGTGGCGGATCGGGTCGAGACGATGGGCACGATGTTCCTGGGGCTGACACTGACCTGCTCGAGATGTCATGACCACAAGTACGATGCCATCAAGCAGCAGGACTTCTACCGGCTGTTCGCGTTCTTCAACACCATCGCCGAAGCCGGTCTCGGACCCAACAACGGCAACAGCCCCCCCTTCATCAAGGTGCCCGCGAACTGGCCGGATTTGACTCCGCTGGAGGCGAAGTTCGTCGTGCCAAGACCTCCGAAGATCAAGGTGACCCAGACATCGGTCCCCCGCCCCCAGTCGGGTGCGAAGGACACGGTCATGGTGCTGCACGAGTCGAAGAGGCCTCGAGCCACCTATCGACTCGAACGCGGCCAGTACGATCGGCCCGACAAGTCCCAGAAACTGCAGCCGGCCACGCCGCCGGCGCTCGGCAGTTGGGACGACCGCTGGCCACGCAATCGGCTGGGCCTGGCCCGATGGCTGACCAGCCTCGGACATCCGCTCACCGCACGAGTGACCGTCAACCGCATCTGGCAGCACCACTTCGGACTCGGACTGGTCAAGACCAGCGACAACTTCGGCGTGCAGGGAGAGCTGCCCAGCCACCCCGATCTGCTCGACTGGCTGGCCAGCGAGTTCGTCCGCCGCGACTGGGACGTCAAGGCGATCCACAGGCTGATCGTCTGCAGTGCCACCTACCGGCAGGCCTCGTCGACCAGCACGACCTTGCGGATCCGCGATCCGGAAAATCGGCTGCTGGCCCGCGGACCTAGAAATCGGATGACCCCCTACGCGATTCGGGATGCGGCACTGTCGGTCAGTGGCCTGCTGGTCGAAAAGACCGGAGGCCCCTCGGTGCGACCCTACATGCCGCCGGGGATCTGGAAGAGCATCTCCAATGCCAGGTATCGGCAGGACACCGGTGAGAAGCTGTACCGCCGCAGCATGTACACCTATTGGCGACGAACGGTTCCGCCTCCCACGATGATGGCCTTCAACGCCGCCGCCCGTGAAACGTGCATCGTCCGCACCCTCCAGACGACCACGCCGCTGCAGGCCCTGACGATGATGAACAACGTCGCCTTCGTGGAAGCGGCGAGGTTTCTGGCCGAGCGAGTGCTCACGCCCGACCGGCAGACGACTCGGCAGCGCCTGCAGACCGCGTTTCGAATGGTGACCAGCCGTCGCCCGCGGCCCGCAGAATTGCAGCTCCTGATGGCTGACCTGAAGTCCTTCGATGAGTACTTTCTGCGGAATCCGCAGGCGGCCGGGCAGCTGCTGGCGGTCGGCGACAGGCGATCGGCCCCAAGACTCGATGCCGCCAGGCTGGCGGCCTTTACCCTGATCGCCAATACGATCTTCAATCTCGACGAAGCGATCATGGAGAACTGACGTGGCCACGCCCGACGAGATTCATGCTCAGCACACTCGCCGAGCGTTCCTGGAACGCAGCACGCTGGGGCTCGGGGCGATGGCGGCAACATCGCTGCTGGATGCCGAGGAGACCTCCCGAAACACCGCACTCGCCGATCACACCGCAGCCACCGCAGCCACCGCAGCCGGGCCGGCCGGGCCACCGCACTTCGCCCCCAGGGCCCGACGCGTGATCTACCTCTTCCAGTCCGGTGGTCCGTCTCAAATGGACCTCTTCGACCACAAGCCGCAGCTGGCACAACGGTTTGGTCAGGAGGTGCCCCGGTCGGTCTATCCCGACGAGCGGAAGACCACGATGACGGCCGGGCAGACCTCCTTCCCGGTCGCACCCTCGACGTTCAAGTTCGCCCAGCATGGGCAGGCCGGGACCTGGCTCAGCGAACCGCAACGGCACCTGGCGAAGATGATCGACGACGTGTGCGTGATCAAGAGCATGTACACCGGGGCGATCAACCACGACCCCGCCGCGACACTGTTCCAGACCGGTTCGGTCATCGCCGGCCGCCCCAGCATGGGGTCGTGGGTCAACTACGGGCTGGGCAGCGAGAATGCCAACCTGCCCGCGTTTGTCGCTTTGACCTCAAACGGATCCGCCAAGGCGGGCCAGCCACTGTATGACCGGCTGTGGGGTGCGGGCTTCCTGCCGGGACGATTCCAGGGTGTCAAGTTCCGCGGCCAGGGCAACCCGATCCTCGACCTCTACAACCCCGCTGGAGTCTCCCGCGAACAACGACGCCGCATGCTCGATACGCTCAACCGGCTCAATCGAAAACAGGCCGGTCGCTTCAACGACCCGGCCGTCGCGACCCGCATCGCACAGTATGAACTGGCGTTCCGGATGCAGATGAGCGTGCCGGAACTTATCGACGTCGACAAGGAGCCCCGAAGCGTCCTGGACCTCTACGGACCCCAGGCCACGACTGTCGGCAAGTATGCCTACAACTGCCTGCTGGCTCGCCGGCTCGCCGAACGCGGCGTGCGGTTCATCCAGCTGTATCATCGAGGTTGGGACGCTCACACCAACGCGCCCAGGCAGGTCGCCGCCCAGTGCCGCGACACCGATCAGGCCACCGCCGCACTGCTCCAGGACCTCAAGCAACGTGGAATGCTCCAGGACACCCTCGTCGTCTGGGGCGGCGAGTTCGGCCGCACCATCTACTGCCAGGGCAAGCTCACTTCAAAGATCTACGGCCGTGATCATCACCCGAACTGCTTCAGCTACTGGTTGGCCGGAGCCGGCGTCCGCGGCGGCATGACCTACGGCGAGACGGACGACTACAGCGTCAACGTCGCCGAGAATCCGGTACACGTGCACGACCTGCAGGCCACCATCCTGCACCAGCTGGGCATCGATCACCGGCGGTTGACCTATCGCTATCAGGGCCGCGACTACCGCCTCACCGATGTGCACGGCAAGGTCGTGAAGCCGATCCTCGCGTGAACCCTGGCCGACTTGCCGAAATCAGGCTCCTAGGATGGCTCGGCCGCCTTCACCTCGCGATTTCCCTCGGCCCGATCCAGCAGTGCCTGGGCCGCGTCGTTGATCAGCAGGATGCCGATGATGAACATCAGCAGTCCGTTGGAGAAATGAGCACCGGTGCCCTCGGCCAACAGCTTCGT
>Ga0310124_10000394_pt1 | contig 29998 bp, 28 predicted proteins | sample CB11b_AW_Bot5_MG_FD_203507 | JGI IMG/M metagenome (GOLD analysis project Ga0310124, IMG submission 203507) | Marine microbial communities from Western Arctic Ocean, Canada - CB11b_AW_Bot5 | ecosystem: Environmental > Aquatic > Marine > Oceanic | place: Canada: Western Arctic Ocean | collected...
GCTTGGTGGCCATGCAGACCACGCCGCTGACGAACATCACCGCACCGATCAGCAGGTAGTGGTTCAGTGTGACTTCCATGGTTTAGGCGTCTTCCTGGGCGGCATCGGTCGATTCGTGCCGTTTGGCGCGAGCCAGGTAGGCGGCTCCGACGAGGACCACCAGCAGGTGCACCGAGACGATTTCAAAGGGCAGCAGGTACCCGGTCCGGCTGCCGCTGTCGCTGTGCAGGCCGATTTCGGCATCGGCGGGGATCCCGACCAGCCGCATGCCGATGGCGCGGGAGGTGTTCCCGGACTGGTCGCTGGGGGTCGTGGCCACTTGGCGATGGCTGGGCACAGCCTGCCAGTTGACACCGATCACGGTGAAGGCGATGACCGAAAAGAACAGCAGTCCCACGGCGGCACCCAGCAGGGTTTCTCCCGAGGACATCTTGATACGGCGAAAGGGCCCACTGGCGGTCAGCATCACGCCGAAGATCAACAGCACCAGGGTGCCGCCGACGTAGACCAGCAACTGCGTGGCGGCGACGAAGTCGGCCCCCAGCAGGAAGAACAGCCCGGCGGTGGAGCCCAGCGAGATGATCAGTGAGAAGGCCATGCGGACGATGTCCTGCAGGATCACCACACCCAGGGCGCCTCCTCCGGCCAGGATCGCGAAGATGAAGAAGAGTGTCTGTTCGGTCACCGGCCGGCATCCTCGTTCGAGTCCGAAGCGGCCAGGGGCAGACGGGGCAGCCGCAGTGCTGATGTCGACGGCGGCACAGCGTCCCGGGATTGAAGCTGCATCGCGGGTGCCGCCCGGTTGCCGGTCGGTGAGCCCCAGGTCGTGTGGCCGGTGAACGAGAGTGCCAGGGGCCAGACGACAGCGCCCAGGAACAGCACGCAGCTGATCGGGACCAGGTACTTCAGGCAGGTCATCATCACCTGGTCGATCCTCAGCCGCGGCAGAGTCCAGCGGACCCAGATCTGTACGCAGACCAGCAGCGACGCCTTGCCGAAGAAGACTGTGAAGCCCAGCAGGTTGGCCAGCCAGCTGAAGACCCAGCTCTCGGAGGTGTAGCGGAGTCCGTTGATCAGCGGGTCGAGGCCGGGGATGCCGGTGTGCCAGCCGCCCAAGAACAGCAGCACCGCGATGCCGCAGACCGCGAACATGCTGGCGTACTCGGCCAGGAAAAAGAAACTCCAGCGGAACCCGCTGTATTCGGTCAGGAACCCCGCCACCAGTTCACTCTCGGCCTCGGCCAGGTCAAACGGAGCCCGCTTGCAGCTGGCCGTGGCACAGACGAAGTAGATGAAGAAGGCGAAGAAGGTGAAGGGGTCGTTGAACAGGATCCAGTTGGCCGCCCAGCCACTCTGCATGGCTCCGATTTCGTTGAGGTTCAACGAGCCGGCGGTGATGACCGGGATCACCACGCAAATCGACATGGGGATCTCGTAGCTGACCATCTGCGCCGCTTCTCTCATGCCGCCAAACAGCGCCCATTTCGAACCACTGGAGTAGCCGGCCAGGATCACTCCGATCACCTCCAGCGACATCACGGCCAGCATCAGGTACAGGCCGATGTCGAGGCTGACGGCGATCCAGCCGTCGGAGAACGGCAGGAACATCAAGGCGGCCAGCGAGCTGACGACCACCACGTAGGGGGCCACCCGGAACAGCGGTCCATCGGCGGCCGCGGGGACGAGGTCTTCCTTCTGGATCAGCTTGCCGCCGTCGGCAATAGCCTGCAGCCAGCCGAACTTGCCGCCGACGCGGGTGGGACCGAGCCGGTCCTGGATCCGGCCCGAGACCTTGCGTTCGGCCCAGATGAAAATGCCCGCCGGCAGGCCGAAGAACCCCGCCACCAGCGACACGTGGATCACCGCCGCCAGGAACATGGCCCAGCCTTCGCTGAGTTCCCATCCCTCGAGAGTCGACTGAATCGTCGTCGCGGTGTCGGCCAGTGTGGGGATCATCTTGGTGTCCAGGCTCCCGGCGTCCTGCCGGGTCGGTCGTCACACACAGACCAACGCGACCCGGGCCGACACAGGCGAAGTTTCGCCGAATCCGACGAGGGCCGCAGCGGGACCCGGGACCGTCGCAGTATGTGTCCGGAACCCACGTGGACCCCGGCTCAAGGCTGAACTATGCCAGATGGGTACGGGGACTTCAAGAGAACCGCAAAGCGGCCCGGCGGGCTGCCGCTGCTGCCCTAGCGAGCCGTTGCCGGGGCGGCAGCGGTCGTCGTGGCGGGGTCCACGGCAAAGTGAATTGCATCGAAATCGGCAGCCCGGGCCGCGTCGTAGGCGGCCAGGGCTTCACCCAGGGGCACGTCCGGATCGATGTCCAGGATCACCGGCAATTCGGGTGCGGCCGTGGCGAGCGTCTTGAGGAATCTCGAGAGCAACTGGTGCCGATTGGGACCGGAAAATGACCGCCCCTCGACCTCGATCCACGGACCTTTTCCGAAACGTCCGACACGTTCGCCACGCCCATCCCCAGCCCGGACCCGCACCCACGCCTCACCCAGCGGTCGTGGCCCCGGGTTCGTCGCGGGTGATTCGATTGAGCCTCCCGCCAGTTCCGTCGGCAGCAGGCTCTCACGGACCTGGTCGGTCGAGGCACAGACGAAGAAGATCAGCAGCAGGAACACGACGTCGATCAACGGCGTCATCGCCTGGCTGTCGTCGAGTTGACGGTCGTAATGGGCCGAGGGGATCTTCATGGGTTGCCGTCTGGGTGGTGTTGAGCGGTGTGGTTGAAGTTGAGTCAGTGAGTCAGGACGGCGTAGCCGATGCGGGTGATCCCGGCCTGGGCGCAGGCGACCATCAGTGGTTCCACAGCACGAAACGGAACCCGGCGATCGCCTCGAATCCGCACTTCGTACCCTCCCGAGGGCGACCCCGCTGCAGCCTCGGCCAGCAGACTCGTGATCTGTTCGAGCGTGACGATGCGTCCGCCGACGTGCAGGGCTGCGTCGGCGGTGACCGTGACCACGAGTCGACCCGGCACCTGTTCCTGGCCGTCCAGGCCCTCTTGGACGGGACCGACCATTGGCAATTCGACCGGTTCGGTCGATTCGCTTCGAGCCGTGTGGCTGGCGACCAGGAAGAAGATCACCAGCAGGAAGACGATGTCGATCAGCGGCGTGAGGTTGAGCGAGATGCCCAGCCGACGCACTCGAATGGGGATTCTCATTCCGAGGCTTCCCCGGTCCGTTCGGTCCGTTCGGGCCGTTCAGGTCGTTCAGGTCGTTCAGGTCGTTCAGGCCGCTCGATCGCCACCGGCGGCACGCGTCGTTCACGGCGTCCCGAGTCGTCTCCCGCGACGCTCTTCCGCCCGCCTCGGCCCAGGCTGGCCCGCTTGAACCCCGCCCAGGCGTGCTCGGCTCTCAGGCTGGCCTCGGCCACCAGTTCATCGATCCGGTTGCGGAAGATGGCAAACGCGGTGAGCGCGGGAACCGCAACTCCCAGCCCCATCAGCGTGGTGACCAGTGCCTGGTAGATGCCAGGTGCGAGTTCGGCGACGGCGGGATTGAGCTTGTTGGCGAATTCCTGGAAGGCGACGATCATGCCCCAGACGGTGCCCAGCAGTCCCAGCATCGGTGCGATGGTGCCGATGACCGAGAGGTATTCGATCTTGCGGAACAGCCGGGCCGACTGTGCGGCACTGGCATCTTCCATCGACTTCTCGACCGCCGCATACCCCAGAGGCGCCTCGGCCAGGCCTTCGGCGAGCACCTCGCCCAGGAAACTGGGTCGTTCGCGGCACAGCCGGTCCGCTTCGGCGAAGCGGCCGGTGGCGACCATCGCGGAGACCGATTCGGCCAGGCCCTCGGGCATCAACGACTTGCGGCGGATCGTCAACAGGTGCTCGACGATCAACGCCACCATCGCCATCGACAGACCCAGGATGACCAGCCCGATCGTGCCTCCGGCTCGGAGCAGTTGCCTGAGCGTCATGCCGTCGGCGGCTGCTGCGTCCTCGGCGGCATCGGCATCGGCATCGGCAGGGGAGGGGGTAACGGGTGGTTGGGTTGCTGGGGGTGTCTCGGTGAGACCGGGATTTGCTGCGGTGTTGGCTGCGGGGTTGGCTGCGGGGTTGGCCGGTTGCTGTGCGAGGGCTGCAACGGGGGCGTGTCCCAGCAGCGAGGTGATCAGCATGCCGAGTACGAGAGGGCAGAAGCGGCTGGACGTCATTTCGAGTTCCGTCTCGGGCGTGGTGGGTTTTGTCGTGACGTGGCCGATTCCAGAGCGGCGGGTGTTCCGGCAAATCGTTGGCGGAGGTCTCGATACAGCGTGCCGGCGGCGGCGGGCTGGTTGTCGTTGAGCAGTGCATCGGCGGCGCGTTGGGTGGCGTGGGCGGCGAGGAACCGGTCGTCGTCGAAGACCAGCGACGTCCACATCAGTGCCGAGGCGGCGGGTTGGAACTGTTGAGACTGAAAGCGGGCCAACCCGACCACGTACCACGGCCCGCCGCGCAAGTTCAGCGGCAGCGAGCGGACGTGTCGGGTCCAGGCTGCCAGCTGTTCGGGTGTGGACTTCTTGTTCCGGCTGTCGGCTCGCCAGCACTGAGCGAGCGCGAGTCCGCGGACCCGTGAGTCGGCCGAAATCCTCAACCGCCTCAGTTCGGTCTCGGCCTCACTGGAATACGCCGAATCTCTCAGCAGATGGCTGGCCGCCAGCAGTTTGGCGACATCGCCCCCGCGTCCGCGCCATGCTCGAGCCTCACTGGCCACCGCCGCGTCGACCGAGCCGGTGATTCTCCAGTCCAGGGGCACCAATTCGAAGTGTCGCGGCCGGGTGGGGCCGTCCGAGAGGCTCAGGAAGTGCGACCCCGCCCGGCGGTAGTCTCCCGAGTACAGCGCACAGCGGACGAGCCCCGCCAGCAGTTCTCGGCGGACCCACTTCCTCGAGGACTGCTCGAGTGCCTGTTGGAACGAACGTTCGGCGACCGCGATTTCGCCTCGGTTGAGGTGTCTGAGTGCGGCCAGGTGATGGGTTGAGCGGCTTGGGATGACCGAGACGATCCTGTCTACGGGAACCCGCCACGGTGCGGCTCGCCCGCGTGCCCTGATCACCAGCTCGACCGCGTTGTACTCGGTGATCACACCGACGTGTGTCAGTCTCCCGCGGCCATCTCTCTGGCGGACGACGACACGGTCGCGGTCCTGAGCGGTCGCCTGGACCGAGCCGAGGGAGACGGCCAGGAGTGCAACGAGCCACCCTGGGGCGACTCCCTGCCGGCGACATCGTGGTCGCTCAGCGGGGCTGCCTGGGGGCGGAGAGGGTCTTGATGTCACGGTAGCGGTACCGCCCGCCGTTCTGAAGGGCGAGCTTCTTGACGTAGTGGTTGGTGGTCAATTCGGCTCCGAGCCCGAACTTGATCGCGTGGATCCGGGTCCGGCCGCGATTGCGGCGGAGCAGTCGTTCCATGTCGCCGGGGTGGATGGCGGAATTCTGATCGGCATCGGTCAGGAAGTAGATCACCTCGGGTTCCAGAGCCAGCGCCTTGGCCAGGGCGGGGTAGTGGAAGGTGCCGCCGTCGGGGGTCACTCGGGCGATCTGCTGCCGTGCGAGGGTCTTGTTGATGTCGGTGGCAAAATGCAGAGTCTCGCGTCCGCCGAGGCTCAGCAGGCGGTTCTGAACATTGTAGAAGATGACCTGGAACTGCTGGGTCTCATCGAGGTGCTGCAGGCTGGTGACCAGTTCGGCCTTGGCCACCTCCAGGGCATTCTCACGGTCCATGCTCCCCGAGCGATCGAGCACGTAGACGAAGCGGGTGCCGCGGTCCCGGATGCCCAGGAACTGGGTTTCTCCCTGCCTGAGTCCCGCCAGGGGGTGTGCTCCGGTGAGTGCGGCGGCGGGCAGCAACCGCGACGGGTTGGCCAGCGGCGAATTCGGCGAGCGGACTCCGGGTCCGAGGATCTGCGGTGCGGACGATTCAGGGAGATTGAGCAGGCTGTCGACGGTCGGGCTGTCGCGGGTCTCGGCCTCGGCCTCGGCCTTTGCGGCGGTGGCCTGCTCGGGAGCCGTCTGTGGCCTGGTGTTCGGTTCGGAGGGGATTGAGGTGTGTGTCGCGGTCTTGATGACCAGCCCCACCTCCCGGAACTCACCGGCCCCATCTTCACCAGCCGTTTCCCGGCAGCTCTGCAAACCCACGGCACAGGCCCCCAGCAGCACAAGGTGCAGCAGGATCGAAGCGATCCAGCCGGGGATCGCTCGACCCTCGACCACACGTGGTCCCGACACGGTACTCATCGAGAGTCGTTCCTAGCCTAGCGAGAGGGTGGTCGGGCGGGCGGTCGCGATCCGCTGCCCCGTCCCGAACCGGCCCCGGCAGCCGGCGCGGCACCGGCGGCGGTGCCACCGGCTTGGGCCTGTCGGATCTGCCGGATGAACTCGTCGGTGATGTCCTGGACTCGGACACCCGGGTCGGGTTTGAACGCGAACGAGGCATCGGCGAGTGGTGCGTTGAGCTGAACGCTGCGGAACTCGAGGCTGACCATCGGCCGCAGCACCCCGCGGTTTGCAGCTCGCTTGAGATAGACAATCCGGTGCGGGAACTGGGTGGCCTTGTCGATGTAGATCCGGACCCGGTCTGGCACATACTCGGGCAGTTCGTCGCTGGAGTCCTGGGCGTCGTCGTCGGTGAGTGTTTCCAGGAACGTGGCGTTCCAGGTCCCCTCGATGATGATGAACGGACGCTTCTGGAATGTCTGTTCACGACGCACGGTGAAGCTCATCGTCTGTTCGAGTGATCCGAGCAGTGCATCGAGGCCCCCGAGTCCGAGGTCGGCTTCGAACTGGTCGGGCCGCGGCCTCGGTCCGGACTTGGAGGCCAGCTGTTTCATTTCCTTAAGAATCTTGGGGACGTTTCTTCTGGTGGCCTGCACGATCAGGCCGATCTTCTGTTGAGTGAACAGCGTGGTGCCGTCGCAGACCTGCACCAGCGATCCTTTGGTGCGGCCGACCTCGAGTTCGAACTCGAGCCTCAGCTTGTTCCCGGCTCCCTGCATGTACTTGCCCGTGGCGCGGAACTTCTTGCCGCGGACGACGATCGTTTCCACGATCTCGGCCTGAAACGGGACGAGGTCCTTGAGTTTCGCTCGGGACTGCCGCAGGGCATCCACAGCCCGCTGACGCCGCGGAGCCGCTTTCGGGGCCTGGGCCTTGGCGGCCTTCTTTACGGCTTTCTTCGCGGCCGGCTGCGACGCCTTCTTGCTCGCCTTGGCGGCGGGAGCCTGGTCCTGTGCCCGGGGTGCGATCGGGGCGGTGACCAGCAGGCAGGCGGCCAGCAGGGTGGTCAGAGGCTTGATTGATAAGCGGGCATGGGGCATGCGAGTTGTCTCGATGTGCCGATTAGAGAAGCTGCGGGGTGTGTTCATGTTGTCCGGAAAATACGGAAAATGCCAAAGATCCGGACCGGTATCGGTCGAAACCAGAGTTGGACACAGGTCAAAAAGAGGCACGGTCCGGATTCGTTGCGCGAAGTCGGACGCGGTGATCAGGTTGGCCGGTGACCGTTTCGGTTCAGGACCATTCTAGGGACATCCCGCCGGACCCGTCGATGGGAATTCGGGAGAGTCAAGAGGACTCTGCAATGAAATACTACTTCCTGGCACTTGGCACGTTTCTGGTCGTCTGCGTGGGCTGTCACGTGGACGGTCGCAGTTTCGGCGACAGTGGTGACTTCCACGGTCCGCCGGCTCATTCGATGCGTCGCCCCGGGCCGATGGTCGATGGACCCGGACCCGGCGTGATGCCTGCGATGATGCAGGGAGGTGCTCCTCGAGCATTCGCCACCCGCCGCACGCAGCTGCGGTTCATCCGCCCGGTGGGGATGAAGATCGGTTGGAAGGTGGGAGCCGTCTACGCCGACAACCAGCGGGTGACTCCGACAACCTACGACTTTGTCCAGGGTGCGACCTACCGGTTGAAGCTGACCGAGATTGCGGGCCGCGAGGGCATGACGCTTTACCCGACCATGCAGGTCTACCCGGCTCACCCCACCTCCGACGCCTACCTGTCTCACAACAGCGTTCCGATGGAGTTGACCGACGAGGACCTGGACCAGATCGAGAGCAACAACTTTGTAACCAAGGTGATCTACCTGCCGGATCCTCAGCACCAGGAACTGGCGGTAGCCGGAGTCGAGATGCTGGTCTCGACCCGACTCGACCCGGGCGTCGACCCGGTCGCCGAAGCCGACCGACGCGGCACGATCATGTTGGTGTTGCGGGTTGGCAACATGGATCTCGAGACGGCCAGCACCGGTCCGGGTCCTGCCGGTGGAGCGGCGCTGCTGATGCCCGGCGGCATCCGCCCGGTGGCCTTCCAGGCCGCCGTGGGTCCCGACGGTGCCCACGGCCAATTCGTGCCTCCGGTCCCGATCGCGATCATGGACCAGGGCATGCCGGGCATTCCCGGAGCTCAGCTGATGGGCCAGCCGGGCGGACCGGGTCTTGCCGGCATCAACCCGGTATCCGGCATCGGTGGTACTCGCCAGTGGGGCATGCCCTGGACCCCCACCCCGATCGGGCTCCCCGGTCCGCCGCACCTGCCCTTGGGCGGACCGGCCGGGCTGCAGAGCTACACGGTCAAGAACAACACTCCCGTCGAACGGCACGATCCTGTGAAGGACTTCCGGGTGGTGATCAAGCACGAGCCGGGTATCCGGACTCCCAAGCCGGTCAACGAGGTGATCTACACCGAGAAGCACCCGACGTTTGCTCCGGGCACGCTGAGCCAGCCCGCGTGGGCGGGTCCCCGGCGGTAGCCCGTTTTTGAAACTGTTCCCACCAGCCGCGACTGCATCAGCCATGCTCCAAGGCATCCTGCCGAGATTCGTGATACGCGGGGCGATGGTGGTGTTGCTGTTCTCGTGGACAGCTCCCACGTCGGCCCAGGATGCCTACTCGCCGCTGAGTGCCCGGATGCCACCGGGAGTCGTCGGCAACTGGTCGGCGCAGGCCGGCCGGTCGGGATCGCCGCGGCAGATGTACTTTCAGCCGGTCGAGGTGAGGTTGGTCGACACCGGTCCCAGTGGAGGGGGCCGGGTGACCTGGTACGCGATGGGGCGAGGCCGCGAGGGGATGGCCACCGAGGTGGCACCTCATGCCGCGGGCCTGCTGGTCGGAGCCACCTACCGGGTGGGGATCAGTGACATGCCCGAGTTTCCCGGTGTGACGGTCTACCCGACGATCGAGGTGATCGATCGCCTGCACCCGCCCGAGGGGCGACGCTACGAGTTTCCGATCCCGGTCGAGCTGACCGGCGAGGACATCCGGCTGGCGTTGCAGGGAAAGCTGGTAACCCGAGTGGTGTTTCTCGAGGAGCCGAGGCTCGCCGCGGGCAACGAGCAGACTCGACCCATGATGGTCCGCGACCTCGATCCCAAGTCCAACGCGTTGGCCGAAGCCGACCGCGTGGGTCGACCGATGGCGATCCTGCGACTGGGCAGCCGGACGGCCCCCATCGAGGGGTCTCCCGAATCGGTCAACTTCTTCAACATGGGCCGACAGCCGATCGAACTCTCGCGGCCGGCCATTTCAAAGGCCGTCTCACGAATCGGGACTCGGACTCAACCCGTGGCTCTGCGGATCTCGGGCACGCCCAGTGGCACTGTCAGGATCCGTTCAACCGGCCGCCGGATGCTGCAGGTGGCGGGAGGAGTCCGGTGAGGCAGCCGGTTGCTCCTCTGTGTCATCCCGAGCCTAGCGAGGGATCTCAGCCTCTGGCATTCGGGACGCCCGTGCTGCTGGGCATGCTGTGCGTGGTGCTGTCGGCCGGATGTGCCTCGGTTCCTCTCAGCAGCCTGCCGCCGGCGGTCGAAGAGGCCGGTTCCGCAGGCGAGATTACCTCAGCGTCGGGGACCGCTACCCTACGTTTTGCAGCCGTGTCTGCCGTGGCGGTGGCTCCACGGATCCAACCGGTGCACTTGCCGGCGATGCCGCGGCAACAGCAGGTCGATCCGGCCGGGCCAGGCGGGCCGGATCCGGCTGTGGTCGACGAGTTCCCCGACGAGTTCGTGATCGACGGAGGCGACCGAGGGAACCCGGTGCATTACCAGTCGCACCTTCGGTACGGGGTTGAGACCGAGGACACAATTGCCGAGTACACCGACGACGAAGGGACCAGTCACATTCTGCCGAGCAACCGTGTGGCGATCTATGCTCCGAGGTTTGCCGCGGTGAGGATGGTGCAGTTGCCGGTCGAGGGTTTTGGGATCGAGCGGATGGCGGCATCGCACCGGCTGTTGCGCGAGGTGCGTTTGACGATTCGCGAGGGTCCCCACCTGCACAAGCAGCAGGCCGGTGCGGTGGGTGCCAGGGTGCGATCGCGGGCCAGCGGGCTGTTGGCCGAAGCCCGCACGGCCGGAGTGTCGCGGCTGTTGCGGACCGGCGAGCATGTGAAGCTGATCAACGTCTTTGGCGACACCGGTGACCTGGTGGCGGGTCGGATGGACCAGGCCGGCGTGGCCCGGTTGGCTCGTTCGCTGGAGAACGCCGCGGCGTGGGCCGGTGACGAGGCGCCCAGGGCCACCGCATCGACGGCGACCGGGCAGTCGATCCAGTCGACGCCCTGGGTCAATTCCTTCACCGGCGTGGAAGTCAAACACAAAGAGATCGGGGAGTTGAAGCTCGTCAAGCTGGCCGATCGAGATACGGCTCTTTCCGACGACGTGGTGCTGTTCACCTTGAGATTCGACAACGTGGGCGAGCGGCCGCTGACCCAGGTCCGCATCATCGACAACCTCTCGCCACGGCTCGAGTACATCAAGGACAGCGCGACGCTGGGGTTTACCGACGAGGATGAGAAGACTCCGGCGGCCGAGGCCCGCGGGGGCCGGATCACCGTCGATGACAACGAGCAGGGCAGCGAGGTGCTGGTGTTCGAGTTGGACGAGCCGCTGCCCGGTGGTGTGGGTGGCGTGATTACGTTCCAGGCGCGGGTTCGCTAGGCACCGCAGCCGCACAGCCTTGCCTTCGTCGACCGATTCGCCTGCAATCGGCGGCATGTTCCAGGTCTGTGACGCCGCCTCCGCCGGACTCGATCCTCGCCGCTGGGAACGAGTCTCCCGATTGGCCGAGACGTTGTGTGAATCCCAGCAGGTCCCCTCGATCGGGATCTTCGTCGCACGCGGAAATCGCACCACCGGCACGATGCTGTTTGGCCGCCAACGACTCGATGACGAATCTCACCGCACGATCCGGGATGACGCGATCTTCCTGATCGCCTCGATCACCAAGCCGATCGTGGCGATGTCGGCCATGCTGCTGGTCGAGAGTGGCGAGGTACGGCTCGATGATCGGGTCAGTCGCTACCTGCCGGAATTCGCCAGCAATGGCAAGAACGGGATCCGCATCCGACACCTGATGACTCACACCTCCGGATTGCCCGACATGTTGCCGGAGAATCGCGAGTTGCGTGAGGCGGGTGCAGGGCTCCAGGAGTTCGTGGCAGGTACATGTGCGATCGAGCCGGACTTCAAGCCGGGCCACCGCGTGCAGTACCAGAGCATGGGGTTTGGAGTTCTCGGCGAATTGATCGCACGGGTGAGCGGGCAAACGTGCGGCGAGTGGCTCGGCAGCCGGGTGCTGCAACCCCTGGGTCTCGAGTCGACTCGACTGGGTGCACCCGATGACTGGTTCGACGGGGACGCTCGGGTGGTGGATCGGATCGCCGAGATCCGGACTCCCTCCGAGCAGCAGGGGGTCGACTGGAACTGGAACCAGCGATACTGGCGTCAACTGGGGGCACCCTGGGGGGGCCTGTTGACGACTCCTCGCGAGTTGGCGGTGATCGGTCGCATGATGCTCCAGCGGGGTCGCGGCGTGCTGTCTCCGGCGACGGTGGCCGCGGCGACGCGGAACCAATTGGCGGCGATGCCCGATGTGCCCGAGTCGGACCGGAGGTGCAAGCCGTGGGGGCTGGGCTGGCGATTGAACTGGCCGGCGACCAGTGCCAACTTCGGCGACTTGACGGGTCCGGCCACTTATGGTCACTGGGGGGCGACCGGGACGCTGATGTGGATTGACCCCGAGCGGGATACGGTGTGTGTGATTCTGACGACCGAGCCGCAGGAGCCTCACGGTCGTGAGATTGCTCGGTTGTCGAATGCGATTGCGGCTGCGTTGGTTTAGCCCGCCTGCGGCGGATTGAAGGCACCGGCGGCGTTGCTATACTGTCCCTCGCCAAACGGCTTCTGCGCAAGTGGCGGAATTGGCAGACGCGCCAGGTTGAGGGCCTGGTGGGCCTAACGGCCCGTGGAGGTTCGAGTCCTCTCTTGCGCACTTCAACCGAGTACAAGACCAGCACCCCCGGCCCGCCGACTGCGGTTCGGGGGTGCTTTCGTAGAGGCTAGTCGGACAACTCGTACGGGTCGCCCAGCCGTTTCATTTCCCGACGCAGCAGCTCCTCGAGCTCCTTGCGCCTGGCGGCGTGACGGGGATCGTCGGCCAGGTTGACCTGCTCGGCCTTCGGCCTGTGGTCCAACAGTCCGGCGACCGCGTCGGCACGGTGCTCGACCAGAAACTCACGCGGGTTGGCCTTGAGATCGAACAGTTGGGTGCGGCGGACCTTGCCGTCGAGCACGTCGTACTTGATCAGCTTGAACTGTCCCGTCTTGATCGCCCGCATTCCCGGCTTGGTGCCTCCGCTGTAGACCCCGTACAGCGTGTCCCTGACTGCCTGCTTCTTCCCCTCCAGTACCTCGCGGAAGCTGCGACCCTCGACCGACTTCGGTGGCGTGATGTCGGCCAGGTCGCAGAAGGTGCGGAGCACATCGAGCAGGTAGATGTAGCCCGAGGCCCGGGTGCCGGGCTTGATGCCGGGGCCGGTGACGATGAAGGGGACCTTCCAGGTGTGTTCGTAGAGGTTCTGCTTGCCGGTCAGTCCGTGTCGCCCCACGGCGATGCCATGATCGGAGGTGAATATGACGTAGGTGTTTTCGAGTTCCCCGATCGCCTCGAGTTGCTTGATCGCCCGCCCGACCTGGTTGTCGATGTTCTCGATGCAGGCGTATTCGCGACCCAGTTCGTTTCGGATCGTGGCGGGGTCGCGTCGTTTGAGCACGCCCTGCACCTTGACCTCGTCCCGCAGGTTGGGGTGTCCGTGGTGGAAGGGGTGCGCCGGCAGGTAGTTGATCGGCAGCGGAGGCGCCTTGGGGTTGGCCGTCTTGCCCGGCCCCTGGTTGCTGGCTCCGTACTTGCGGGCGAGGTCCTCGGGGGCGTTCCTGGGATCGTGAGGGTGCGAGAAGCCCATGTAGATCAGGAAGGGCTTTTTCTTGCCACTGCTGTCACTGCTGTCGTTTTCGGCCTTGCCTCGCCTGGCGAGGAATTCGACGACACGATCGCCGTGCCATTGGCTGCCGGTCATCGCGCTTCCGCCTCGGCGGGTGGCGTCGTGGTGTTCGGTGAACAGCCGGTTGGCTTCTCGAAAGCTGTTGCCCTGCTTGCAGGTTCGAAAGGTGGAGTAGCCGGCCCGGTTGAAGATCGCCGGCATGCTTTCCCGAGCCGCTTTCAGACGGAAGGCCCGATCGCGAGTCAGGCCCGGTCCGCGGGCTCCGGGGATCCGCCAGACGGTGCGGCCGGTCATGATCATCGTCCGCGACGCTGTGCAGACCGCTCCCGACCAGGCTCCCATGTGATGGGCGTCATCGAGCACGATGCCGCGGCGGGCGAGGCGGTCGATGTGAGGTGTCTGGCAGACGGTGTTGCCGTAGCACGAAAGGGTCTCCGGCGACTGGTCGTCGGTGATGATGAACAGGAAGTTGGGCCGCCTGGCGGCGCGGGCCAGCGGCGAGGCCGCCGGGGCCAGGATGCTGGCGGCCATGAGTAGGGCGAGCGTGAGTCGAGAGCACATGGTGGGAGCCTTGCGAGTTGTCTCGGGCGGAAGCCTGTGATGTGTGATCGAGAATCACGTATCGGAGACGCCGGGTCAACCGGCCCGTTGGCAGCGTCCGAATCGAGTCGCTATCGTTATCGTTTCGCGTTGACCCGCGGTCGCTCAATCGCCCCGGCCCCCTGACACCGTTCAAACGTCTGCCGCCATGCGACGCCGGATCCCGTTGTTCAACGCCGAGCGGGAGCGTGAGGGTCTGCGGCGAGCCTCCCGGTTCAACGCCGAATTGCTCGACCACCTGCGTCCGCATGTCGTGGCCGGCACAACGACCGCCGAAATCGACCGCCTGGCATATGCCTACACACTCAAACACGGTCACACTCCTGCCTGCCTCGGCTATCCCGGCGACGTGGTGCCGTATCCCAAGAGCATCTGCACGAGCGTCAACGAGGTGGTCTGCCACGGGGTGCCCGATGACCGGCCGTTGGCACCAGGCGACATCGTCAACGTCGACCTGACGACGATTGTCGACGGGTGGTTCGGAGACCAGAGCGAGATGTTCTTGATTGGTGAGTCCGACGAGATCAGCGACGAGGCTCGGCACGTGGTGCAAGTCGCCTTCGACAGCCTGTACCTGGGCATCCGGGCGATCGAACCGGGCGGCTCCGTCGATGCGATCAGCCGGGCGATCTATGATTTTGCCCGGGGCGAGGGAATGGACGTGGTGCGTGAGTACCAGGGGCACGGCATCGGTCGCCGGTTCCACCAGGAACCGGGGATTGCTCACGTGCCCTCCCAACCACCCAATCGCACGCCGATCCATCCGGGCACCTGCTTCACGATCGAGCCGATGATCAACACCGGTTCGTGGCACACGAAGCGAGTGGAAAGCGATGGCTGGACGGTCCGCACCCGCGACGGAGGTCTCTCGGCCCAGTGGGAACACACGGTGCTGATGACCGAGCAGGGGCCCGAGATCCTGACTCTGACCCAGCACGGCCCCAAGGAAGGCGACCGGCTCTAACCGTCATCAGGGACTGGCTCACCCGACGGTCCGCCCGTGGCGGACCGTCGGGGGTGCCTGTCCCGAGCCCCGCGTCTCCCGTCCCCGTAGAACCGATCTTGTCACATCAACCCGGTGGCGGGTACACAACGCCCAGACAGTGTGCTTCCGGCGTGTTGCCGCGGAGCGCACCGATCCCGTTCCCGTCCCATTCTCTCGCACCCCGAGAAATGCCCGCTCCGGCCCCCGCCCCCGCGACTCGATCACTGGCCTCACGGATCGACGGTCCGGTGGCATTGATCGGCGACGTACACGGTCAGCTTGAGTTACTGGACCGGTTGCTGGACCGGTTGGCCCGTCGGGCGGACTTCCACGACCGCTGGATCGTGTTCCTGGGCGACCTGGTCGACCGTGGTCCCGATCCTCGAGGCGTGATCGAGCGTGTGCTCGAACTGATGGCTTCACATCCGCGAACGACCGCGGTCTGCGGCAACCACGATTTGGCGATGGCCGGTTCGCTTGAGTTGGTCCCGGTGCCGGCCGAGGCCGAGTGGGCCAGGCGGTGGCGACGTGGTTACCAGTGCGAGACGACCTTCCGGTCCTACGGCGTGGCGCCGTTTGATTTCGAGGCGTTGGCCAGGTCGGTGCCCGATGATCACGCGAGGCTGTTGTCGGCGTTGCCGTGGGTGGTCGAGCATCCCGGTGTGATCTGCGTGCACGCGGGTCTGACTTGCGAGTTACCCACGTTGACGCAGTTGAAGATTCTCCGCGAACGCGACTTCACGTTGCATCGGCCTGCGTGGCTGTGTCGGCAGGACTTGGGCGAGGGTGTTGTGCCGGTCGACTGTCGGGTTCCGATCGCTTCGGGTCATGTGTCGAGGCTGAAGCCGTACGTCGATTCGAAGCGTATTCTGCTCGATTGCACCGGTGGTATGGGAGGCGAGTTGACCGGTCTGTTGTTGCCCGAGTACGAGCTGGTGACGTCGCATCGCGATGCGTATCCAGTCCGCCGCCGCTGGTGGCCGTTTGGTCGCCGCGCTGCGTAGTGCGCCGGGGTCGTCACTTCAACCGACCCGGCGGTCGCACTCCGGCCCCTGCCTGTTTGGTCGCCGAGTCGCCCAGGTCAGCTCGAGCCCTCTCGGCAAGCTTCTTCAACCGGGCAACCACTTCCCCGTGCTTCTCGATCACGTTGGTCATCTCGCCGATGTCCTCTTTCAGGTCATACAGCGCCAGGGGTGTCCGCTTCTGCACGTAGCGGACCGGCTTGCCTGCGGTGCCACCCTTGCGTCCTGCGAGGCTGCGGTAGGCGTGAGGGAAGTGCAGTTTCCAGCGTCCGCTGCGGATCGCCTGCAGGTGACGGCCCCAATAGAAGTAGTAGGCTTCGTGCGGGCTCGTGGCGTTGTTCTGCCCCGAGATCAGCGGCCAGATGTCATGGCCGTCGATCTTGTGCTTTTGCGGCAGCTTCTTGATGCCGGCCAGCCTGGCCAGGGTGGGCAGGATGTCGATCGTACCGGCCACCTCGCTGCAGACGATCCCTTCGGGGATCTGGCCGGGCCAGCACATCACGGTCGGTTCACGGTGCCCGCCGTCCCAACTGGTCCCTTTGCCCTCGCGGAGCGGCAGTGCGCGGCCAGAGTGGGTGCCATAGTTCAGCCACGGTCCGTTGTCGGAGGTGAAGATGATCAGGGTGTTGCGGTCGAGACCGTGTTTCTTGAGTGCTTTGACGATCTGGCCCACCGACCAGTCGATCTCCATGATCACGTCACCATAAAGGCCTCGCTTGGACTTGCCCTGGAACTTCGAGCTGACATACAGCGGCACGTGCGGCATCGAGTGGGGAACGTAGAGAAAGAACGGCTGGTCCTTGTTCTTGTCGATGAACCGGACCGCTCGCTCGGTGTACCAGGTGGTCAACTGTGCCTGGTCCTTGCCGGTGACCATCGGATTGACGACGGTCTCTTTGTCGAACAGCGGCAGGTGCGGCCATCTCTTGAGCCGCTGGGCCAGCGGCAGGTGGGCGACACCGGGGTGGAAGGGCCACATGTCGTTTGAGTAGGGGAGCCCGAAGTAGTCGTCGAAGCCATGTCGAGTGGGCAGGAACGGCTTGTGATGGCCCAGGTGCCACTTGCCGTAGATCGCCGTGGCGTAGCCTCGAGTCTTGAGCACTTCGGCGATGGTCCATTCGTCGGAGTTGATCCCGTGTCGCGACTTGGGCCCGAGTGCGCCCTGGATGCCGATGCGGTTGGGGTAGCACCCGGTCAACAGCGCGGCTCGCGAGGCCGAGCAGACGGCCTGGGCCGAGTAGAAGTCGGTGAAGCGGACACCTCGGCGGGCCAGCCCGTCGAGGTGCGGGGTCAGGATGTCGGGGGATCCGAAGCAGCCGAGGTCCTGGTAGCCCTGGTCGTCGGTGAAGACGATCACGAAGTTGGGCCGATCGGTGGCCGACCTCGCAGCAGCACACAGCGGGCTGACGAGCAGCCAGGAGAAGAGAACCGTGGTGACGAGGATCCGGGATACGGTGCGAATCATTATTGGATTGGGAGCCCGGTGGTTTGAATGAGTGAGGCTGCGGTTGCTCAGACGTGGTGGCATGCATGATACACCACAGGCCTGTGGTGTTCCCGTGACGACCTCCAACGGCCGATCGTGACGAGATCATGCAGGGGGTCAGTAGACCGTGAGCCGAGTGGAGTGATTTGCGGCGATGGAGAGAGTCGGTCTGTCGAGAGTCCCTGGGTTCTTGGGACGATGGGTCCAATTTGTGTAGTACAACGAGGGCGCCAACCCCAGGGTCAACAACCCGTCCCCCCCCCCCCCCCGTTCAACCCTTGACACCCCGTGCCCACTTCACGTAATCCGAAACGATGAACTGATCGAGGATCTTCGATGCCGAGCAACTCCGACCACTCCCGCTACCAGCGGATGACCGAACACCGGGTCGTACGTGTCCTGGTGGTCGCGTTCATCGTGTTGGCAATCGCTCCGCAACTGTGGGCCGGCAAGTTCAACGCGGTCCTGAAGATCGGCGACCCCGCTCCGGCGTGGACGGGTTTACTTGGCGTGGATGGCAAACGTCACTCGCTGGGTGATCTCAAGGACGCCCGGGCCGTGCTGCTCGTGTTTCTGTCGAACCGCTGCCCGATGACCCGTGCGTATGAGGCGAGGTTGAAGAAGCTGGCCTCGGAGTACCGCAAGCGGGGGCTGAGGGTGGTGGGGGTCAGCATCGGGCATGCGCCGACCGATCGACTCGACAAGATGATCGCTCGCTCGGCGATGTCCAAGTACAACTTCCCCTACTGCATCGACCTGACCCAGCAACTCGGACGCCGCTACGGCGCCACCTGCACGCCTCACGCGTTCCTGCTCGACTCCAGGCGACGGGTGGCCTACATGGGAGCGATCGACGACAACCTGGCACCGGCCAAGATCGAATTCCATTACCTGCGGGACGCGGTCGCCGCGGTGCTCGAGGGGAAGCGACCCGAGGTGACCGAGACGCTGCAGAAGGGTTGCGAGATCAAGTACGTCTCGAGGTAAGTAGCGTGTTCGTGTCTGATCCTGCCGCGCTGGCGGTTGCCGGGGCCTGTGTGCTGGGCCTGGGCGTGCTGCTGGGCGTCCTCGTCGGGCGGGCCTGGGGCGTGAGGCGGATGATCCAGTCGGTTCTCCGCGACGCCCAAGTCACCGCAACGACCGACATGCAGACCGGTCTCTGGAATCAGCAGGGGTTCGCAGACCGGTACGAGCGGAGTCGAGACGGGCGGCGGAAATCCGACTGGCCGGTGTCGCTGCTGTTGCTGGATGTCGACAACTTCAAGGCGGTCAACGACACGCTCGGACACCCGGCCGGAGACCTGGTCATCGGCTGTGTGGCTCATCTCTTCGGCGAGAGTTTCCGCGAAGAGGACACGGTGGCGCGGATGGGAGGCGATGAGTTCGCTGCGATGCTGCCGGGGGCGAGCCTGGCCGAGGCGGTCGAGGTGGCCGAGCGGATTCGGGCGGTGGCTGAGTCGATGAGTGTTCCGACGGGGGGTGAGGACTGGAGTGGCACGGTCAGCATCGGGGTGATCGAGATCACGCGAGGGGAGGAATTGGCATCGGCTCTGAAACGCGTTGACCTGGCCCTGTACGCGGCCAAGAACGCGGGTCGCAATCGCGTGGAGACTCGTGACGAGTGAGTCGACTCTTGTCGAACCCCCCGGCCCCCCCGCCCCCCTCGTCCTCGTCCTACAACTCCTCTAACTCGATCGTCGGGCAGGAGGTCTCTTCGAGCATCCGGTCGACGGAGTCTTCGTCCTTGAAGCCGATCCCGGTGACCAGGCAGACGGTCATCGCGTTGCGGTCGATGCGTCCCTGCTCGACGGCGGCCAGGCAACCGGCCAGCGCGGTCGCTCCGGCCGGTTCGCTGAAGACGCCCTCCTCGGTCGCCAGTCGTCGCTGCACCTCCCACACCGCCTCGTCGCTGACCAACTGACCCAGTCCCCCGGTCGGTTTCAGTTCCTGCACCACCAGGTGACCGTCGTTGATGTTGGGCACCTGCAGGCCGCTGATGTGGGTGGTGCAGGTGACCGGTTCGGCCTGAAGGGCTCCGGCCGAAAGTGCCGAGGCCATCGTGTCGTTGCCCTGGGGCTGCACGCATTCGATCGCCGGTGATCTCGCCAACCGGTCCTCGCTGACCAGTCGCCTGAAGCCGCGGCAGACCGCCACGCACAGGCCGCCTCCACCGGAGGGGCAGAAGACATGATCGATCGGCCGATCGAGCTGACTCTCGGCCTGCTCGGCCAACTCGAAACTGATCGTCTCGACCCCGGTCATCCCCGGGACACTGTAGATGTATGAGCTGACCTGCAGCCTCGCATCGGGGGCCTCGCCGCGCGCGGTCAGGATTTCAAAGGCGCGGGCCGAGAGGTCGGGGTCGAGCCCGAAGCCCTTGATGCGGTAGACGTTGGCCCCATAGGCCATCATCTGCCGGAGTTTTCCCATCGGAGCGGTTTCCACAACGGCGATCTCGCACTCCAGCCCGGCCGCGGCGCAGTAGGCGGCGACGGCCGATCCGGTGTTGCCGCTGGAGGTGGCGATGCAGCGGGACTGGTCTTCGGCTTTCATGGCCGAGATCGCCGCGGCTCCGAAACGGTCCTTGAACGAACCGGCCGGGTTGACCGATTCGAGCTTCAGCCACAGATTGTCGAGTCCCGCAGCGGGCCCGATCGAGTTCGAACGGACCAGCGGCGTGTCGCCCTCACCCAGCGTGGTCCGGTGCTGTTCGGGGACCGGGGTGATCCAGTCGGCCCATCGCCAGATGCTCATCTTTGAGGTTCCCGGGGAAAAGGTGGTCGGGAGTGCAGAGGAGACCTCAGTCGACGTCTTCCATGACGACGATCACCGTTTCGTTTTCATGGACCCGCGGGTAGGTGCGGATGGCCAGAACCCAGCCACTCTGAGTGCAGAGGATCTCGCGAGTGTCACCGCCGGTGACGTCGGCGACGTGCCCGAGCAGGTCGCCGGGTGCGACACGTTGCCCGAGCGTCACGCTGGGGGTGAACTGGCCGGTGATCGGTGAGGGGTTCTGGAGCTGCATGTGGCCGGACCCGTCACGAGAATCCTCGACCACCAGTTCGACCTGCGACGGGGGTTGTTCTCGATCGAGCATCCCCAACTCGGCCATCACGTTCAGGCAACCCTCGAAGTAGGCGTCGGCACCCTCGGGCGAACAGCGGCCCGATCCGAGGTATTCGGTGTAGATGGCCGGGACGCCAGCATCGCGTGCGACCGACAGCGAGCGGCCGTCGAGGTTTCCGCAGGTGCCCCAGATGACCGGCAGGTTCAACGCCCGCGCCATCCGACGCTGGACCTCCAGCCGGTCGGGGTCGTCGCACATTCCGTAGCCGGACATCGGCCAGACATCCATTCTGATGCCGCCCGAATGCAGGTCGATGTAGTAGTCGGCCGATTGGATGAGTTGCGAGAGTGCCACGGCGGTGCGGAGCGTGACGCTGCCGTCGGGGTCGCCCGGGCAGACGCGGGCCAGGTCGAGCTCGTCGTCGGCCGTGCGGTTGCCGTTGAGAAATGCGGCCTCGTTGACAACCGGCACCAGCGTCAGTCGACCGGTCAACTGATCGGGGGGCACCGCGTCGGCCAGGCGGCGGATCGCCGCCATCGACTCGAACTCGTCCCCATGCACGCCTCCGGTAATCAACAGGTGAGGACCCGCATCGGTGGTGGTGGCTGCGGTGGCCGTGCCGATGATCTCGATTCGCTGCAGCTCGATGGTCTGGCTCATGATGCGTGGCATACTATAGGCTGCCTGCTGGCGAGGGAAACCAGAGTGGTCCATTGGTCGAGATCAGCCGGACGAGACGATGAGCGACGCGGTACCCGAGACGATCACGATCGCGATGATGCGTGAGTCGCTGTACGCGGCGGTGGTCTGCGACGCGCTGGACGCTCTGGGCTACAGGAACCAGTCGCCCAATGTGCCGCTGCCGCCGTTGACGACCAAGACCACTCTTGTGGGTCACTGCAAGACGACGCTCTGGGGCGACATGTATCACGAGGACCCCAGCCCCTACGATCTGGAATTGAAGGCGGTCGACGGGTGCGGGCCCGACGATGTGCTGATCGCCGCGGCAGCGGGGTCGGACCGCTCGGGGATCTGGGGCGAGTTGCTCTCCACAGCCGCCAGCCATGCCGGCTGCGTGGGTGTGATCGTCGACGGAGCGGTACGCGACATCCGGCAGATGACCGAGATGGGCTTTCCCGTCTTTGCCCGCAGCCGCAACATCAAGGACAGCAAGGACCGCCAGCGGGTCGTCGACATCGACGTGCCGGTGGAGATCTGCGGAGTGCGATTCTGCCCCGGTGACCTGGTCTTCGCCGATGTCGACGGGGTGGTCGTGGTGCCCTCGGAGGTCCGTGACGAGGCGATCCGGGCGGCGTGGCAGAAGGTGCATGCCGAGAACATCACTCGAGATGCGATCCGTGAGGGGATGAAGGCAACCGAGGCCTACGAGAAGTACGGAGTCCTGTAGGGAACAGGCAGGCAACAGGCAGGCAACAGGCAGGCAACAGGAGTATGAGATGGCGACAACCAATGCACGGGCCGGTGGCCGCGTGGCGAAGTCGATGGAGATGTACGAGAGGTTGCTGGAGCTGATTCCGGGGGGGACGCAGCTGATCAGCCGGCGTCCCACGCGGTTCGCACTGGGTGTCAGCCCGGTGGTGGCCACCCGCGGCAAGGGATCGAGGATCTGGGACGTCGACGGAAACGAGTACATCGACTGGGTCAGTGCGATCGGCTCGGTAATCCTGGGCTACTGCGACCCGGTCGTCGACGAGGCGGTCAAGGCCCAGATCGATCGCGGGACCAACTTCTCGATCACCCACGAGCTGGAACTCGAGCTGGCCGAATTGCTGGTCGAGCGAATCCCGTGTGCCGAGATGGTCCGCTACGCGCGGGGTGGAGGCGACGCATGTGCGGTGGCCGTGCGGATCGCCCGGGGCAGCACCGGCCGCGACAAGATCCTGTTCTGCGGCTACCACGGTTGGCACGACTGGTACCAGGCCGCCAACCTCTCGAGCGATGAGAACCTCGACGAGCATCTGTTCGCCGGCATCGAGCCGATCGGTGTCCCCAGGGCGCTGGCCGGAACGGCGATCCCATTCGCCTACGGTGACCTCGAGGCCCTGGCCGAAACACTCGAGCGGCACTCAGGCGAGGTGGCGGCGGTGATGATGGAGCCGATGCGAAGCGAGTTGCCCGAGGCGGGTTATCTCGAGGGCGTGGCCAGCCTGTGTCGTGACCAGGGCGTGGTGCTGATCTTCGACGAAGTCTCGACCGGCTTCCGACCCTCCGACGCCGGCGTGCAACCGGTACTGGGCGTCGAGCCCGACATGGCCGTCTTCGCCAAGTCGATCTCCAACGGCTATGCCATGGGTGCGGTGGTGGGCCGCCGCGACGTGATGGCTCCGGCCGAACAGATGTTTGTTTCGAGTACCTACTGGGGCGAGGCGGTCGGGTTGGCTGCGGCCGTGGCCACCCTGACGGAACTCAGGAAACGCAACACCTCCGAAACACTCGCCCGCAACGGAGCGAGCCTGAAGGAGCGGCTCAACGGGGTCGCGGCCGAGGTGGGAGTGGCGATCCGCTGTACCGGGATCGACTACCATCCCCATCTCGAATTCCCCGCCGAAGACCCGGTGCTCAACAACAAGCTCGGCACGCTCTACGTGCAGGAGATGGCCAAGCGAGGCCACCACGGATACACCTCCTTCTATCTCAACGAAGCCCAGGGCGAGGTTGAGATCGAGATGGCGGCCGACGCGGCTCGCGAGGTGTTTGCAATGATCGGTGAGACGATCGAGGATGGTCGGATCGACGAGCGGCTCGAGGCCCAGGAACGCCAGGAATTCTTCAAGCGATTGGTGACATGATCGACGACGCGACGACACTCGCCACAGCGACCGCCGTGGACGACTACACGCAGTACCGCGACGACTACCTCCGGGATGGCTATCTCGTCGTCAGGGGCTTCTTCACAGGTGCGGGATTCGACGAACTGGTCGGAGAACTCGACCGTTACATCGCTGAGGTGGTGCCGACTCTGCCCGATTCGGACGCGTTCTTCCAGGACAGCAAGTCGCCCGAGACGCTCAAGCAGATGCAGCACATGGTCGATCCGTTTTTCGAGGAGTACGGCAAGCGCGAGCCGTTTGTGAGCCTGGCCGAGGCGTTGATGGGCGAGGCGGTGCGGGCGCAGAGACCCGAGTGGTTCAACAAGCCGCCGGGGACCGACCATGCCACTCCGCCGCACCAGGACAACTTCTACATCAATCTCGATCCCCCCCCGCTGACAATGTGGCTGGCGCTGGACCCGGTCGATGCCGAGAACGGATGCCTGCGGTACTGTGCCGGTACGCATCGAGATGGGCTCAGGCCTCATGCTCGCACCCGGGTATTGGGCTTCTCGCAGGGAATCTCCGACTACGGCGATGCGGACCTGGCCAGGGAGCAGCAGGTGTTTCTCGAGCCGGGTGACGTGGCGGTGCATCACGGCGAGTTGATCCACCGGGCCGAGCCGAATCGCACTGCTGATCGACAGCGTCGGGCGTTTGCGATGGTGTATTACGCCGGCTCGGCGGTGCGGGATGTTGAGGCACAGCAGGCGTACATGCAGCAGGTGAATCAGCAGCACGAGGGGATGGGGTTGGAGCGTTAGGGGGGAGGCGGTGTCGGGGACTGGCTTCCCCGCCCGTGGCGGGGTGCCTGTCCCGGTTGCCAACAGCGAGTGAGAGAATGGGACAGGCACCCCCGCGAGGTCTGTTTTCGTTGGAAGCAACGGCTGGAGCCGCGGGTGAGCCAGTCCCTGAGTCACGGGTGAGCCAGTCCCTGAGTCACGGGTGAGCCAGTCCCGGCCCTACACGTCAACCCATACCTGCGAATCCGCCGCTTGCATGATCGCCAGGTTGCACCTCAGCGTCTGCAAACCCTCGTCGAAACCGCACAGTGGCTCGGTCTCGCCGGCGACGTAATCCAGGAACCGGTGGGCCTGTCGCACGAAGATGTCGTCACGCTCGAGCGGGTCCAACTGATGCACCGTCCAGGGCGTCTCGGGCTCGGTGACCTCCTGCCAACGCATCAGGTCGGCCTGCACCCGGATCGTCCCCCGCTCGCAGATCACCATCATCTGGCCCTCGTTGGGCGCCTGGTGCTGGTTCATCGAGTAATTGACCATCACCTCACCGTGCCGCGCGATCACATGCACCGAGTCCTCGATATCGACGCCCGGCAGCGCCAGGTGATCGCAGTCGGCGGCCACCCGCGTCATCGGCCCGATCATCCACTCGACACAGTTGACCACATGAGTCAGCCCGTCCTGGATCACTCCCCCGCCGGTCGCCCGGTCGGTGTAGTAGATCTCGCGGTAGGCCGGCCGGTAGTGCGGGAAGTGCTGACCCGAGACGACCACCACCTCCAGCGGTCGGCCCAATGCGCCCGAACGCACTCGCTGGCAGACCTCGATCCAGAGCGGGTGAGCCCGCAAGGGGTAGGCCATCGAAAACCGTGCGTCCCGGGCCGAACTCAACTCGCCCAGCCGCTCGACGCCCGCCAGCGAGGCCGAGAGCGGTTTTTCACAAAGTACGGCGATGCCGGCTTCGAGCAGCCTGGTGGCGATGTCGACGTGCAGGTGAGCCGGAGTGCAGATGACGGCTGTGTCGGGCCGGTCGGACACAGCGGCGTCGAGATCGGCGTGGGCGGCGGAGACGGCGTAGCGAGAGGCGACCTCCGAGCGGAGTTCGGCGTTGATCTCGCAGATCGACACCTCGCACCGCCCGGTTTCGAGGAAGCAGCGAGTGTGCCGCTCGCCGATCGAACCGGTGCCGATGACCAGCACGTGAGGGATGCCGTGCTCTGCCACGTCAGTTCAACTCGCTCAGCACCTCGACCATGCTCCGCTCCAGGATCTCCAGCATCTCGTCGATCTGCTCTTCGGTGACCGTCAGGGGCGGCCCCAGTGCGATCCAGTGCGGGTCGAAGCGGGTGATCAGTCCGTTCTGCAGAGCCCTGCGACCGATCGCTTCGCCGATCGGCGGGTCGAACTGGCGCTTGGTCTCGGGGTCGGCGACCAGTTCGATGCACTGCATCAGCCCCTTGCCACGAATATCGCCGATGATGCCGTGCTGCTTGAACGACTCGAAGCCGGCTCGCAGACGCTGACCCTGGGTGCGGACGTTGGCACAGAGGTCGCGTTCGAGGATTTCCGAGAGCGTGGCGAGTCCGGCGGCCGAGGAGATCGGGTTGCCTTCGAAGGTGTGGCCTTCGACGAAACCCGGGTTCGATTCCGGGTCGCCCCAGAAGGCGTCGGCAATGTGCTGGCGGCACAGCAGTGCGGCGATCGGTGCGTAGCCGCCCGAGAGACCCTTGCCGAGGCAGAGCAGGTCGGGGGTGACGCCGAACGTCTGGGCGGCAAACATCTGACCCGTGCGTCCCATGCCGGTGATGATCTCGTCGAAGATCAACAGCACATCGTGCCGGTCGCAGTACTCGCGCAACAGCGGCAGGTACTCCTCGGGAGGGTCGATGATCCCGCCGGTGTGCCCGATCGGTTCGACGATCACCGCGGCCACGCTGTCGGGGTCCTCGAGATCGATCACGTCGTTGACCAGCGATGCGCAGGTGATCTCACATTCGGGGTACTGCTTGTCGAAGGGGCAGCGGTAGCAGGTGGGGGGGAACACGTGCAGGAAGCCGGTGGCCAGGGGCTCGTTGACCGCCCGGCGTGACTTCAGGCCTCCGGCCGAAAGCGAACCCATGGTCGAGCCGTGCCACGAATGGTAGCGGCCGATGATCTTGAACTTCGAGGCATTGCCCTGCAGGCGATGGTACTGGCGAGCCATCTTGATGGCCGCCTCGGTGGTTTCCGAGCCACCGGAGAAGAACTTGACGGCCCCCATGTCCCCAGGAGCCACCTCGATCAGCTTGTTGGCCAACTGCACCGCCAGGGGGTTGGTGCCGTGCATCACCGGCGAGAAGGTCAGCGTGTCGAGCTGCTGCTTGATCGCGTCGATCACCCTCCGGTTGTTGTGGCCGACGCTGACGACATAGATGCCCGAGAGTCCGTCGAGGTATTGCTTGCCGTTGACGTCCCAGTAGTGAACTCCATCGGCACGCGACATGATCAGCGGATCGGCGGCGAAGGACTTCATCTGCGAGCGGACCATGATCTGCCGCAGGAACTTCTCCTCGGTGGTCTGGGCGTCGGAGATGATGTCGGTGGTAGTTGCTGCGGTGGCTGCGGTGGATTCGGTTGTCATGAACGGTTCTCGGTTTCGTGGATCACCCGGAGCCCGCCTCGTCTGGCGGCACCCCGTTGGACCTGTTTACGGATGTCGATGTCGACCAGCCGGTCCCAGGCGGTCATCAGTTGATCATAGACCGGGCCGGGTTCGCCACTGCCCACAGCAGAGTCGTTGAATCGCGTGACCGGTCCCAGGCAATAGGGAGTGCTGGCCACCAGGGCCTCGTCGGCATCCGCGACGTCATCGGGCCACAGGTGTTTGCGGGTGAATTCCAGGCCGCTCTCGCGGCACAGTTCTTCGACCACGTTGGCGCTGATGCTCCCGAGCACACCGGCGGTCGGGGGAGCGATCACCTGCTGGTTTCTGACCAGCAGCAAGCTGGCGGCGGCGGTTTCGGTCAGCCGGCCCTCGTTGTCGAGCAGTACGGCTCGGGCGCCGGGCTCGATCCGCGACGCCTCAAGATCGGCCAGGTAGTAATGCAGTCGGCTGCGGTGCTTGATCGCCGGGTCGATCGATGCCTCGGGCAGCTGGCGGACCGACGGCGTGACCAGGTGCAGCCCCTCGGCCTGCAAAGTGGCCCACAGTTCAAAGGGCAGGGGGAAGGTGTGAGCACACAGGGTGGGTCGGGCTTTCAGCGAGCCGGCCGGCTCGCCTGAGTAGCTGGCATAGGGGCCGGCGGTGGCGAAGAGGACCAGGCCGAGGTCGTCTTCGGCGTCCAGCGCGACACAGTTCGCAGCGACCAGGTCGTGGCAGATGCCGGCGAGTTCGCTGGACCCCAGACCGGTGTCGAAGCCGACGGCTCTCAGCGAGTTGGCGAAGCGATCGAGGTGCTCGTCGAGTCGGAACACCTGGTGCCCGAAGGTCCTCATGTTTTCCGCAACACTCGCACCCTGGACCACCCCGGCGTCGAAGACCGGCAAAACGGCCTGATCTGCCGGCACGAGTTCTCCGTTGAGGTAGGCGAGGGGTTGTGGCATCTTGGACCGGGAGCCTGCTGCTAGCTGGTCGAGGGGGCGGGCGTCCGGCTATCGTATCGGTTCCCCCGGCGGGGAACAAAGCGTCCCGGGTGGGTGTGACGCCTGGCCCGCCTGCGGCGGGCTGAAGATGTTGGAGCTGCAGGAGACGACGTGACGTGGATCCGTTTCAGGCCATCACCGCGCTGCTGACTCTGACCGCGATGGAGATCGTGCTGGGGATCGACAATGTCGTCTTCATCGCGATCCTCTGCAGTCGATTGCCTGCCGAACAGCAGCCGCTGGGTCGACGGCTGGGGCTGGCCGCGGCACTCGTCACCCGCCTGATGCTGTTGTGCCTGCTGTTCTGGATGCTCGGTCCGAACAACAACTTCTTCACGTATCCCCTGGTCAACCTGACCGAGGGCATAGGGATTCCCGCCGCGTGGCTCGCGGATCGGGCTGGTCAGGTGAGTCCGGAGATCAACATTTTCACCGTGCAGGACCTGATCCTGTTTGTGGGCGGGATGTTCTTGATTGGCAAGAGTGTGCACGAGGTGCACGATACGTTGGAGGGTGAAGAGGAGTCGCAGGAGTCGGGCAAGCCGGTGAGTTTCAGGAATGTGATGATCCAGGTGGCATTGCTCGACATCGTCTTTTCGCTCGACTCGGTGATCACGGCGGTGGGGATGGCGGAGGAATTGTGGGTGATGGTGACGGCGATCATCATTGCCGTGGGTGTGATGCTGGTCTTTGCCGATTCGATCAGTGGTTTCATCGAGGCGCACCCGACGGTGAAGATGCTGGCGTTGAGTTTCCTGATCCTGATCGGCGTGATGCTGACGGCCGAGGCGATGGGGATGCACATCAAGAAGGGCTACATCTACTTCGCGATGGCGTTCGCGGTGCTGGTGGAAGTGCTCAACATGCGAGCCCGCCGCAAGCGAACCGGGTCGAGTTCTGCTTGAGATCGCAATTTCCACCACGAGCCACGTAGCCGAATTCGTAAGAACTTGGACGCGTTCGCTGGACGTCAGGTCTCTTCTCGATACCGGGTCAGTTGTTCGCGGTCCAACTCGACTCCCAGCCCGGGGCCCTCGGGCACCGTGGCGACTTCGGGACCGAGATTCAAAGGCGTCGTGATCAGATCGGCCTGGTGGTACAGCGGGCCGATCAGGTCGGCCGGGTAGCGCTGGCTGTCGATGGTCGGGTCGGCCATCGCCAGGTGCAGCATCGCTGCGGTGGCGATGCCCAGTTCCAGGTTGCTGCCCATCGCGCAGACGATCCCCGCTTCGCGAGCCACCTCGGTGATCCGACGCGTCTCGGTCAACCCACCGTGCTTGCCGGGGTAGACGGCCAGGATGTCGGCGGCATCGTGACGAGTCAGCTGGATGGCGTCGGCCACCGTGAAACAACTCTCGTCGGCCATGATCGGGATGTCGGTCTGCTGCCTGAGGGTGGCCAACGCCTGGGGGTCACCGGCGGGGATCGGCTGTTCGGCAAAGAGCACGTCGAACGCGGCCAGCGTCTCGAGCATCTCCGGAGCCGTCTCAGCAGACCAACCGCAGTTGGCATCCAGGCCGATCAGCACGTCGGGACCGGCCACCTCGCGCACCGCCTGAAACCTCGCGATGTCGGTCTCGGGGTCCAGGCCCACCTTGACCTTCAGCGTCCGCACGCCCCAGTCGAGAAACCTCTGCGCCAACCCCACTGCCTTCTCGACCTCAAACGCCCCCACCACCATCTTGATCGGTGCCGACTGCCGGACCTGCCCACCCAGCAGGTCGTGGACCGGTGCGTTTTCGGCCTTGCCGGCCAGGTCCCAGATGGACATCTCCACGGCCGCTTTCGTGAACGGGTTGAAGCGGATCACGCTGTCGATCCTCTGCCACACCGCGGCGATCTCGCGGGGGTCCATGCCGAGGATGGCCGGTGCGATCAGGTCCTCAATCACCGCCAGGCATCCGGTGCGGGTTTCGCCGCTCCAACGAGGTGCCACGGTCGCTTCGCCCAGGCCCACCAACCCCGTGTCGGTTTCGACCTCGACGATCACATACGGCGAGGTGATGTGTTCGCCGTGAGCCGTCTTGGTGGTCAACTCGGGGATCAGCGGTACGTGAATCGGTGTCGCGGTGACTCGCGTGATCTTCATCAGTCGGTGTCCTCGATATTCTCGTGAGTCGAGGTGTCCGATGAGGAGACCGGCAGCGGGTCTTCGGGAGGCTCGGTCACCGGGCGGTCGGGGATCCGGACCGGAACAAATGCGAGTGCCGCACAGACGTAGAATCCGGTGTGGACCAGGATCAAGAACTCCCAGCCCGTGCCGTTGATGTTGATCACATGCACGAGCTTGCCGACCAGGATTGCGACCACGAAGACGCCCAGTCCGCCGACCATGTTGGAGGCTCCCGAAATCACTGCCACC
>Ga0310124_10000395_pt1 | contig 29990 bp, 28 predicted proteins | sample CB11b_AW_Bot5_MG_FD_203507 | JGI IMG/M metagenome (GOLD analysis project Ga0310124, IMG submission 203507) | Marine microbial communities from Western Arctic Ocean, Canada - CB11b_AW_Bot5 | ecosystem: Environmental > Aquatic > Marine > Oceanic | place: Canada: Western Arctic Ocean | collected...
TGAAAGAAGCCCTCAACCAACTGCTTCGCGCGGAGGCTGAGATCCGGAAACATCAGGTTCGCCGGCCCGAGAATGGCAGGGGTGGGGGCCAGGGCGGCGGTGGTGCCGCGCAGGAGGATCTGTCAGCGCTGTTCGACGACGAGTTGCGTCGTGATCAGCAGACAAACTACGAAGACCGGCCCTCGACTGCGGCACCACGCAGCGAAGATGCCGATGACGTGACCGATACCCAACGTCGGCTAGAGGAGTTGGCCGCCCGCCAGGAGCGTTTAGTACAGGAGCAGGAGCAGTTGGGCGCGAAGGGCGACGACGACGGCGAGCCGGACTCGGACGACGACGAGCGGAAACGGCAGCTGGAGCGATTGACCCGAGAGCAGAACCAGCTGAGGCAGGAGCTGGAAGAGGTCGCGCGTCGGCTGGATCGAAATCCGACGGACGAATCGAACTCGGCATCTGATTCGGCACAGATTACGGAGGAGATGCGACGCGCGGCGAATGACCTGCGACGCGGTGACCCCGATCAGGCTGCGGCCCGGGGGCAAGACGCGGCACGCCGGTTGCGCGCACTGGGACGACAGCTGGGCGGCCAGTCGGGCACTCCGGAGAGCAACGACGAACGGGTGGGTCGTTTGCAGCGCGAAGCCGAGCAGTTGGCGGACGACGAGCGACAGCTTGCCTCAGAGGTGAGAGAGTCAGAGATGACCGGGCCGGCGCGACGGGAACTGAGCCGTCGTGGCGAGGCGTTGGCGGACCGTGTTGACGCTCTGGATAGAGGCGTGGAGGGCGCGCGGTCTGAGGTTGAGCATGGCCAGGAGGCGCTCGAGACGGCGTCTCGAGAGCTGGAGACCTCAGATGTTGCGGCGCGGACCCGAGAGTTGGCTCGCCGGTTGCGACGACCCGCGGGCTCGTCGGGCAGCGCGGAAGAGAGCGACGGTGCGCGCGTTGCGGAGGGGCAGCAGAATGACGGCGCTGGCGTCGCGGAGCGTCAGGACGCGGTCGATGATACGGCGGAGGGTAACGATGCCGGGAGCGTTGACGATGCGACCCAGATTGCAGCGAGCGCGGAGGAGCTGGCCGAAGCGCTCCAGCGTGTAGCGCGACAGCTCTCCGTCGCCAGTGGAGAGTCTTCCGCCGAGGATGCCGCGTTGGCCGGGCAGCTTGCCGGTATAAATGAGCTAGAAGATCGGCTCGACCGGCTGGCACAGGGCCAGATGCCGGGCGGAGGCTCGCCTGGCGCCGCGCGTGAAGACTTTGCGCGTGACCTGGCGGAGACGCCGGGCGTCTTGGAATATCTCGAGGGTCTGCGTCCCACTGCTCGTGAGGACCTGGACGAGTGGGTGCGGCATTGGAAGACCGGCGCGGCCCCCGGCACCGAGGCCTTCAAGCAGGATCTTGCAGCGTGGGAGAATCTCAGGGTCGATGTGCGGATCGCCCTCGAGCGACTCGAAGCCGAACATGCTCTGGCCCGTCAAGCCTTGAAAACGGCTGACCGGGTGACGGTGGGACCAACCGCCGAGATACCGGACGCGTATCGTCGTCTTGTGGAAAGTTACTATCGTTCAATCGCCACCCCCCGGTCCCGCGCCGGTGTGGTGCACTAGTGCCTGGCCTTTTCGCCGACTCACGCGTGACGTTTGCGACGGACCCCACGTGGTGGGTCCTGTTGGCGCTGGGGCTGGCGGTTATCGCCATCACCTGTGCCGCTTATTGGCGCGTGCCTCTCCCGCTCCAGACGCCACGACGGTTCCTGTTGGGGGGGCTCCGGCTGACGGCGTTCGCGTGTGTCACGCTGGCGGCGCTACGACCGGTCGTCACGAATCCCGCGCAGAGTGTCGATGTTGTCGTCCCGATTCTTGTGGACACCTCACGCAGCATGGGGATACGCGGTGGGAATCAGGAGCTGCCGCTCGATGCACGGCGTCTAGACGAGGCCCGCGCGCTCGTGTTGGAGCGGATCATGCCGCAATTCGTGGACACGCCGCCCTCGAGCCGCGATGTGACGTTTGCGGTCGACGTGCTGACGTTTGGAGACGAGGTCGTCCTGCTCTCGGTCGCCAGCGATCTGAGGGGCGTTGACCCGGGGGGACGACGCACACACCTTGGCGGCGCGTTGTCACGGGTGCAGGAGCGATACGCCAGGTCGCCGATCGCCGGGGTCATACTCCTGTCGGACGGAAGCGACTCGAGTGGCATTGACCCCCGCGTCGCGGCTCGCGGTCTAGACGCACCAGTGTTCGCGTTCGCGGTTGGCAGTGATCCAGCCCTCGATGTGGCGGTCACGTCGGTCGTGTCGGGGACCGCGGTTGTCGCCGGGTCGCTGGTCGACATCGACGTCTCGGTCGTGGCTCGCGGTCGCGGCGAAGACGTGGAAGAAGTGATGGATGTCCGTCTCCTCACAGATGGCCAGCTCGTCGATGTTCGTCGGGTCACCACGCCCGGCGACGATGTTGCGGTGAGCGTGCGGTTTCAGGTCGTTCCCGAGCCTGACGCCGCGACCGTCTACTCCGTGGAGATCCCCGCCGCGTCGGGAGAATTACTCGTCGAGAACAACCGCCGAGATGTCGTGGTCCCGCCGCCGGGTCGACCTCGACGGCTGCTCATGGTCGAGGGCGCACCTGGCTTTGACCACAGCTTCCTCAAGAGGGTCTGGCTCGCCGACCCGGGGATCGAACTCGACGCGGTCGTGCGAAAGGGGCAGAACGATCTTGGCCAACACACCTTCTATATTCAAGCCGATGGGGGCCGAGGCGAGGCACTGCGCACGGGATTTCCCCAAGAACGCTCCGAACTGTTCCAATACGACGGAGTGGTTTTCGCAAACATAGAGAGCGCCGCGTTTCGCCCTGATCAATTGGCGATGACGGCAGATTTCGTCGAGGTTCGCGGTGGCGGTCTTTTGTTGACCGGCTCCGCATCATTGACCGGACCCGGTCTTCAGGGGTCACCGTTGGAGACGGCACTTCCCGTCGAGCTGTCCAGCCGGGGACGGTCGGTCGGTGATCGGCAGGCACTCGCGTGGCTTGACCGGTCGTCGGCCGTAGCTGCGAGGCGCGAGCCCGACCTGCCGATGCTGACCGAGGACGGGAGACATCACGCCGTCACCCAGCTCGGCGCGAGCCCCCAGGAGACGGACGAACGATGGGCGGAGTTGCCCCGCTTGGGCGGCAGCGTCGCGCTCGGTCCGGCTCGTCCGGGCGCTTCTGTGCTGGCCGTCATCGCGGCGCCCGGAGGCGACGTGCGGCCGCTACTGGCCGTGCAACGATTTGGGCGGGGCCGCACGATGGTGTTTACCGGTGAGTCGGCGTGGCGTTGGCAGATGAATCTCCCGTCCGACGACCGCACGTATGAGCGGGTGTGGGGGCAAGCCGCACGGTGGCTCACGGCCGACGCCTCTGACCCTTTGTCCGTGACGGTCGCGGACGGCGTCGTCGTCGGAGAGCGCGTCGAAATTGAGATTAAGGCACACGACGACGAGTTTCGCTCGCTCTCTGGCTTGAGGCCGTTGATACGAATCCAAGACCCGAATGGGCGGGCGACGACAGAGCGTGGGAGTCCTTCTGGTTCCGGAGGCTATACGGCCGGTTTTGTTGCGGAAAGCGCCGGGCTCTACCGTGTCGAGACGACGGTCGCGACACCGACGGCCGGCACCCAGACAGCGACCGACTGGGTGCTCGCGGGCGGTTTCGACCCGGAGCTATCCGATTCGCGGGTGGATGCGGATCTGTTGCAACGGGTCGCACAGGCGAGCGGTGGGCGGCTGTTGTCGTCCGATGACATCCAGGAGCTTCCCGCACTACTTCGCCAAAGTGTCGCCAACCGTGGCGGTTTTTCCTCGCCGGTGCAACGTGAGCTGTGGCACGGGGTCTGGCCGTTCCTGCTGGTCGTGGCGGTCCTCATCGCAGAGTGGTCGCTGCGCCGCGCATGGGGGATGCGATAGCGCGATGGCCGGCAGAGGCCGATGGGACCGCGACCGGAGGGGCAAGGGACAGCGATCCTGGTTGACTGAATGGGGACCTTGCGTTCGCTGGGCCAGAGCATGGGGAAGGCCGTGCTGAGGATCACGGTGGTCGCCATCGTCACGACCCTTACCAGCCTCATCACGCTCGCTCCGGTTTCCGTCTTTGCGGCGGACACCTTCGCATTGATCATTTCCGGCGCCTCCGGCGGACCGGACTATACCGATACCTATGCCCGGTGGCGCCAAGGCCTGGTGACGGCGCTTCGCACGCAAGACGGGTTTCGCGACCAGCATCTGTTCGTGTTGGCCGAACGCGCCGGGGGCGGCGCTGGTTTGGCGTCGAGAGACGTCGTCGCCAGGACGTTCGCGCAGCTGCGCGAACGTATGGGCAATGATTCGGTGCTCCTCGTCGTGCTGCTTGGACATGGCACCTTTGACGACCTCGACGCGAAGTTCAACCTGGTGGGGCCGGACCTCGAGGCGCGCGAGTGGGCCGGTCTGCTCGACACGCTGCCGGGACGAGCGGTGTTTGTCAACACGGCGGCCGCGAGTTTTCCGTTCGTTTCCCGGCTCGCGGCTGAACGTCGGGTCGTCATCGCGGCGACCTCCTCGATGTCGCAGCAATATGACACGATCTTTCCCGAGTTCTTCACGGCCGCGCTCATGAGCAACCAGGGGGACCTCGACAAAGACGGTCGTGTCTCCGTGTGGGAGGCATTCACGTTTGCCAGTGCCGAGGTGCGTCGATGGTTCCAACGACGGGGCCGCCTCGCGACGGAACGAGCGATTTTGGACGATACCGGTGATGGGCGTGGCCGTGAAGCCGACGACGTGGGTGGCGATGGGATAATTGCCGACGGCGTGTTTGTGGGGGCCGGGATTCCGACGACCCCCTTCGCGGACCCTTCTCTCGCGCCTTTGGTCCGGCGGAGGGATGGTCTGGTTGCTCGGGTGGCGGAATTGCGAAGCCGACACGTCGAGTCTGGCGCGTCTACCGACGAGATCGTCGGCGAGTACCGGCGTCGGCTCGAGGCGCTTCTGATAGAACTGGCGCGGGTCTCTCGAGAGATTCGCCAGCACGACGGGAGCTGACCCGTTTCATACGAGGTTCACGAGGGCACTACGAATCAGCAATGCTGTGTAAAGACTGCGACACCGAGATCGCCGACAATGCGCTCATTTGTTATCGGTGTGGGACGGCCACGCAAGAACGCGTGCACGAGCCAGCGAGTGACACGCGGCCCAATCGCCGATGGGCGCCGATCGCGTTGACGGTCTTGTTTGTGCTCACGGCCGGGTTCTTTGGATGGCAGGCCGCCGGTGGACGCGAGGTCGCTCCGTCCGCCTGGTTGATGCTGGCTGCGGCGGGCGTATTACTCGCCATTCGATTGCGACGTTAGTGGCGTGTCACCTTTGATTCAGGTGGTTGGCGCTGGTCCTCGTCGCTCCCGGCTGCGTTGCTCGTCGCTTGCAATCGGCCCCATTGCGCGCTCCTCCCGCCTGGCCGGGAACAACGATGACTCACCGACAACCACCCGAATCAAAGGAAACACTACTAGAACGCTCGTTGACATAGCATCCCATCGTGGTTGCCGAAACATCTTGGCCGGCGGCGCGCTCCTCGCGGCTTGCCGGCCGGGCGCTTCGACGGCCCAGAATGGCATACTTGTTTCGACCAGGGTCTTCAGTGTCGTGATCCCTCGTATTTCGGACGCACAACATGAAGAGAGACAGCGCACTTTTGGGAGAGCCACGACTCGAAGTGACCGATTCGTTGGGACGTCGGATTGTCCATATCGAGAAACTGCCGTTTCTCATTGGTCGCCGGGTCGGTAGTGATCTGCACTTGCCGAGCGGCGAAATTTCTCGCGACCACGCCGAGATTGTAGGTGTCGGCGATGGCTATTCGATCACCGACCGGGGGTCGCGATACGGAACCTTTGTCAACGACGACGAGGTAAAGGAGCAGTCGCTCGCCCATGGCGACCGTATACGGTTGGGGCGAAACGGCGGGGTCGAGATCGTGTTTCTCGCGTCCGCCGACGACAAGCCGGCTGACCGTGGCGCCGCGGTCGTCGGTGACATCAGACAGTTAGCAACGCTCCTCGAAGGGCTTCGTGCGCTGAGCTCGGCGCGAGTGCTCGACGATGTCTTGTCACTGGTCATGGATGCGGCGATCGCCGTCAGCGGGGCCGAGCGGGGATTCATCATGCTGGCCAATGATGCGGGCGAGCTCGAGTTTACGGTTGCTCGCTCCCGTGACCGCCAAACGCTGCCTGGTAGCGGGTTTGAGACGAGTCGCAAGATCCCCGAAGAAGTGTTTCAGACTGGCGAATCTCGGATCGAAGCGGACCTGCTCGACGGCGATTTGGCCGCGAAGCATCAAGGCACGATCGCCTTGGGGATTCGCAACGTGTTGTGTGTGCCACTCCACCTCGTGCGCTACGCCGACAACCAGGAAGCCGTCTCGTCCGAGGACCGGCTCATCGGCGTGCTCTATCTCGACAGCCGCGAACGAGGGACGCTACTATCGGCCCAGACGGCCGGGGCGTTGGAGACGCTCGCGAACGAAGCCGCGGTGGCGATCGAAAACGCAAAGTTATATCGTACGGCGCTCGAGAAGGCGAAGATGGAGCAGGAGATGCAGACCGCCGCGGACATCCAGCAGGCGTTGCTCCCGGCGGGTCAGCGCACCGGCGCTTTTTTTGTCGCGTCCGCCGAAACCATGCCGTGTCGATCGATTGGTGGGGATTTCTTTGACTACATCGACCTTCCAAATGGCGCGTTTGGTTTTGCGCTGGGCGACGTCGCGGGGAAGGGGCCGCCAGCCGCCTTGTTGGGCGCGATGCTCCAGGGGTCATTGGCCGCGAAGGCCCTGTCCAGCACGGGGCCTGCCACGACGATGGCAGCCGTCAACACAGCGCTCGTGAGACGCGGAATTCAGGGTCGATTTGTGACGCTGTTTTACGGAATTCTCTTCCAGGATGGCCGGCTCGTGTACTGCAACGCCGGTCACAACCCGCCGATGCTGGTGACCAAACGGGCTGGGGTCGAACGTCTCGAAACGGGCGGTATGGTTATCGGCCTCTTTGACGGGACACCGTTTACCGAAGACACCGTATATCTGGAAGCCGGCGATTTCTTGCTCACGTTCAGCGATGGCGTTTCCGAAGCGATGAACGCGGCGGACGAAGAGTATGGCGACGAAGGCATTCTCAGCAGCCTCGCGGACATGCAGGTGACCGACGTCGAGCCGCAGCTCAAGCACGTGTTCGGCGGCGTCTCGACGTTTACCGCGGGCGCCGCCCAGAACGACGACGTAACCGCGATGGTCGTTGGCTATCGCAGTCCGCCCAACGCGGAGGGGTAGGACCGTCCGGGACTATCGCTGGTCCATCGGGACAAAGTCGCGAGCGTCTGGTCCAAGATAGATCTGCCGGGGTCGCGTGATTTTTTGGTCTTTGTCCTGAAGCATCTCTTCCCACTGCGCGATCCACCCGACCGTGCGACCGATAGCAAAAAGCACCGGGAACATCGAAGGACGAAAGCCCATCGCCTCGTAGATGAGTCCTGAGTAGAAGTCCACGTTCGGATACAGTCGCCGCGAGACGAAATACTCGTCTTGCAGGGCGATCCGCTCGAGTTCGAGCGCGACATCGAGTAGCGGGTTCTTCCTCGTGACCTCGAATACCTGATACGCGGTCTCTTTGATCACCTTGGCCCGCGGGTCGTAGGACTTGTAGACCCGGTGCCCAAAACCCATGAGACGCGATTCGCCATCCTTCACTTTTTTTATAAATGCCGGGATGTTGTTGATCGTGCCGATCTCGAGCAGCATCCGCAGCACCGCTTCATTGGCCCCGCCATGCAGCGGACCGTAGAGCGCGGCCGCGGCTCCGGCGAGTGCGGCATACGGGTCGGCCTGCGAGCTTCCAATTCCGCGCATGGCGCTGGTGCTGCAGTTCTGTTCGTGGTCGGCGTGCAGGATAAACAACACGTCGAGCGCGCGCTCGAGCACCGGGTCGGGCTTGTAACGGGGCTCGAGCTTTCTGAACAGCATGCTCAGGAAGTTGCCGATAAAACTCAGGTCGGGGTCGGGGTAGACATAGGGCTGGCCGATGCTATGCCGGTAGGCGTAGCCAGCGACGCTGGGCATTTTTGCGATCAGCCGGGCGACCTGGGTGTGGCGAGCCTCGTCGTTGAATACCTCCTTGGCGTCCGGATAGAACGTCGAGAGTGCACCGACGGTGCTCAGAAAGATGCCCATGGGATGGGCGTCGTAGCGGAACCCCTCCATGAATTTCTTGAGGTTTTCGTGCAGCATCGCGTGCTGCTGAAGGTCGGTGTTCCAGGTGGAAAGCTGAGTGGCGTTTGGAAGCTCACCGTGGAGCAGCAAATACGATGTTTCGGTGTAACTGCTGTGCTCGGCCAGTTGTTCGATCGGGTAACCGCGGTAGCGGAGGATGCCCTTGTCGCCGTCAATGAACGTAATCCGGCTCTTGCATGACGCCGTGTTCTGAAAGGCGGGATCATAGGTCATTAGACCGAATTCGTTCGGGTCCACCTTGATTTGTCGAAGGTCAAGGGCACGGATGGTGCCGTCCGCGATCGGGACCTCGTATTGTGTACCCGTCCGGTTGTCGGTGATCGTCAACGTGTCAGCCATACTTGTCTCGGCTCCTCGAGCGTTCAGTCGTTTTCAGTGGGGTCCGCCGAGTCGTTGTCGTTATCAATCAACGAGGTCGGTTCGCCCGCCACGCGGTAGTTTCCGTCCACCCAATTCTGGAGGTCGAGAAGCTTACAGCGTTCACTGCAGAATGGACGCCAGGCATGACACTGGGGCCGACGACGACAGTAGACGCAGGTCGGCGCACGCTGAGTGTCTTGCTGGTCTGCCAGGAGCGTAATTCTATCAGCGGGGACGACGCGGTGCTCGCGCGGTCGGGGTGCGGCTTGGCGAGTCGGTCGTCGACTGGCGGGCGGATTCGATGCGCCGGGACGAGAGGCGGGTCGGCGAAGGCCGGGTCAGTGGACGGTCGACCTCGAATCGCACGATGCGGCGTAACACCTTTTCGAGGGGCGTGACGCTACGTTGAGCCGACCAGAGCTCGAGCTCAGCATCGCCAGTGGACCGGATTCTGAGCAGGTAGTCCTTTCCACCCGGCACAATCTCGAGTGCCGTAACATTCTGCTCGTGGCTCCGGTCGAGATTCTCGGCGACACGGAGGAGGGCGGCGAGCGCCTTAACGGTGCGACGGAGCTCCACGGGCAGCCCCCCATAGCCGTCGTGGGACCGTTTTGGGAGGCCTCGCCGATGATACCGGGCCGTCACGCGATGACCTCGACCTCTTGCGGCTCAAAGCCCCGGAGACCGCCATTTTTGACGAGATAGTACGAGTGTGTATGATGGCGGCCATAGCTGATGTGCATCCCGATGTCGTGCAGTACGGCCGCGTATTCCAGCCACTCACGTTCACGGTCGCCCATCCCGTGGGCGGGCTGCGTCTGGTCAAAAAGGGCCAGACCGAGACGTGCCACTTGGTGTGCGTGTTCCGACTCGTAATCGCAACGTTCTGCAAGCTCGACCACGCTCCGACGGCAGATGTCTGGATACTTCTCGACGTGCGCGATCCTCGCCTGGTTCTTTTGGATATAGTCGAGGGCGAGCCCCTCTCGTAGCGCCAGGTCACAGAGCGTGAGCTCTTTGGCGCCCAGCGCCCGCAAAATGCTATCGAGGAGAATCGAACCCGCCACGGCCAAATCGGCGCGCCGCGGGTCGAGCCCGGGCAGCCGAAGACGTTCTGACAACGTCATGCGGGTGAGGTCTCGTCGGACCCGTCTGAATTGTTTGGCGCTGATCCGGCGATGGCGGAGGTCGTCGGAACCGACCACCCCGGATTCGCTTGCCGCGAGCTGCCCGAGGCTCAGGATGGTGCCCGATGTCCCGATCAAAGCCAAGCTTGAGGATCTGTTCGACGCTCTGGGAGGTCTCGTTCTCGATGCACTTGGTCAGGCGACGTTCATCTCGAATCGCGAGCGGGTCGGTTCCCACAAAGCGTTCCGTGAGCCGGATGACGCCAATCTTTGCGCTGCTGGCAACCTGTACCTTTGTGGACGTGCCACGCGTGAGCTCGACACTGCCTCCTCCGATATCGATGACCACCGCCGCCCCGGCCGCGACATCTACCCCGTAGACCGCCGCCCGGTGGATCAAGCGGGCCTCAATCGTTCCCGAGATCACGCGGACCCGGATACCGGTGCGTTGGCGCACGGCCGTCAGGAATTCTCGGCCGTTTTCCGCTTCCCGGACCGCGCTGGTCGCCGCCGCCACGATTTCGTCCACATCGTGCGACTCGGCGAGCCGGCGGAATTTTGACAACATCTGCAGGGTCGCCATCATTGACGCTTCTGTTAGCGCCCGTCCCCCGAGGCCGCCCTCCCCGAGCCGCACCATCTCTTTCTCGCGGTCGACGACTTCAAACGACTGATCGGCGCGCAGCTGCACCACGATCATGTGGATCGAATTGGTGCCGATGTCGATGGCCGCGATGCGCACGGTCTACCTACCGATCCTTCTCCGGTCGAGTCCGGTGGTCACGTCCGCGCCAAACGCTCCAGGACGTCACCGGTCTCCTCGTGGGCATAAGACGAGCTTGCCCCGGTATTCCCCTTGCGCGGCGATCGTCCGAGAGGTCGGGCTCCAAACCTACCGCATTATAGGGACTCGGTGAGGGCTCGTGGCGCCCGACACGCGCGTGACTCCGATTCACGAGGCGGGTCATTCATGCACGATCCAGCCGACGATCGATCCGGCGACGATCAGCCACGTCGACTGCGGTTGCCATCGGAGTACGACCGCCGCCGTCACGACAAAAAACCCGACCGTCCAGAGGTCGACAACGGCGGACCTCGCGACATGCCATGTCACCGCGGCCATCAGGCCGAGTGACGCCGCGACGATTCCGTCCAGGAGCCCGCTGGCGCTCGGTGACGCGCGGAGCGTCGGAATCAGGGGCTGAGTAAGCGCGACAAAGACAAAGCCTGGGAGAAAAATCGCAGCGGTCGCGAGGAGCGCACCTGCCCACCCCCCCAACAGATAGCCAATAAACGTTGCGGTTGTGAACACCGGACCGGGCGTTACCTGTCCGACCGTGATGGCATCGATGAGCTGCTGGTCGGTGAGCCAACCCCATCGTTCGGTCAAATCTGCGCGTAGAAACGCGACCAACACATAGCCGCTCCCAAAGAGGACCGACCCCACCTTGAGGAAAAAGAGTGTCAACCGGGTCAAGGTGACCGGCACCGCCGTGGATGTCATCGCCAGGGCCGCGGCGGATACTGCCGTGAAAGATGTCGCGCCGGCGACGGCGACCGCCGCCGCGGTCGGGGCGGTTGATGGCCCAGCCCGGGGCGGTCGGGGGGGACGACGCGCGACCCGAACCATCAACGCGAGCAGCGCGCCGGCGGCAAGAATAAGAAGCTCGTTGACACCGGCGAGAGACAGGCTCATCGCCGCCACGCCGATCATCGCAGCCAGCGCGCTGGTCACAGCCGTCTGACCAAGCTTCCAGACGGCATGAAGGATGATTGTCACGATCACCGGACCTATGCCATACATCACGCCTTCGAGCTGTGGCGTGTCGCCGTAGCGCGTGTAGCCCCAGGCAATAGCCATGACGATGAGGCAGGCGGGCAGGATAAAGCAGACACCGGCGGCGATGAGACCAGGCCAACCGCACCGCTTGTATCCCAGATGGATGGCCAGCTCTGTCGAGTTGGGGCCGGGAATCAAATGGGTGGCCGCCAGAAGATCCAGGAACTCTGTGTCAGTCAGCCAGTGATGTCGGTGGACGACCTCGTCTCGCATCATTGCAATATGCGCGGCGGGTCCCCCAAACGCGGTGATCCCCAGGCGAAGAAACAGCGTCGCCAGCTCTCTCAAAACGTCGCATGGTAGCATCGGTCGCACACTCGTGCGGAGCCGTGTCGTGGGTCTGCGGATCAACCCATGAACGGCCGCACACAGCCGAAGGAGATGACCATGCGTCACACCGTTCCCCGCGTTGCCACGCTTGGGGCGATTCTCATCGTCGTGAGCGGGCTTTCTTTCGCGGCCGGTCTGGTCGCCCAGTCCACATCGAACGGGCCAATGTTCGAGAGCGCCGCGGGCGCGCGGCTCGAGGTTCTCTTCGACGGGCCGTCCATGGGTGCACCCGTGGACGTCGGGGTGCTGACATTTCCGCCCGGGACGGACTCGGGTAACCATCCGCACGGCGTCACAGAGATTTTCTACGTGCTCGAAGGAGAGCTCGAGCACGTGGTCAACGGTGAGAGTCATCTGCTCACCCCCGGGATGCTTGGGCATGTCAGCCCGCCCGACCTGGTCAATCACCGGGTAGACCCAAACGGCGAATCGGCGCGGGCGGTCGTGATCTGGGCTCCCGGCGGCGAGGCAGAGCGGATTTCGGGAAACTGGACGCGAGTCGAATAGCCGGGAAAAGACTATTCTCTACCTCCGGCAGCGACGCTGACGACCAGCGAGTCGCACCGTGCCGCTGATTGGATCTTGGTTGGTGTCGACGGGGATGAACTGAAACGCCCGGACTCTGTAACGCGTCTCAAAGGATTGTGTGCATGCGAATACTTTCAGTTGTTGCCCTGAGCCTCTTGGTGTCGGGGCCGGCGATGGCGCAGGATACGCTGCCGGATGTTGACCGCTTTGGCCCTCAAGTGGGGCAGCCGGTGCCGGATTTCTCGTTGGTTGACCAGTCAGGAACGTCGCGCGACCTCGCGTCGCTGATGGGCCCAGAGGGGCTGATGCTGGTCTTTAGCCGTTCGGCTGACTGGTGACCGTACTGTAAAACGCAGCTCGTGGAGCTGCAAAGTCGGCAGTCGGAGATCCAGGCTCGGGGCTTGGGGCTGGCGTCCGTCCTGTATGACCCGCCCGAAACGATTTCGGCGTTTACGACCTCTCGGGGAATCGAGTTCCCGGTCCTGTCGGACGTCGGGTCAGAGGTGATTCAAGCCTACGACCTGCTAAACCGGGAGACCGAAGTGGGTAGCCGTGTCTACGGCATCCCGTATCCGGGAATATTTATCCTGGATGCATCGGGCCGGGTCACGGCGCGGTTTTTTGAAGCTCGCTATCAGGAACGTTTTACGGCGTCCAGCATCTTGACAAGCCTCGCGGACCCCGTGACCGGTGCCGATCGCGATGCGGTGCAAGTCGAGACCGACCATATCCAGGCCATCTCCTACGCGAGCGATTCGGTCGTCGCTCCGGGTAACCGTTTCTCACTACTGGTTGACGTGACGCCCCAGGCCGGGATGCACGTCTATGCGCCGGGCGACCACACGTATCAGGTAATTCGGCTCCGGATTGAGACGCCGGATTTCGTGCAGTTGCATGAGCCAGAGTACCCGCCGTCGGGAACCTATCACTTTGCGCCGCTCGACGAGACCGTGGCCGTCTACGAGGAGTCGTTTCGTCTGGTCCAAGATGCGACGATACCTATGAGTCGGGAGGTCGCGGCGCTCGCAAGCGAACCCGGCGCAACACTCACCGTCAACGGTGTGCTGGAATACCAGGCGTGCGATGACGCGATTTGCTATGTGCCAGTCGAGGTCCCGATGAGTTGGGACTTTGAGTGGAGAGGACTCATTAGAGACTAGCTGCTGCCGGGCACTAGAGCTCTTGCAGTTCTCGGCTTCGGATCAGAAACAACGCGGCAACGGCAGCCAGCAGGAGGCCGTTGACCGCGAGGACTGTGGAGGCTGATGACAGGCCGATGAAGTAGCCGCTGATGAGGCTGCCGATGGGCGTGCCACCGCGAAACGCGACCAAATAGATACTCAGCACTCGGCCGCGCAGCTCGTTGGGCACCGTGAGCTGGACCAACGAGCTGATGAGGGCGAACACGACGAGTAAAGTCGCGCCCACTCCAAACAAAATCACGTAGCTAAAGATCGTAAACGGGAGGACCGCGAACGCCACCACGCACCCGGCGAACGCGATCTGGACCGAGAGCAGCGTGCGGCCCATGTTCCGAAAGGTGCCCAGCCAGGCCACACTCAGCGCCCCCGCGACGGCACCGGCCCCGACTGCCGTCATGAGCCGGCTCAGATGGGCCGCATCTTCGGCGAACACGGGCAGAAACGAGCGGATCGGCAGCCCCAGCGATGTTGTGGCCAACGCCAGCACGGTCAATGCCAGTAGGGTCGGTTCGTTTTTGACGTAGGATAGCCCACCCTTGATCGCGACAAGCATCTTTTGACTCGGCTTGGCCGGGGGAAGGGGGAGTTGCATCAGACTCAACACGACGATGACCGCGAGGAAGGACAACGAGTTGAGCCCAAAGCAGGCCACCATGCCGAGCGACACAAGCACGGCTCCACCAATGAGCGGACCCACCATCTGTGCCAGATTGAATTGGATGGAGTTGAGCGCGATCGCGTTGGGGAGCGTCTTTCGAGGAACCATCGACGGAATCATCGATTGAAATGCGGGTCCTCCAAACGCTTGAGCGAGACCGGTTAGAAACGACAACACCAGAATGTGGCGAATCTCGACGACCTCGAAAAAAACTACGGCTGTCAGGACCAGGGCGCACATCATTTGGAGCACTTGGGACGCGATCAGAAGATGCCGACGGTCGTGTCGGTCAGCGACCACGCCCCCAATGAGCGTGAAGAGCAGAAGCGGCAGCTCACCGATAAACACGTTGAGCCCCAGATAAAAGGCGGAGCCGGTCAGAGTCAGAATCAGCCATTGCTGGGCAAAGCGCTGAGTCCAGGTGCCCACCGCAGAAGTGAACGCGGCGAGCCAGAGGTTTCTAAAATTTGGATAGGCGAACGCGGCCGCCAGTCGTCGCACGACGCGAACCCCGGCCGAACTCGGGCTCGGTAAGTCTGGGTCGGCAGCGGAGGTTTCGGAAGGGTCGTTTAGCGGTTCGGCCACGGAATATACAGCCCTTCGCCAAGAAAGACGATGCTGGCCCAGAGTCCGTGCGAGTGTCGGTGGAGCGCGACCGGCGCCAGCACCGCCACGGGGATCCAGATCCAGAGTTGGTGAGTCATCGCTATTGAAGTGAAGGTCCGCGTTATCGTGAAACCGGTAAACGTGAGGACGCACGTCAAGAGGATGTTCACATACACGGCTCCAAACCACTGCCCGGGTTCTCGCTCAAACCGTTCGCCACAGGCCGCACACTGGTCGTTCAATTGGAACAGTGTCTTGAAGAGTCGACCATGCGCATAACATGGACACCGGAGTCTGAGGCCGCGTCCGAAAATATCGATTAGTTCCGGGAGTACCCGTTTCTCAGGGCGATCATACATTGTGCTCGACGCCGGTCCTCGTCGCGGGTCACCCCACGCCTTCATGTCGCGTTGACCGTATCGACGTGTTCTAACCGACGAGGGCAGCGTTGTCCTCGATTGCGGACCCATGCGTGGCCTATGCGTGGACCCATGTGTGAGCCCGCGGCGGGCCCAGCACTTTCTCCAGACACTGACCCGCCTCTTCGCGTCTCGCGCCGAGGGCCCTCACCCGCGTGAACTCTAGTTTCAGGACGGTCCAACCCGTTGTCGCACAATCAGCCACCCGACGACAAAGGCAAAGACGCCGGCCCCAAAAATTCGAGGGCTCGGACCGAGCGGCCCCGCCGTAACGATCGCCATCAATAGAAGCGACATCGCAAGAAGCTGAAGGAACCGGCCGATGTAATAGATGAATCCGGGCATGATGAAATCGTTGCTCACTTTGGGTCGGGTGGTCGAGAGCTGCGGACCGAGCGCGTGGCCGACAATCGCTCAGCGATGGTTTTCTCCAGGCCCCGCTCTGTCGGCCGATAGTATCGACGGTCTCCCAGGTTGTCGGGGAGGCATTGCATCGATGTCGTGCCCTCTTCGAAATCGTGAGCGTACTCGTATCCACGGCCATACCCGACGTCTTTCATCAACCGGGTCGGAGCATTGCGCAGATGGAGCGGTACCGGCTCGGCGAGTCGTTGTTGGGCATCGCTCGCGGCCTCGCCATACGCCCGATAGACGGCATTGCTTTTCGGCGCGATCGACAGGTAGATGGCCGCCTGTGCCAGCGCCGTGTTGCCCTCGGGCATCCCGAGAAAGTGCACCGCTTCTTTCGCCGCGATGGCGAGGGTCAGCGCTCGCGGGTCGGCGTTCCCGATGTCCTCCGAGGCGAAACGCACCAGTCGACGCGCGACATAGAGCGGGTCTTCACCGGCTTCAACCATGCGGGCCAGCCAGTAGACAGCGGCGTCCGGGTCGCTGTTGCGCATTGACTTGTGAAGAGCCGAGATGATGTTGAAGTGTTCTTCACCGCCCTTGTCATACCGAAGCGTTCGACGTTGCAGCGCCTTCTGGAGCAGCGGCACGTCGATGGTGGCGGGTCGGTCGGTCTGGGCATCGCCGGTGCCGGCTACGGCCGCCGCCAGCTCGAGCAGATTGAGGGCGACCCGTGCATCGCCGTTGGCGTGGGTCGCGATCGTATCTAGGGCCTCAGGGGTCACCTCGACGTTGCGAGACCCCAGACCGCGGTCGTGGTCCCGGAGCGCGTGGTCGAGGATGGTGAGAATGGCACGTTGGTCGAGCGGGTCCAGCACAAACACCCTCGACCGTGACAGCAAGGCGGCGTTGACTTCAAACGATGGGTTTTCGGTTGTCGCCCCGACCAAGACAATGTCGCCGGCTTCCACGCGGGGCAAGAAGGCGTCTTGTTGCGCCTTGTTGAAACGGTGGATTTCGTCCACGAACACAATGGTCCGTCGGCCGAGTTGACGACGCGTGTCCTCCGCCTCGGCCATCACCGCCTTGATCTCTTTGATACCGGACAGGACCGCGCTGAAGGCCACAAACCGCGCGTTCGTGGTCGCGGCGACGAGCCGCGCGATCGTGGTCTTCCCAGTGCCCGGCGGTCCCCACAGAATGATCGATTGCAATGCGTCGCGGGCGATCGCTTCGCGCAGGGGTGTCCCAGGACCGAGTACGCCGGTCTGCCCGACGAATTCATCGAGGGTGAGTGGCCGCATCCTCTCCGCCAACGGCGTCCGCAGACGGTCGGCGAGCGGCATGTCAGTATCGCCCGGAAAGAGGTCTCCTGACATCATTGTGAGGTGGCCGACGCGGCGGTGTCGGCGGGAAGGGCGTGAGTCCGCTCCGGTTTCAAACGCGATTGCCGACCGGCTTCGTAGACAATCAGCGCCGTCGCGACCGCGACGTTGAGCGATTCGACCGGACGACGCATCGGAATCGAGATACGAACGTCCGCCGAAGTTGTCGCGTCGTGCGCGAGGCCGCTCCCTTCAGGACCGACCAATAGAAGCTGAGGGCCCTCGAGGCTGACCTCGTAGAGGGGGTGCCCGCCCCGCGGGACTGCCGCCACAACCGACGCGCCGTGTCCGCGTGCCGCGGCGATCACGGATTCGAGGGTGTCCGCGGTCGCGACCGGCAAGCGAAAGGTGCTCCCCATTGCGCCCCGCAGCGCCCGCCAACCGAATGGATCGGCGGATGTGCCGACCACGACGACGCCGCACGCGCTACCGGCGTCGGCAGAACGGATGATCGCCCCTAGGTTGCCGGGGTCCTGCACGCCGACGGCGGTCACCACCAGCCCCTCACTGTGGTCCACTACCTGTTCCCAGGCCTGGGGTAGGGGCTGCGCGATAGCCACGGCGCCGGACGGGGTGCGCACCGGGCTGACAACCGTCAAGACCGACTGCGTAGCCGCGAGGGTCTGGACGCCAGCCGCGTCAAGCGTCTCGGCAAGCTGACAAATACGCTCGTCTCCTGACTGCAGCGCGTTGGCGGAGAGCAAGACGGTTTCGAGCGGGAGCCCCGCCGCGCACGCATCCTCAATGAGATGGCAGCCATCGAGCAGGAGATGTCGTCGTGACCGCGGACTGGTCTTGGCGGCCGCTCTGAAGGTCAAAACGACCGAATTCTTGCGGCTGCTGATGGTCTTCACGCGCGCGAGAGACAGGATATCAGATGTGCTACGCTAGGCCCTCGATGAAGGCCAAGATCGTCAAGCGATTCGAAGATCAGATCCAGGCACTCGACAGAGAGCTAAAGCTTGATCTGCCCAAGGAGATCCAGCGCGCCCGAGAGTATGGCGATCTGCGGGAAAATGCTGAGTATCATGCCGCCAAAGAGCGCCAGCGGCTCGTTGAATCTCAAATCAGCTTGCTTCAGAAACGCGTGTCTGATCTCGCGCTCATCAATTTCGACCGACTACCCGTGGACAAAGTCGCGTTCGGCTCGGTCGTGGAGTTGCAGGAGATCGGAGGGGGCACGGTGACCTACGAGGTGGTCATGCCTGAGGATGCCGATCCCTCCAATGGGATGATCTCGACCGCGTCGCCGATCGGACAGGCCCTTGTGGATAAAGAAGTCGGGGACGAAGTCCAAGTGCCGACGCCAAACGGTCAGCGCGAGTTTGAGGTCGTTCGCCTCGCCACCATCCACGACCAATAGTGGGGTGTCCCGCAGATGGCCTGTCGCGCGGCGATATGAGGCGCCCGACTGGCAAGGTGCGACGAGGGAGTCTATTGACCATAGGTGATGGCGCCGCAACACCGACGGGCGGGATGTCTCCTTTTGCCACACGGCACGTCCTTGGCGGGATACACGACTAGCGTCACAGGTCAATCCCGTGGCCGCATCTCTTCCACCGTTGGGACAGTCCACTACCTACTCACCCGGTCTGAGAACCGCAGTGGTGCTCGTGGGGATCGGCACGGCCGGTGCCTATCATGCCGGTGTCCTGCAGGCACTGCGGGAGGCCGGGGTGAAGGTCGATCTCGTCGCCGGTCGAGGGGTCGGCGTGGTTGGGGCGTTGTTCGCTGCGGTTGATGGCGAGGCCTCGTTGTGGCAAGACGGCGGGGTCTGGCGTTCACCCGGTATCGTCCGGTTGTATGACTGGCGCGGCACACTCAAGGCGGCGCTGCGGACGCTCGCGGTGGCGCTGCTTGCGTTGTGTGTGCCGCTGATAGCTCTGGTCGGCGCCGCGATCGTCTATCCCGTTGCGTTTTTGCTCGGGCTCGTCGGTGTGGACGCCGGCGGGAGCATGGCGGCGTGGTATGCAGCGCTACTGGACACACTGTTTCACCCCGAGGGCCTCCCGCTTTTGCTGCCGAGGCTCGTATTTCTCGCATTGCTCGCCTTGCTGGGCGTATTGGTCGTTGGGGAAGTCGTGCCACGTGTCCGGGCGCGTTGGAGACGACGGGCGCGAGGGCTCGTGTGGTGGCGTATCATCGGCGCTCCGCTCGATGCTCGCCACGCGACCAGCCGCTTTTCGGGTGGGCTGTGGAAAATCATGAGTGGCGCCGCCCGGATGGCAAAGCCGAGCGCGCCCGATCTTGGCGGGCGGTACGCCGAGTTGCTGTCGGACAACGTTGGCCAACCCGGATTTCGGGAGATTGTGGTCACGGCCCACGATCTCGATGCACGCCGCGACGTGGTCTTCTCCCTTCTCGGGAAGGAGTTTCGCCCGGCCTTTTTCGCGCGACGTCTGGGTGACGAGGGCGGGGATCGTCACCTCGAGTTGGTTGACCTGGCGGGTGCGGCCCGTCGTCATACGATGGACGCCCTGGCCGGCGCTTTGAGTCTTCCAATTGTCACGGAGGCGCATCCTGTCCGGTTTTCGGCGGGTAGCCCCTGGCGGGGCGAGACCCATCACCTCGTGGACCGACCCGCGGCGACTGCACGCTTGCTCGAGGAAGTGTCGAACGCCGGGGCCGAGCAGGTCATCTTTGTCTCGGCGCTTCCGGAGTCCCGCGGGCCCCATGAGATTGAGTCGACCCGTCGGGATGCCCGAGGGCGGGCCGGCGACCACCTCGCCGCGACGGAAACGGCTGCCTTGAGGGACGCGCTCATGGCGTGGCGCGGTCGTTTTCAGGCCGTCTTCCATATTCGCCCCACCCACAATCCGGTGGGGCCATTCGATTTCGCGGGATGCTACGACGAGCGATCTGACCGGTTCTGCCGGCTCGGGGAGCTTGTCGAACGCGGTCGGGATGACGGGTATCGTCAGTTTGTCGACCCGGTAATTGGCGCCAGCGGTGAATGGATCGATACCGGACCGGCCGCCAGTGGACAGCGCGCAGTACGCCGGCCCGCGATGCCTACTTCGGCGGGTCGGTGACCGTGTCGGTGGTCGGCGTGCCGCTGGGAGTGGTCCGGCGTAACCGACGTTTGGGATAGGGCCGTCGCTCTCGGTCGGACATTGGCGTTTCCGACAAGAACGCCTCGATGAGGTCGGCTAGTATTCGCCTGACCTGGTCGGGTTGGAGGTTCCCATACTTGCTAAGAAACGCGTCGACCGGGATGACCGCCTTGGCCATGGCGCGGTGCCCGCCTGCGCTCCCGATGTCGGAGAAACTGCGCCGAACAAACTCGCCAGCGTTTCGAGAGTATCCGAGGTTACGGACGCAAATCACAACATCGTGTCCGACAAAAGCCGACACCAGTGACCAGCTGATCCCTTCGAGCTGGAGGAGATAGTCGGCGACATAGGGGACCAGATCTTCTCTGGGCGCGTCGCCTAGATGGGTGGTGTAGATTTGGTGCTGTTTGGCACCGGCGGTGACCGCGCGGCTCACGTATTGGAGACGCTCCAGTGTGATTCCGGAGCCTTCCATTTTTCGCACGAGTGCCGCGTCGGCCAGCCCGTAGAGAAATGTGAACGCTTCGAGGTCGGCCTGGTTTGTCTGGCGACTCAGAAAGAGCGTGTCGGACTTGATGGCGTAGAGCATCGCCGTGGCGAGGCGTTCTGAGATCGCGGCGTCGACGGCGCGGAAATGCTCGGTAAAGATCGTCGACGTGGACCCGTAGTCCGCTCGAATCTCCTTAAAAACCGTGCTGTATCCGGTCTGCTCGGGATGATGATCGACGACGAGGTCCACGCGGTTGAGGAGCCCGCCGAAGTAGTGCGGCTGCACGTCCACTGTGGCGAGCCGGTCAAAGTGGCTGAGGGACTCCGCCGTTATGGGTTCGACGACGATATCCAGAAGACTGGCCATTCGAAAATTTTCGGGTCTGGCCACGCCCTGGAAGGCCCCCAAAATCGCGGTCGTCTTGTTGCGCTTCAGCAGGCTTCGCAACGCGAGACCACTGGCCATGGCATCGGGGTCAGGGTCGTTGTGAAGAAGGATGAGGACGCGGTCGGCGCTTTGAAAGTGCCGTTGATACTGCTGTACGCGGACGCGTGTGATCGACCGTCCTAGCTCGGTGAGCAGCGGTCCGCGAAGCAGGTCGCTGAGTCGGATGAGATTGACATCGGGAAAATCGTGGTGCCAGTCGATCGTCCGCGCGTTAGCTGGCGTGTCGTCGATGACCAGCACATAGACGAGGGTCGCGCCCGCATCGAGGATCGCCGGAAGCACCCGTTTTAGGCTGTGGCGTCCGTCGTCCTCCACGATGAGCAAGGTCGCGGGGTCGACCTCCAAGTTGACGTAGCTGTCGGCGCGATCAAGGTCGCCGACATGAAGCGACACGGCGGAGTCTTGCAGCTGTCGCGCGACCGCACGCTCCCCCACCAGGATGTGGAGGTCGACACTGGCGGCGAGGGCGCGCTGGAGGTTTCGGGCGACAACTGCTGTCTGACAGACCCCAACGCACCTCATGGCAGCCCCTGATTATACGAGGGTCGTTCGTTCGTGCAAGCCGCGCCTTGCGCTATCATCTCAGTCCACTCGCCTATGACAGCCTCGCCCAACGCTTTCTCGTTGGTCTCGGATTTCCAACCCAAAGGTGACCAGACGAACGCAATCCGCGAGTTGCGCGAGGGGCTCCTCCGCGGAGATCCGGCACAGGTGCTCCTCGGGGTGACCGGCTCGGGTAAGACATTCACCATGGCGCAGGTGATTGCGCAACTCAACCGGCCGACTCTCCTGATGGTTCACAACAAGACGTTGGCGGCCCAGCTGTATCAGGAGTTCCGACGTTTCTTTCCCCACAATGCGGTGGAGTACTTCGTTAGCTACTACGACTACTACCAGCCCGAAGCCTACGTACCCGCCACGGATTCGTATATCGAGAAGGAAGCAACCATCAACGACGAGATCGACCGGATGCGGCTATCGGCGACTCGTTCTCTGTTCGAGCGTCGCGACGTCCTGATCGTGGCCAGTGTGTCGTGTATCTATGGTCTCGGGTCTCCGGAAGCGTATTACGGCATGCTGCTCCCGCTCGAGCGTGGCCAGCGTGTGGAACGCGACTGGATGCTGCGGAAGCTTGTCGAGATGCAATACGAGCGAAACGACCACGATTTTGCCCGCGGCGTCTTTCGGGTCCGCGGCGATGTAATCGAGGTGTATCCGTCGTATGAGGATGTCGCGCTCCGGATAGAGCTCTTTGGAGATGAACTGGATGAGTTGGTCGGGTTTGACCCGCTCACCGGTCAGACCCTTCGCCGGTATGACAAGGTCGCGGTCTACCCGAAATCCCACTTCGTGACTCCCCGTTCTCGCACGCTGGAAGCGGTCGACCGAATCAAGGCAGAGCTGGACGATTGGCGGCCCCGTCTAGAGCAGGCCGGGAAGCTTCTTGAAGCGCAACGGCTGCATCAGCGGACGATGTTCGACCTGGAGATGATGAAGGAGATTGGCTACTGCCACGGTATCGAGAACTACTCGCGGCATCTGACCGGGAGGTCCGCCGGAGAGCCCCCGCCGACCCTGCTCGACTATTTGCCGGATGATGCGCTCACCGTCATCGACGAGTGCCATCAGACGGTGCCCCAGATACGGGCGATGTATGCCGGAGACCAGGCCCGAAAGACGGTATTGGTCGAATACGGGTTTCGGCTGCCGTCGGCGCTCGACAACCGGCCGCTGAACTTCGACGAGTGGAAAGCCCGTGTAGGGCAACTCGTGTTCGTCTCCGCGACCCCCGGTCCCTACGAGCTCGAACAGAGCGGGGGAGCGGTCGTTGAACAGATCATTCGGCCCACCGGGCTCGTCGATCCCCAGGTGGATGTGCGGCCCGTCAAAGGTCAGATCGACGATTTGCTTCATGAGATTCGGACGCGGACGGACCGTCACGAACGGGTGTTGGTCACCACGCTGACAAAGCGAATGGCCGAGGATCTGACGCAGTACTACCAAGAGCTGGGTGTCCGCGTGCGATATCTGCACTCTGATGTCGATACCCTCGAGCGCGTCGAGATCCTCCGAGACCTGCGGCGCGGGACCTTCGATGTCCTGGTCGGGATCAACCTGCTCCGCGAGGGCCTCGATCTTCCCGAAGTGTCGCTGGTGGCGATTCTCGATGCCGACAAAGAAGGGTTCCTCCGTTCCGCCGGTTCTCTCATTCAGACCTCCGGTCGGGCCGCGCGGAATGTCAAAGGCCGGGTCGTGATGTATGCCGATAGAACCACCAACTCGATGCGGACCGCGCTCGGGGAAATGGAGCGGCGCCGGGTCCTGCAGGAGGCATACAACCACGAGCACGGCGTGACGCCGGCATCCATCGTCAAAGCGATCGACGACGTGCTGTCGAGTGCATACGAGCGCAATACTCGATTGGTCGAACATGTGGCAGAAGACGCGGAGCAGTTTCAGACCGACGAGGCCCGACAGGCCAGGATTACCGAGCTCGAACAGCAGATGCGCGAAGCTGCGGCGAATCTCGAGTTTGAACGAGCCGCGGCACTCCGTGACCAGGCGCGGCAGCTCCGTGACCGCGAGCTTGGGCTTGGCGAGAGCCTACCCGTAGTGGCGCCCCGGTAAGACCGACCGAGTGTGAGAGAATGACAGCCGTACCGTAGCGCGTTGCACTGAACTCTGTCCCGCGTCGGAGCACCGTCCGTCCCTGGACGTATTTGGTTGGGACGCGAGACCTCGTACGACGGCGCCATCACGCGTGTCAGATGTGACGGAACATACAGGCGCGAAATAGCTACTGCACACTTTAAGAGGGAGAGGCCATGCGGAAGATGTCGAGAATGTTGAGAGCCTGGAGACGCACGGCTGTGCGCGCAAGAGGCGTGGGGGTTCTGTCGGTCTTCGTCTTCGTCGTCATTGGACTCTCGTCCGGGCCATCCGCGCAGGAGCCGAGCTCTGCGCCCTTGGCGGCAGAGCTGGCCAGTCTCCTGGCCGATCAGGAACTGGGCGCGATCGCCGCGAGGGACACAGTCGACGAAGACCGATATGTGGCGGCGCTCGCGTTCCCTGGTCAGCTTCTCGTTGTCTCCGCGCGATACGAGGCGCCCGCGGCGACCGAGAGAAAGCTCTCCAATGCGGAGTATCGGGAGATTTATATCGATCTGAATGCCGCGTCAATCGCCGGGACAAAGGTCCTGATAACTGACGCCGGCGCCAATGGGCTTCATGCCGACGCCGCGGACAACTTTGTCGATGTGGTCACGACCGATTCTGGCACGCTGCGTCTTGACGGCAACGGGAGCGGCGGCACAATGTTGGGGCAGGCGTATCGAAATGCCGCTGCCGACGCCGATCAGCAATACGCGAGAATGCTGTCCGCGCTCATCGCCCGGGCACGTTGATTGCGCCGCGGGGCCTGCGGTACACTTCCGAATTTAGGAAATTCTGGGCGCTTGGCTCAGTGGTAGAGCACCGCCTTCACACGGCGGGGGTCAGTGGTTCGAATCCACTAGCGCCCACCATCCCAACCTGCGTAGTTTCAATGCTTTAAGAGGACAGTCTCCCGACCGTCCTCTTTCTTTTCTGTCAGAGATTGCAACGACCGGCGACTTCATAGCTGACTATCGTCTGTCGCGGACACAACCGGACGAAGTGTACGACTTGGCCGTCACTCAGGGACTTGACCCCGCGGGGTTCTCTTGGACGGAGAAGATCGAGCACGGCCCCACGGGCGCGTACTTAGAGATTAATTTCGGACGAGGACGTAGGACGCCCTCTGACGAGCGAAACTCCTAGCCGGAACGCTTACCGAAATCGCGGACTTCGTGGAGGCGACTTGCCACCCCGAGGCGGACCAACGACGCTTCATTGAAGACCAGTTCCAATACCTGAGAGGTGCGCTCGAGCGACTCGGCAAGCGAGACTGGCTCAACGTACTCAATAGCACGCTCATCGGGCTCGCTATTAATCAGCTCGTTCCTTCTGACGCGGTTCCCAACATCCTGCGCTTCCCCTGGACCGCGTTGCAGGCGGTGCTGGGGTTGCCGCTCGAGCTGTCGTCAGTCGCTCCCCCCGGCTAGCGGGCGGGCCCGGAAGGAATACTCGCTACCAGGCAAAGACGCGCACTGGCATGGGAACCGGGCATCGCCGCCGATTCAGCCTGACCAACATCCTTGAGGTCACCTGAGGGCCGTGCGGAGGACTGATCGACGCGCTACGAGGCCGACTTGGGTTTCTGTGGCCTGTCTGGAGTGTGGCGGGTCGGTTCTTCGGGCGACGGCGGAACGGTTACTGCTCAGATCGGTGTCGGCTGCAGCACCAGACGCTGCGACGAGCGGCGACGTTGGCGCGACGGCTCCCGGATGACCCAGGCCGACCCGAGTGATCTTTGACAACTGCAGACGACGCGGCCACCTGACGGTCACTCCGCGCGTGGCCGCGCACTCCTTTTCCCGCCCGACACACGCGGGGCCAGCTGCATATGCCGGTACGAGCGTGTGGCTGAGGCGGCCGTGGACCGATACAGTATGTTGGGCGCCGGTCTCTTCGAATGCCCGGCGTCGAGTTTCCGACCATGATCGACCTCTGGATCGTCATCGCCTACTTCGCCATCATCTTTGCCATTGGGGTCCGCGCTCGCGCAAAAACGGGTGTTGATCCCGAGGAGTATTTCCTCAGCTCGCGCTCACTGCGGTGGCCGTCCATTGCGATGTCTACGATCGCGACCAACATCGAGGCTGGCCATTTCCTCTCCGTGACTGGCGCGGCCTATGTCGGTGGCCTGGCGCAGGGGAACTTCGAGCTCAACGCCATCTTTGGCATCGTGATTGCCGCCTTCTTTTTCGTTCCCCTGTACCTCCGACTCAAGGTCGTCACGATTAGCCAGTTTTTCGAGCAGCGCTTCGGGTCTCGGGTCGCATTGGCGTACGCCCTGCTGATGATCGGCCTCTACGCGCTCCTCTACCTCGGCACAGCGCTATTCTGGGCAGCCTACGCGCTTGACGGCATCTTTGGCGAGATGGTGGCGTGGATCAGCGACCGGGAAGCGGTACGGCTCGCGGTCCTGATCGTCGTCCTCGGGACGTTCTCGGCCGTGTACACCTATCTCGGCGGGTTGCGCGCCGTGGTACGGACCGACATCGCACAATTCGTCTTGCTCGTCGGCGGAGGACTCGTCACGGTCACGATCGCCGTCCATCACCTGGGCGGCTGGTCGGAGCTCTTCGGCACCACGGGACACCTCATGCACTTACACCTGCCCCGGGACCACCCGACCGTGCCGTGGACCGCCCTCATCGGCATGAACCTGCTGAACCTGAACTACTGGGGCGCCAACCAGGTGATCCTGCAGCGAGCCCTGGCGGCGAAGAGCCTGTGGCACGCCCAGGTCGGGCTGTTGGTGGGCGGGGTCCTCAAGTATGTCACCCTGCTCATTATCGTTGTCCCTGGGATCGCCATGGCCGGCATCCTGGCCGATACCCCGCTCGACGACCCGGACACGGCATACATGACGCTCGTCACCCGGTTCCTCCCCGCCGGCCTGCGCGGCCTCATCGTCTGCGGGCTCTTCGCCTCCCTGATGAGCACGGTCGACTCCATCTTCAACGCCGTGTCCACGCTGTGGTCGATTGACATCTACAAGCGTCACCTGCGACCAGACGCGTCTCCCGACGACGTCGTCCGCATGGGGAAATCAGCCATCGTGGGTACGCTCGTGACCGGCCTCCTCTTTGCGTTCCTGGTCGTTTACCTGAAGACGGGTCGTCTCCAGGAGGACCCCTTGACGCACTGGTTCAACGAGCTGTCCTACTACATAAAGAACGGGTTCGTGGTGCTCGTGACCGCCGCGGTCTTTCTCATCCGGCCATCGCGGCGTCTCGTCCTCGGCGCGGTGTTCGCTAGCATGGCCCTGTATCTTGGGTTCACGTTGGTCTGGCCAGAGACGAGCTATCTCGTGCGGTCCGGGTGGGTCATCGTGCTCAGCTTCGCCGCAGTCGCCGCACCGACGATGCGGCGCAACGGATGGCGCATCCCGTTCCGCGACTTGATCGCGGCCCCGGACCGGGGCGTCGCCCGGTTCGGGGCGGGGCTGGTGGCGTCCCTGGTCGTCGTGCACATTCTCTTCCACTGAGCGCGCCTCTTCGCGCCCCCTCCCGGCGCCGGACACCTGGCACCATTGACAGACCCATCAGTGGCGTGCGAAAGTGTCGATGGTCACGGTCGTTACCCGCCGCAGCATCGACCATCCTGTCGGGTCCGGCGTTCCATAGGCAACTCTTGACCACGGAGCTATCGCTGAATTGACGATCGAGCCTCGCCCAGAGACGGACGTTCGGGGGCCCATCACGCGTTTGAGCCACCACTTCGCGTCGGTGTCTGCCCGGTATCGGAAGTTGCGCGAGCTGGATCTCGATGCCGTGCGTGTCATCACGGAGGCGGTGGCACACTACGGTGTGCACCTGGGGAGCCCTGTGCGGCTCCTCGACGTCGCCACCGGCTCCGGGCGGTATCTCGATGCGGTCAGTCAGCACGTCGCCGCCGCGCTCGCGACGGAGGTGATGCCCGTCGGCCTGGATCTGAGTCCAGCGATGGTCAGCCAAGCGCGCATCTACAGTGGACAGGCGGATCTTGGGACGCGGCACGTGGTCGGGGCCGTCGAAACGCTCCCGTTCCGCTCCGCGAGCTGTGACGTGATGACCTGCTTCAATGCGGTGCATCATGTCGACCTCGCCAAGTTTGCGGCTGAGGCGTCTCGGGTGCTCGCCCCCTCCGGCCAGCTCATCGTCTACACGCGCACGCCCGCGCAGAACCGCGGCACGATTTGGGGCCGCTACTTTCCAGAATTCGTCGCCCGGGAAACCAGGCTCCATACGGTCGAGGCGGTGTGCGGGGCCGTGCAGGCCACTGGGGCCTTTGCGTCGGTTCGCGCCCAGACGGTGGCGTGGACAGTCACGACGTCGTTGGATCGACTTGTCGAACAGGCCACCCACTATCATTATTCGACCTTCAGGCTCTATACAGACGACGCCCTCCGCACGGCGATCGATACCTTCCGCCAGCGCGTACGCCACGCGTTCCGAGACGTGACGCGCATCGCGTATGACAACGACCACGTGCTGGTGCTCGCGCAGCGCCTGGCGTCGCGCGAGTCTTGAGATAAGGGCCAGCTGCGTCTTGCCACGCACGCCGGAAGGCTCACATGCTCGATGACGAGAAGGTCGCCGTACGCCGGCGGACAAGCGCGGTGCATGTGTTTGTGGTGGACGACCACCCCGTCGTCTTGTCAGTCACACGCTGGCCGTGCGGGCGGACGCACGGTCACCCGTCGTCAGGGGTCATTGACAATCGGAAGTAGCGCCCTCTTCGACCGCACCGTGGTCGCGGCCGGCGCGCGCGGGCACGCGCATTCTCTGTCGACGGATCCGGTGTCCGATCCATCCGCTGACGTGGACGACATGACGCCGCCCGCGTCTCAATGTAGGCCACGGCGTTGCTGACGCGCCGCATCGAGTCCCTCTCGTCGTCGGGAATCTCGATGTCGAACTGATCCTCAAAAGCGATCAGGAGGTCGAAGGCATCCAACGAGTCCGCCCCAAAATCGTGGCGGAAGCGCGCCTCGTTCGTGACAGCGTCGGGATCGAGGCCGAGATGCTCCGCGATGAGGCTCCGCACGTCGTCGGCGATCGTCATAGGCACTCGGGCGTACGGCGGGCGCCGGTGCGACGCGGGCGCCTGTGGCTCGGCGGCTATGCTACCACCTCTACGGCGTCACCGTCGATCGGGCCGCGAGTGCACAGAGTCGATCACGTGCCGGCGCATGGCGACCGCGATGGACACTGTGGGACGGGTCGAGAAGGGGTGCATTCTGAGCGTTGTGAGCAGGGTCGTCGCGTGAAGGCCACGGGCAAAGATGCCCTCGCCTTCATGCGACATTGGAAAGACAATAGCGCGCGGCTGTGGTGTATCTGCACCAGTGGAAGCTCAGAGGTTCGGATGGTGGGCCGGGCTGTCGGAGTCCGCGCTATTGATCACGGGCACGGCGTGCGAGGCCCGCATTTCCCTAGCCGTGGTCTCCTACGATTATCACGGTTCCCGGGACATCCCGACAGCCATCCAGGAATCATTCAAGGGCGCGTTTGTGAGCGCGTTGAAACTGCGTCTTCGAAGCGGAGACATGGTGATCTTCGCCGAGACACGAACCGTCACCTCTCCGGCGGACCGGCCGCACTAGGTGGGCCGCCGTGGCTCGCGATCGGTCGTAGTCACGGCCGCGATGGTGGTGCGGGTGGCGGTGGCTCGTGCGCGGGGTACACTAGCTGAAGCGGGATGGGGTTTTTATTCTGGGCTGGCATTGGTGCCGTACTTGGTTATGTGGTGGCGCAACGTCGCGGCTTCGCTACGATCGCCGGGGTGGTCGCTGGAGCGGCGTTGGGGCCGCTCGCCATCGCGCTGTTCTTTGTCTCCCTCTTCATTTCGCCTTCCGTGCAACAGCGCGAGTGCCCGTACTGTGTCGGCATGGTCCCTCCTGCCGCACGAGTCTGCCAGCATTGCCACGCACTCCTCAAGACCGGCTGAGGTTACGCGCGGGGGGTATATGCCACGGATCCCGATCACTCGGGATGTCGCGTCCTTGTCGCGGCCAGGCCGTCCAGGCGCACAACCAAACACCGGACTAGACGGTTCCAGTGGCTGACACTCATTCTATCTGTCCCACCTCAACCCCGTGCCCGGTCTTTCTGCGCAGCGTGAGCTGCGTACGGAGGCCTATGTCATCCATCGACGGCCACGAGCTGTCCAAGACACGACAGTAGTGGGTCGAGGACGACCGGTACGATAGCTACCGGGGCGCGCCCATTGATGGAACCGCTTGGGTCGATTTCCCCCGCGTGGCGGCCCCCGGGTGTTGCGTG
>Ga0310124_10000397_pt1 | contig 29921 bp, 33 predicted proteins | sample CB11b_AW_Bot5_MG_FD_203507 | JGI IMG/M metagenome (GOLD analysis project Ga0310124, IMG submission 203507) | Marine microbial communities from Western Arctic Ocean, Canada - CB11b_AW_Bot5 | ecosystem: Environmental > Aquatic > Marine > Oceanic | place: Canada: Western Arctic Ocean | collected...
GGGTCACGTAATAGGGGAAGGGTGACAGGTTTCGGGCGTCGTGAGTGACGCCGTTGGGGAAGATGTCACGGGACATCGCAAATTGCTCGGCGCACTTGGGGTGCAGGTCGATATATCGTTGTTCGATTGCGCTTACCATGGTGCTCCTAGGGGCGAGTAGTGCGGGCCGGACGATGGGTGTATTATAGTCACACGCTTCGGATATGCAACACAGTCGCCGTACGCCGGGAACGCGGTGTCGATGCGGCTCACACCCCACCGGAGGTCCTATGAAGAGCTACCTCTCTCACCTTGAGTGCACGGCGTGCGGGGATACTTTTTCGGCAGATGAGCTTCACCGCACCTGTCCCTCGTGCGGCAAGGTCCTCTACGCCCGCTACGACCTCGCCGCGGCGAGTCGGGCACTGGCCCCTGCCGACCTGGAGTCGCGGACGGGAGACATGTGGCGCTACTTCGAGCTGCTGCCGGTGCGCGACGCCGCCAACGTCGTAAGCCTCGGCGAAGGGTTTACGCCACTGCTGCCGGCCTGCCGTCTGGGCGACCGGCTGGGCTGCTCGAACCTCCTGATCAAGGACGAGGGAGTCAACCCCACTTCGTCGTTCAAGGCCCGGGGATTGTCCGCAGCCGTGTCCCGGGCCGTCGAGCTCGGCGTGACCGCATTCACCATACCGTCGGCCGGCAACGCAGGCGGGGCGCTGGCCGCTTACGCCGCCCGGGCCGGCGCCGAGGCCCATGTGTTCATGCCGACAGACGTGCCCAGGGCCAACAGGGACGAGGTGGATATCAGCGGCGCCCACGTCACGCTCGTAGACGGCCTGATCTCGGATGCCGGAAAGGCGTCGCGTGCGGCGGCCGAGAAGCTCGGACTCTTCGACGTATCCACTCTGCAAGAGCCCTACAGGGTCGAAGGCAAGAAGACGATGGGGTACGAGATCGCAGAGCAGCTAGGGTGGAAACTGCCCGACGCCATCGTCTACCCGGCCGGAGGCGGCACCGGGATAGTCGGCATCTGGAAGGCTTTCCAAGAGATGGAGCGTCTGGGTTGGCTGGACGCGAAATGGCCCAGGATGTTCTGCGTCCAGGCCGAAGGGTGCGCCCCGCTGGTCAGGGCCTTTCGCGAGGGCGCCGATCACGCGGAGCCCTGGGTCGACGCCCGGACCATCGCCGCGGGACTCCGGGTCCCGGCGGCCATAGGCGACTACCTGGTGCTCGCCGCGCTGAGAGAAAGCGGAGGAGGCGCCATGACGGTCACGGACGAAGAGATCATGACGTGGGTGAGGGAGGTCGCTATCCTGGAGGGCCTCTTCATGTGCCCCGAGGGAGCAGCCACGGCCGCCGCCCTCGAAAAGCTGCTCGCCGATGGCACCGTCTCGTCCGAAGACACCGTGTTGCTGCTCAACACCGGCTCCGGCCTCAAGAACCTGGACCTACTGTGACGGCGGCTGTGGCACACGACCGGACTCAGTCGCCGGCGAACTCGATGCGCACCTCGTCCAACTCCACATAGCCCGACGGCAGCCGCGACGCGTCCGCCTCGTAGTCTTTACCCGCGTACAGGTAGTGTCGATCCTGGTCGATGGGCCCGGCCGGCACCACATCCACCGGGTGCAGCACCAGGATGATGTCCGTGTTGATGTCTGACAGAACGTCGCCGATGTCCCCCCAGCCGTAAACGACGTCGTGCTCGCGTACGCGAAAGTCCATCCGGTCGTGCCGCGAGCCGAGGCATAGCCACTGCCCCGGGTCGGGAGCCAGCGTGATGGTCTGTTCGGTCCACTCCGGTGTGACCTCGAAGGGCTGGGCGACGAGCACGTGGTTCAGCATCCGGTCTCCCACCTCCGCCTGCGCCAGGAGCACCAGGTTGGTGCCTTTCGTCTCGAGCTCGCCGCGAAGCCGCAGAGTCATCCGGGCATTGGTGAAGTCCGACGGGTAGCCGCCATCCACGAACCTGTTCAGACTGCCGTCGCCGGATTCGCGACGTCCTGTGGGGTATAGGGCGAAGAGCAGATGCAGATAGCCGCCGCCGGGCGGGGCGTGGTTCGCGTCGGTCCACCACGGGTGGCGCGATATGACGACGCCCGGCCGCGTTTCCAGCCCGCTCAGGCCGTGGGACCAGCCTACCCAGCCGCCAGGACCGTCGTCGAAGGTCTCCACATACGTTCGGTTTTCCAATTCCGTTCACCTCTTCTGGCGTCTTTGCGAGACGCGGGGTTGCTATTACAGCCCGAGACACCTTAGCAGGGAGAAACGGTCGTCGACAGCCCGACAGAGGCGCAGGTCCGCCGTCCACATCTCGCAGCCCTCGCTCTCGGCCAGCGCCAAGTAGAGGGCGTCGTAGGTGGAGCCGAGGCCGAACTCGGCCGCGAGGCCCAGAGACCTGCGATAGAGAAACGGCGGCTCCTCGACGGCGACCACGGCCAGGAGAGATTCCAGCAGGTCCGTGGCATCGTATGGGCCGAGGTGACCTCTTCGGACCATCTGGTGCAGGGCATTGGTGACCTCGGACCGAAAGATCGGAGGCGCCAGAACTCGCTCGCCTGCCTCTTGCCACCGGTCCCACAGCGCCATCGCCTCATCCGTGCCGCCCTCTTTGAGGACCCACTTCAGCGCAACGCTCGCGTCGACCACGACTGCCAATGCCTATCCGGAGGCCCGTGCGTCGTCCAGCTCCCGGCTGCGGCGCTCGCGCTCCTCGCGGATGATCGCGGTGCTGTCCACCACGCCCACAGTACGACCGGCCACACGCAGCCGCAGCGCATCCACACGGGAACGCAGCTCACCGGTCAGCCAGCCCGTGGCTTCTTTCAGTTCGGTGCTTGTCATTTCGTTGTTCATATCGTCGCCCATTCCATTGCCCGGCAGGTTGAGAAGCCTGTCTAGCTCGTCCGGTCGCAGAAGCGTGACGCGCCGGTCACGCGGGTCCTTTTGCGTTTCGAGGCGGCCCGACTGTATCAGCCGATGCACCTTCCCACGGCTCACCTCGTACCGAACGGCAGCCTCTTTGATGCTCAGATAGCCTTTGCGCCCCTCGCCATACTCAGCCAACGCTCTCTCCTGTTGTGTACCGATATGCTGCCTTATATCGCAATCTATCCGCACCGTCAAGCCTCAGCAGGCCACGATCACGCGTCTCTGCGCCTGGCCTCCACACCTGCCAACTTCTCGAGGACCTTGACGTAGGCCTGGATCCCGTCCGGTCCGTGCCCCATCTGCTGGGCGGAGCGGAATATCTGGCTCACCAGCGGCGTCGTGAAAAGGGGAGTGTCCATCTCAGCCGCCGCCTCCAGCACCAGTCTCAGGTCCTTCTGTGCAAGGTCGATCATGAACCCCGGCGCGAACTGGCCATCCAGGATACTCGGTCCCAGGTTCTCGACCATCCACGAGCGAGCGGCGCCGCCGGACCAGGCGCTGAGCAGCGCGTCGGGGTCTCCTCCCGCCTTGATGGCGAACACCAGCGCCTCGCACATGGCCGCCATGTTGCCCAGGCCGATGATCTGGTTGGACAGCTTCGTCACCTGGCCCATGCCATTGTCGCCGCAGTAGGTGATCTGCTTTCCCATCGCCTCCAAGACAGGCATGCACCTCTCGAACACCTCGGGGTTGCCTCCAACCATAATCGACAGCGAGCCGCTCTCGGCGCCGTTTACGCCACCGCTCACGGGCGCGTCCAGCATGTCGACGCCCTTCTCCGCCAGCCTCGTGGCGATGGACCGGGTCACGGACGGCGATATCGTGCTCATGTCGACGACCACCGACCACGTCGCGGCGCCCTCTATGACGCCGCTCTCTCCCAGAACCACATCCTCGACGTCCGGAGAGTCGGACACCATCGTGATCGTCACGTCGGACCGCCGGGCGACGTCGCTCGGCGAAGCGCCCGCGGAGGCCCCTTCGGCCACGATCGGGTCCATACGATCGGCGGTGCGGTTCCAGACGGTCACATCGTGGCCCGCCCTGATCAGGTTTCGGCTCATCGGCGTCCCGATCAGCCCGAGGCCGATAAAGCCGACTCGCGTCGTCGCCATAGTCCCTCCTCAGAAGCCCTTCTTGTCGCGGTCCCGCCCCGAAAAAAGCGCGCACATCATATCACGCGTCCTATCCGCCACCCGAGACCAGATCGAACGCCAAGGTTAGACTTGGACGGCGTCCCTCTGGTAGCATGGACGTAAGATCGCACAGGACTCGAGCCAACGAGGCAGCCAGCCGTGGCCGACGACCAGTTCACCTTCGCAAAGTTCGCCAGCAACCCGTTTTACCGCATCCAGAACGCCCGCCTAATCGACATGGCCGGCATCAAGTCCGGCCAGCGCATCGTCGACCTCGCCTGCGGGAACGGCGGCGCAACGAGGTTGATCCTAGACCGCCTGCGCGGTGCCCGCAACTCCGTCGTCATCGGCATCGACCACTCCAGCGAGATGCTCAAACAGGCCATGGAGGAGTTCAACGACGCCCGCAATACCGCGGTCCAGTTCATCCAGAGCAGGGTCGAGCACCTGTCGGACTCTGTGAAGGAGTCGGTTGACACCGTCATCTTCTGCAACGCCATCCACTACGTCTCGGACAAGCAGACTCTGCTGAGCGAGATTTCCAAGACGCTGAAGCCCGGCGGCAAGCTCGCCTTCAACACCTCGTTTTTCGAAGGCGCACACCCCCCCGAGACGAACCTGTTTGCGCGAAAGTGGATGCTGAAGGCGTCTCGGACCCTCCACCGGGAATACGGCCTCACGCCCTCAAGGGCCAACAAGGTCGAATCCCGCAGGCAGCTCACCCCCGACGAGTATCGCGGGCTGCTGGAGGAGAACGGGTTCAGGATCACCCGGCAGGAGATCGACACGGTCCAGGTGCCCATTGAGGGCTGGCTCGACATCAGCTCGTTCTCGGACTTCATTACCGGCGTAATGCCGGGAGTGCCGCTGGACAAGGCCAGTGCCGCGTTGAAGGCCGGGATCACCCAGACCTTCGAAGAGATGAAGGTGACCCACGTGCCCCGCAACTGGCTCAAGGTCGTGGCCGTCCGCGTCTAGCCGGTTACAGCACGAAGTCGATCTCGGAGACGTAGCTCGCCTCCGACGTCATCCCCAGGCTACCGTACGTCCTTTGCGCGGCCCGGTTGTCGGCAGTCGTGAACAGACGGATGCCGCACACACCGTCGTCGTCCCTCGCCAGACCCTCGACATACCTGTGCATAGCCCGGTACGCCCCTTGTCGGCGCCGGCGGCGCTGGACGAACACGTTGTTCAGCCACCAGAAAGTCGCATTGCGCCACGGGCTCCACTCGTAGGTCACGTGCAGCACCCCGACCACCGCACCTAGAGCCTCGGCGACGACGTAGAAGCCGCAGCTCTCCTCCGCCGAGCCCGCGACGGCTTCGACTCCCGCCCGAAGCCGTGCCAGGTCGAGGGACTTCCCATCTAGCTCCCGCGCGAGTGCAGCGTTGAGCTCGACAATCGAGCCCACATCCGCCGCAATCGCTTTTCTCGCTCTGACATCGGCGTCTGACACAGCCATTCACCCCCTCGGACCTTTTGAAATTCCGGTGCCGACCGACCGCGCAGCCGAGTCTACCACGGGCCAGCCCGCATCCAGGTCATTAACCAATCTGGGGCATGATTTTGTCGCCTCCACAGGCCCGGTGTTAGAATCACTGTCACGAGTCGTGGCTACGCCGGTTTCAACTCTTCGTGCCACGCCGTGGAGAACGCGTTTGCTATCCGAACCCGCAGCCTACTCCCTCCGCTTCCGTGACGAGGCCGAGGCGCCGCCGTTGACAAACGTGCTTGCCCCCGGCGCCCGCGGACGGCGGGGAAGCCCGTGAGATCGCGGCAATACCTGGAGGAGGCGTGGCACCCCGTGAAGATACACGGGAGCGGGCAGTCAGCGGTGTGCAATCTCAACCCCGCGCCCAACGTCAATTCCTCCACCCTCTGTATCATCCCGACGCAGGCCAGGAACGTCGTCGAGGACCCGGTAGGGCTCAAGAAAAAGCCCAACGTAATGTCACAGTGGTTGGACCGCCTCACGGCTGCGGGAACGAGCATCTTGCTGGTCCACGGTGAGTGGTTCGACGACCTGCGTAAGCTGGCCGAGGATGCCCGCAACGAGCGTGATGGCTTCACCCGCTGGCTGGAGCGGATGGAAGCGGTCGTCGGCCATGCGGTGGCGCACGGCTACGGCGACCCCGACAGGTTCGTGGCGATGGGCAGCTCCCGCCACGGCTTCGCCGCCCTGCACGCCCTGGCCAACATTCCCGGCATCGCCGCCACCGTCGCCCACCAGCCCGTCGTCTGGTGGCCTCGAATGACGGAGTTCGACGGCATGGACGACAACGCCGTCGTCAGGGCAAACGACCTGTACGAGATGGCGGAGCGGTTCCCGCCGAGACCGGTGCTGGTCCAGACCGGATACGACGACCAGCGCGTCGGGCAGGACTGGATCAAGAGGCTCGTGGACGGCATGTCCGGGGCGTACGAAGCGGCAGGCGCGGGCCACCGGTTCACTCACGAGATAATGGACATTCCAGGTCACGACGGCGCCCGCGTGCCGACCTCGGCCCTCGACAGCGTCGTGACCTGGATGAAAGACCAGCAGCTAGTCTAGGGCCTCGGGCTGGCAGCCGGCAGAAATCCATCACGTAGTCAGCCAGCGCCGCGGTGAGTCTCTTCGCCGCGGCTCCAAGGAGGATAAGATGGAGCGCGTTCGCATAGGGCTCATAGGCGCGGGCGGAGTCGCCCTCAGCCGCCACCTGCCGGCGCTCGCCAGTATCCCCGAGGCCGACCTGCGGCTCATCTGGTCGCGTGATCCGGCCAGGGCCGCCCGGGTGGCGGAGGAGTTCGGCATCGAGGGCACGGCGGCCTCCTGGGAAGAGATAACCGAGTCCGAAGATGTGGACGCCGTGATCGTCGCGACGCCACCAGTACTGCACCACCCGGCCACGCTGAAGGCCCTGGCGGCAGGCAAGCACGTGCTCTCGCAGGCCCGGATGGCCCGTAATCTCAGGGAGGCCGGCGAGATGCTGCTGGCATCGGAGGCCGCCCCGGACCTGGTCACCTGCCTCTATCCGCCACTGCCCGGCCTGAAGGGCGACCGCGTCATGGCCCGGCTGCTCCACGACGAGGGCTACGTCGGTGACATCAGGGAGGTGCGCGTCACCGGCATGTCCCTGGTCGAGCCATCGGACGGCTACTCCTGGCAGGCCGACCCCGACGTCACCGGCGTCAACACGATGACGATGGGCATGTGGGCGGAGGTCCTGGACCGGTGGGTCGGCCCGGCAACCCGCGTCGCCGCCACTGGCTCCTCGCACAACCCCAGGCGAAGGACCGCCGACGGCCGGACGGTCGACTCCGTGGTACCGGACTCGCTGGCCATCGCGGCTGACTTGGAGTGCGGCGCGACCGCCACCTACCACTTCTCCACCGCCGCCGCGTTCGGGCCGGGCTCATCGATCGAGATATACGGCTCGAAGGGCGCGCTGGTCTACACCCTTTTCAAGGAAGAGATCCACGGTGCGACCACGGGCCGGGATGAACTCGCGCCGATCCAAGTCCCTACAGAGGAAGAACGCCGCCAGACGACCGATTCCGAGTTCGTGCGCGCCATACTCGAGGGCACGCCGGTCTTCCCGGACTTCCACGAGGGCATGCGCTACATGGAGTTCTCCGAGGCAGTGGCCATCTCGCTGGCGACGGGTACCACCGTCCCCGTGCCCCCACCCGAGACGATGGAGGCTTGGGGGCGGCACCTCGACTCTTAGCCAACCGGCTCAGGACAGGCTAGTCGGACTACCCAGCCGCTGCTACCTCGTATGCTAGAATAGTCCGCCGAAGGCCCCGATCTCTCGGGGTCGCGTTCTGCCACCAAATTTCGCGACAGGTACGAACAAGATGGATACGATCATTCTCACAGTTTCACCCAGGACCGTCACGGGCAAGAAGGTCAAGGTGCTGCGCCGTGAAGGCGTAGTGCCCGTCCACATGTTCGGACGGGGAATCGAGTCGCAGTCTCTACAGGCCGACTTACGTGTACTCAGAGTGGTACTCCCGCAGGCGGGGACGAACGTACCGATCAGCCTCGACGTCGACGGACAGGACGGCGAGAACGTCTGCTTCGTGCGCCAGGTGCAGCGACACCCCGTCACGGAAGTCCTGCTGCACGTGGACTTCCAGCGGGTCGACGTCTCCCAAAAGGTCACCGCCGAGGTGCCGATTGTAGTCGAGGGTGTGTCCGTGGCGGTCCAGGAGATGGAAGGTACTCTGCTCCAACCTCTCGCCTCGGTCACCGTGGAGGCGCTCCCCCTGAGCATGCCGACGGCCTTCACCATCGACATCTCTATCCTGGAAGACTTCGACAAGACGATCAGGGTAGAGACCCTCGAGGCCGGCGAGGACGTCACCATCCTCAACGATCCTGAAGAGATGATCGCCACCGTGGTCCGGCCTCGCGTCGAGGAGGAAGAGGTCCCGGATGTGGAAGAGCTGGAGGGTGTCGAGGGCGAGGACGGCGAAGAGGGAGCGGAGGCCGGGCAGGAAGCGCCCTAAGCCTCGCTCGGCTCCGGGTCTTAGCCGGACCACCCTCACCCGTATCCTCTCCCATCGAGATCAGGGGGAGAGGAAGGAAAGGGCTCAGCTCGGCTCCTTATCGATGATCGCCACGTACGATGCGCGGTCAGAGTCGATAAAGCGCCTCACACGCCAGCCGGTGCCCCCAAGAATCATCTCTATCTCGTCGCGCGAGACGAAAAGGCAGTCGAACCACGCCGACCGGTACCGCTCGAAGGTGGCCACACTTCCTAGCCTCCATCGCGCGTTCAGCCGCCAGCTGAATCGAATTCCGGCCATCATGGCATCGGACCTGACGGAGTCCGGCAGCCGATTCCACCGCCCTGACGTATAGTATTATGCGCGTGGGCCGCCCATCCTATAACCCTTAACCATTACCCCTGGACCCCTCCACCATCCGATACTCTCGCTGGGACGGCCGCCAGCAGGTCTTCGCGCTCAACGAGGACGACCTGCTGGCGGCCCTGTCGGAAGACATCCTCGCCCATGGCGACCTCGCCCGCACGCTGGGCCATCTCTGGTACCGCGGGTCCGACGTCGACAGGAACGACTCGCGCATCGAGGGGCCCGCCACCTGATCGAGCGCCTCAGGTCCAGGCGCCAGCAGCAGCTCGAGCGCAATAAGCTCGACTCGCTCATGGACGAGATCGCCGAACGGGTGCGCGAGGTGATCGAGACCGAGAGTCTCGGCATCGCTCGGCGGATCTAGGAGGCCCGGCGAGAGATGGCGGAATCCTCGGAGGCGGCTGACACGCTGGCCGCGGCCATGCAGGTCCTCGAGGAGCATGCCCGGCGTGGTAGGGAGACGCTGGACGGGCTGCCAGAGTCACCGGCCGGCGCGATCGTCGAGTTGCGGCACTACGACTTCATGTTGGCCCGCAAGCGGCTGGCCAGAGAGAAGGTGGCCAACCGGCATATCCTGATGATCACCGACGGCGAGCCGACGGCCCATCTCGAAAACGGCCGTCCTTTCTTCAGCTACCCGCCCAGCTATCGCACCATAGACGAGACCCTCCGTGAGGTCAGGAGGTGTACCCGCGCCGGCATCACCATCAACACCTTCATGCTGGCCACCAATGCCCACCTGATGAATTTCATAGACGCCATGACAAAGATCAACCGCGGCCGCGCCCTCTACACAACGCCGGACACTCTGGGCCGCTACGTCATGGCGGACTACCTCCGCGACCGAAACAGGCAGGTTGTCCGCTAGTCCACCGTCCAGCGAATTGCCTTACGTCGGATGAATGGAATGGAGGATCTCACCCCATGATTTCCAGCACCCTGCTGGTCTAGAGCGGGGCCGTGGGCTCGTCAGGAAGGCCTCCAACCCGACGTCCGGCGGGGGTACCGGTACTACCCGCGGATAGTCCAAAAGCACCTGTCGCCCTCGGACTAGCTGGTATATTGGGCACGAATACGGTCTGCGTCCAGAACGTGCCGGTGCCGAGGGAGGTGCTGTGCGATGCCGAAAGCATGGCTGATAGGAGGAGCGGCCTTCGTAGCCGTCCTGCTAGTCGCCAGCGTCGTTCTGGTTCTCATTCAGAGGCAGCAGACCTTTGCGCCAGGCACACCTGCGAGGGCGGTGCAGGACTTCCTCCTGGCCTATACGGACGAGGACTTTGACCGCGTGTACGAACTGTGGGCCGAGGAGCTCGGGCAGGACTGTACCCGGGACGATTACATTGAGGCCGTCGTCGGTCGCGACGTCAAGCTGTCGGAGAACAGGATAACTGTAACCGACACCGAGTACGTCGGCGAGACGGAGGAGCGGGCCGTAGTCCTAGTGCGGGTCTCGCGCACCACCGACGCCGGCCCCTTCAAGACCTCCGAGTCCGACCATCGTCAGCGCTACACGCTTGCCCTGGAGCAAGGAGAGTGGCGGTTCACTCAGGTCCCGTGGCCTTCGGCCGGGTGCTCTCCAGCGACGCCAACGAAAATCCCGGCACTCCCCCCCAGGACTGGGCCCAGCGGCCTCGATAGGCCACAGACAACCGGAGACGAAGGTCTCGTCCGTTTCTCGAGTCAGCAGGTTCCTCCGTATCGTGGAACGCTGTAGGCAGATGCTGGCAGGCCGGTAGCAATGGAATTCCTCATCGAAATAGCCTCGGGGCTCCTGGTCCCGCTGGCCATAATCGCCGCAGTGGTATACGGCATCGTGAAGCTCGTGCGTAGGCGCCGCGAGTTCGCCGATATGGACCCGGGTATCGGCACGGTCCGGCGGCTGTACTTCTACGTCGTCACCCTCGTGGCGCTGGTCATAGGCGCCAGCGGCGTCGTCTTCATCGCCACCTTCGTAGTCGAGAGCATCTTCATCGGCGGGGAGGTCTACACCTCCACCACCCGGCAGGCAATCGGACTTTCCATGACCATCGTCGGGCTGCCGCTGTGGTGGTTTCACTGGCGGCTGATAGTCAGGCACGTCGCGGAGCTGCCGGTTGAGACCCGCTCCGTCGTCCGCAAGCTGTACATCTACGTCGCACTGGCCATCAGCGGCGGCCTGGTCGTGCAGGGCGCGATCGTTGCACTCGGCTTCATGTTTCGCACGTCGGACTTCTACGGCCGCCCCTGGGCGGCAATGATCGTGTGGGGAGGTGTGTGGGCATTCCACTGGCGGCTGGAGAGCCTAGAGGGCCAGCAGACGCCGGAGACGCGGGCCCTCCGGCGGATCTACATCTACGGGGTGGCCGGCTTCACCCTGGTCATGGCGGCCGCCGGGTTCGGCCAGATAGTCCACCTGGTCCTTCGCGAGGCATACGACGCCCTGGTCTCCCCTCCCACGGTGGCATCCTCCGGCCTGTCGGACGAACAGACGAGAAGGGCTCTGATCCTATTAGTGGTGGGGGGCGCGGTCTGGGCGGGGCACTGGGTTTACTTGGCCAGGGACGACGAGGACTCGGTCCTGAGGCAGCTATACGTCTACGTCCTGGCCCAGTTCGTGCCCTTCGTGGCGGTCTTCGTAGCCTCGGGCCTCGCGCTAAACGAGACCCTGGTGTGGGCCATCGGCGTGCCCGAGGATACCGCCTCGGTGCACTTCCGCTTCATCCCCGACACGCTGACGGTCATGATCGTCGCGGGAAGCGCGCTGGCCTACCACCGGTTCGTCGCGGACCGGGAGGCGCATGGGCCGTCCGCGGAGGCGCAGCACGCTTATCCCTACGCCCTGGCCGGAGTGGGGCTGCTGGCCCTGACGCTGGCCATATCCATGCTGGTCAACACCGTGATCGCGTTCGCCCTGGAGCGCGATGCCGCGGTATCGGCAAACGAGCTGCTGAGAAACTCCATCGCCCACGTCCTTTCCATCGGCGTGCTGGGCGCGCCGATGTGGTGGTACTACTGGAACGGCGTGCAAAGGCGTCTCGAAACGGACGGCCTGGAAGAGCGCTCCGGCCGGCCCAGACGCATCTACCTCACGACGGCGCAGGGCGTCGGGATGATCGCCCTGCTGGGTAGCGTGAGCTTCGTCGTCTTCGTGTTCTTCCGCGGGGTACTGGAGGCCGATCTTACCGACTTCGTCCAGGACGCCAGGGTCGGCCTGGCCATCATGGTGCCGATGGCCATCTTCCTGCCGTATCACTGGCTCGTGTACCGGGAAGACCGCAGGGTGATCGGCGAGGTAGCGCCTGAGGACCTGCCGCGAGAGAGGAAGTCGGTCACGGTCTTCGTTAGCCGCGACGCCTGGGGGTTCGTCGAGCAGATCGAGAAGGCCCTCGGGTATGCGGTTACCCCGCTGGAGTGGACCGACCCCGACGCACGAGCGCCTGAAATCTCCAACGGCGAGCTCGCCGATCTCGTCCGGCGCATCGGCGACGCGGCGGGGCACAACGTCCTGCTGGTCCCCGACGGCGGCGCCGTCCGGGTGCTCTCCTACGAGTAGCGGGCCGCCCAGCCCGCACCGATAGACTAGCAGGGTGCCGAAAAGCCCTTTCGACTATCCCCTGACGTCCGTCCCTTCGGCAGGTTCAGGACACGGCCTGGCCAGAAAGGAAGAAGAAAGGAGTTTTATCTGAGGGACACTCTCAGACTCCCGGCAGAGGGGCTCCGCCCCTTTGCACACCCTATCCTTCCGCAGCCTGCTAGCTGAGCCCGGCAAAGGGATAAGCGGGCCCCACCGAACCTGATACACTCACGCCATCTTCCAAGAGGAGCGCTCTCCCAATGGCACGCATACACGTCCTGGGCGCGGGCACGCCGACCCCAACTCCGACCAGGTTTGGCTCGTCCTACGTCACCGAGCTGGCAGGAGACCAGGTAATGGTCGACTGTGGCCCGGCCACGACGCACAAGCTGGTAAAGGCAGGACTTTGGCCGACGGACATCGACTACTTATTCTTCACGCACCACCACTTCGACCACGACGTCGACTATCCGTGCTTCCTGCTCTGCCGCTGGGACCAGAGCATCGGCAAGGAAAACCAGCTCCAGGTCTACGGCCCTACGCTCACCGAGAAGATCACCGAGGGCATCATCGGCGAGGATGGCGTTTTCGCCCACGACTGGAAGGCCCGGGTCAGCCACCCCGCCAGCCAGAACGTCCACGTCAACCGCGGCGGGACTCTGCCACGCAAGCCTCCGGAAGTATTCGCCAAGGACGTTCAGCCCGGCCGCGTGTACTCGGCCAGCGACTGGGAGATGTCGGCGGCCCAGGCCGAACACGTCCAGCCGTATCTGGACTCGCTGGCCTACCGACTGGACAGCCCCGAGGGCAGCATCGTCTTCACCGGCGACACCGAGCCGTGTCAGGCCATAGTCGATCTTGCTCGGGACGCCGACGTGATGCTGTGCATGTGCTGGGACGACCAGGCCGCGATGGAGCTCAACGGCGAGGCGTCTCGCCAGTGCGGCACCACCGACGCGGCGCGGATGGCCCAGGAGGCCGGGGTGAAGAAGCTGGTCCTGGTCCATGTCGGCGCCAACCTGTCCCGACACCCTGTCATGGAGAAAGGCATCGGAGACATCAAGCGCATCTACGACGGCGAGGTCGTCTTCTCCGACGAGCTGATGACGATAGACGTGTAGCCATGCCCGCCTCTCCCTACAACCGCATCGCCGACTGGTACAACGAGCTCGTTCGCACGGCCTGGGGGGACCACGAGCAGACGCTCCCCGAGCTAGGCGATCTGATAGGGGACATCCGGGGCAAGGAGGTCTGCGACCTCGCCTGCGGCCAGGGCTCGATCACGCGGTGGCTCGCCCGGTCTGGTGAAGCGTCACGAGCGTCGACATCTCCGAGCGCCTCCTGGAGATTGCGATACGGGAAGTGGTCGAGGAGGCGCTGGCCATCAGGTACGTACAGGATGACGCTCAATATCTCACGAAGCTGATCTACCAAAGCTTCGACCTGGTCGTGCGCAACTTTGCGTTGATGGACATAGAGGACTTGAGCGCATGCCTGAAGTCTGCGTCACGGATACTGCGCCCGGAGGGGTCCTTCGCCTTCTCCATCACCCATCCATGCTTCCTCGGGCCCCACGCCAGCCAGGTGAACAAGAGCTGGATGGTGGGCGACTACTTCCAAGATGGGTTCTGGCTCGCCGACAACCCCAAGGGTGTCCGCGGCAAGGTGGGCTCACACCACCGGACACTCAGCACCTACCTAAACGGGCTTGTTGAAGCAGGACTGACGATCGAGAAGCTGGCCGAGCCTCGCAGGAGCGTCCCTCCGATGCCCGACACCGTCGGCCTGCCCGGCTTTCTCTATGCGCGTTGCAGGAAAATGCAGTGGTAGCTTGAATAGGCGGAGGTCATCATGAAGCAGAGTTTCTCGGCGAGCATCTGGCAAGAGGGGGAACTGTTCGTGGCGCAGTGTCTCCAGATTAACATCGCCAGCCAGGGACCGTCCGAAAAAGAGGCGCTGGACAATCTGAAGGAGGCTTTGGAGCTTCACTTCGAGTCGCCCACTCCGACCGATGTTCTTGACGTTCGCACCGTTGAGGTTGAAATATGTGCCACTTAGGCCTCTACCTTATAGAGAAGTGAAGCGGAAGCTGGAGGCCGTCGGATTCGCAGAAACCAGTCGAAGGGGAAGCCACGTCAAGTTCACGAAGCTCCGCAATGCCCAAACACGAACAGCTATCGTGCCGGCCCACAGAGAGATCGCAGTAGGTACATTGAGGAACATACTGCGGCAAGCCGACTTGTCTCCAGATGAATTCGAGGCTTTGTAAGGCCTCGTAGTCGATACGGGCTCGCCTCGCCCTCTGACCCAACCTTCTCCAATAGCGTCTGCCGTGTTAGAATCCCCTTGTTAGGCTAGCCCGTTTTGTGTGGGCTGACCCTTTCTGCGTTTCGACCGCGCGAGGGAGGGACGTGACGCTACACGCACTGGACGGGCTGCTGGACAAGGTGCCGCGCTATCGGCATCTGCTGGACGCACTCGGCGCCGAAAGACCGCGCGTCGATCTGCAGGTGCTGCCCAACGCGGTGCCCTTCGTGCTGTCGTCGCTGAGACGCCGACTCGATTACCCCATGCTGGTGGTCGCTCCGAAGCCGGAGGAGGCGCGGCGCCTCTACGAACAGCTTACCGTCTGGTCCGGCCCCGACATCGAGGTCCTACACTTCCCCGAGGCCGAAACGCTGCCCTTCGAGCGGGTCATCTCCGACGACGACACCATCCACCAGCGGCTCAGGACGCTGTCCCGGCTGAACCTGGGTGACAGTCCCGTACTGATAGTGGCTTCGGTGGCCGCGCTGGTCCAGAGTACGGTCGACCGCGAGGCCTTCGAGTCGTCATCTCACACGCTGACCGCGGGCCAGGAGATCGAGCCCGAATCGCTGCTCGACCAGTGGCAGCGAATAGGCTATCGCTTCGAGGCCAACGTCGACGCGCCCGGCCTCGCCAGCCGTCGTGGCGGGATCCTCGACGTCTTCCCGCCCGACGCCGAGGCCCCCGCCCGCATCGAGCTGTGGGGCAACGAGATCGAGAGCATACGGCTCTTCGACCCGGCGACCCAGAGGTCCTCGTCCCAGGTAAAGTCCCTGACCGTCATACCATGTCAGGAGACGCTCCCCGGCCTGGTGTCCAGCGCCGATCTGGGCGAGATCGCCCGCTCCATCGACCTATCCGGCTGCAACGCCGCGACACGGCAACGCATCTCCGACGAGCTGGGACTGATCCTGGAAGGCCAGCTTGTCGAGGATCTGAACTTCTACGCGGGGCTGTTCAACCACGGGTCGCTGCTGGACTACCTGCCGTCGGGGAGCCTGCTTGCCATGCACCGGCCTTCCGACATCGCCGAGGCCGGACTGGGGATCGACGAGCGCACGCAGCAGCTACGGGAAACCAAGCAGCGGCGGGGAGAGCTGCCCGCGGGCTTCCCCTCGTCGGACCTCTCCTGGGAGGAACTGCAGCAGCGGTGCAACTCGGTCACCCGCCGTCTCGAGACCTCGCCGTGGGGCGCGACCGACATCACGCATCACGACACTCACAGCCTCCCGTTTACGTCGCCACCGGGCTTCTTCGGGAGGCCGGAGGCCTTCGTGGAGGCGGCCGACCAGATGGCCGGGGAAGGCCACCGCGTCCTGGCCGTCACCTCCGTGCCCAAACGGCTGGCCGAGATACTGGGAGAATACGGCGTCGAGGCGAACATCCCGGACTCGCTGGACGGGCCGCCGCCGCCCGGGTCGGTGACGGTGGTGCAGGCCGAGGGCGCCGGCCTGAGCGAGGGCCTCGTGCTCGCGGCGGAGGACCACAACCTCACCCTGTTCAGCGACGCCGAGATCTTCGGCGTAGCCAAGCAGCGGCGGTCCGTGCGCAGAAGGGCCGCTCGCCGCGACTCCCTGCTCTCCGAGCTCAGCCCCGGCGACTTCGTCGTCCACGTCGAGCACGGCATCGGCAAGTTCACCGGCACCGGAAGCCCGGAATGGGACGAGGGAGACCGGGAGTACATGATCCTGCAGTACTCCCAGGGCGACCGTCTCTATGTACCGATGGACCACCTGGACCGGGTCACCCCTTACATCGCCCCTCTGGACCGGCCTCCCACCCTAACCCGCCTGGGTAGCCAGGAGTGGAGCCGTGCCAAGGCCCGGGTGGAGCGCTCCACCCGAGAGATGGCCGCCGAGCTGCTGACGCTCTACGCGGCCCGCGAGCTGACCAAGGGTCAGGCCGCGGCGCCGGACATCCCGTGGCAGCTTGAGCTCGAGGACTCCTTCCCCTACGAGGAGACGCCTGACCAGATGATGGCGATCGCCGACGTGAAGGAGGACATGGAGAGCAGCAAGCCCATGGACCGCCTTATCTGCGGCGACGTCGGATTCGGCAAGACGGAGATCGCCCTTCGCGCAGCCTTCAAGACGGTCATGGCCGGCAAGCAGGTGGCCGTGCTGGTGCCGACCACCGTGCTGGCGCAGCAGCACTACGTCACCTTCTCGCAGCGCTTGGCCGCGTACCCGGTCAACGTGGAGGTCCTCAGCCGGTTCAGGTCGGACAGCGAGCAACGGGCTGTCGTGGAGGGTCTGGCCGACGGCAACGTCGACATATGCGTGGGCACGCACCGGCTCATACAGAAGGACGTCGGTTTCAAGGACCTGGGCCTGGTGATAATCGACGAAGAGCAGCGGTTCGGGGTCGCCCACAAGGAGCGCCTCAAGCAGATGCGCCACGAGGTCGACGTGCTCACGATGACGGCCACGCCGATTCCGAGGACGTTGCACCTGTCGCTGGCCGGCATCCGGGACATGAGCACCATCGAGACGGCGCCGGAGGAGCGGCTGCCGATCAAGACGTACGTCTCGGAGTTCGGCGACGAGCTCATCCGGGAGGCCATCCGCCGGGAGATCGACCGTCAGGGGCAGGTCTTCTTCCTCCACAACCGCGTCCACAACATCGACTACATGGCCGGATACGTTCGGGACCTGGTGCCCGAGGCCAGCGTCGGCGTCGCCCACGGGCAGATGCCGGAGGAGCAGCTCGAGCGCGCGATGGTGGAATTCTCCCAGGGCGAGACGGACGTGCTGGTCTGCACGACGATAATCGAGTCCGGGCTGGACATGCCCAACGTCAACACGCTGATCATCAACAGGGCCGACTCCTTTGGGCTGGCGCAGCTCTACCAGCTTCGAGGCCGTGTCGGACGGGGCGCGCGGCGGGCCTACGCCTACCTGCTGATCCCGCCGTCGAAGAGCCTGACCGAGACCGCCGAGAAGCGGCTCAAGACGATGCTGGCCGCCACCGAGCTCGGCGCCGGATTCCGGATCGCCATGACCGACCTGGAGATCAGGGGCGCCGGGAACATTCTGGGCGCGCACCAGAGCGGACACATCCACGCGGTGGGCTTCGACCTGTACACGCGGCTGCTCGGCGAGGCCGTCGAGTCCCTCCGGGCGCAGCGCGAGTCGGCGGAAGCCGGCGGAGTGGCGGACGCCGAGCCGGTGGCGGCGCTCACTCCGGCGTCCGTGGACCTGGGCATCCCGGCCAACATCCCGGAGGACTACGTGACCGATCTGCCAACCAGGATCGGTATATACCGCAGGCTGGTCGGCGTGCCCGACGCGGAGGCTGCTCAAACCATCGAGGACGAGCTGCGAGACCGTTTCGGCCCGCTACCCTGGCAGGCCCAGAACCTCATCTACGTCGCTCAGCTCAGGGTGGCCGCCACCAGGGCGGGCGTCCGCTCCATCACCAACGACGGCGAGAAGATCGTGCTGCAGCTCCACGACGAGATCGGCGGGGCCAGGGTGGCGCTTCAGCGGCGGCTGGAGCGAGGCGTCGAGGCCGGCCACAGCCAGATCAGGCTCGACGTCGCGGCACTGTCCGGCGGCTGGCAGCTCCCTCTGATGAGGACGGTCGAGATCCTCAACGTGTTCAGGGACCAGATGGTGGCGCAGCTCATGGCGGTTAGCGCAGACTAGAGGCGCCTAACATAACCGCGGAAAGCGCGGAGGTCTCCGAGAAATCAAGTTTGAAGGTCCCTACCTCTGCGTTCTCAGCGTGCTTTGCGGTGAACTCTGTTAGAGACGGCAACCCGCGGCCCTGGAGGTATCTACCATGCGTGACCGACTGATGGCGCTGGATGAGGCGGGCGACCCCATACAGGTCGCCATCATCGGCTGCGGCCGGTTCGGGTCGATGATGATCGCCCAGATCGCCCGCATGCCCGGGATGCGCGTGGCCGTGGCATGCGATCTCGACGCCGAGCGCGCGACAGAGGCCCTGGGGCGCGGTGAGCGCGAAGTCAGGCCCGTCATTGCCCAAAGCGTCTCGAAGGCAAACGACGCCATCGAGCGCGACATCCCGGTGGTCACCGAATCGTCGCAGGTCGCGATCAAGGCCGAGGTCGACGTGGTGGTGGAGGCCACCGGCATCCCCGACGCCGGAGCCCGCCACGCCTTCGACGCCATCATGGCAGGGACGCACGTCGTGATGGTCAACGTCGAGGCCGACGTGCTGGTGGGGCCCATCCTAAAGAAGATGGCGGACAGCGCGGGGGTCGTCTACAGCCTGGCCTACGGCGACCAGCCGGCACTGATCGAGGAACTGTACGACTGGGCGGCGGGCCTGGGCTTCGAGGTCGTCGCGGCCGGGAAGGGGACGATGTACCTGCCGGAGTACCGCAATGGGACGCCCGACGAGGCGCTGGCCCGTTACGGCTACTCGCCCGAGGACGCCGCCGTGGCCGGGCTAAACCCGCGGATGTACAACTCGTTCCTGGACGGCACCAAGTCCGCGGTCGAGATGTGCGCGGTCGCCAACATGACCGGCCTGATGCCCGACGTCCCCGGCATGCACTTCCCGCCGGCCGGCGTCCGGGACCTGCCACGCATCCTGATACCCGAGGAGGACGGCGGCATTCTGTCGCGTAGGGGCGTCGTGGAGGTCGTCAGCTCGCTGGACCGCGACGGCTCGGAGGTGGCGGAGTCGACCCGCTGGGGTGTGTTCGCCGTGATCACCAGCGACAGTGACTATCTCCGGCGGTGCCTGAAGGACTACGGGCTACCGACGGACCCGTCGGGCCGATACGGCGCAGTCTACCGCCCCTACCATCTCGTCGGCATGGAGGCGCCGGTCTCCATCGCCAGAGCCGCTCTCTACGGCGAGGCCACCGGGTCTCCAAGAGCGAGGGTGGGCGAGGTGGTGGCCGTAACCAAGCGCCGCCTGGACCCGGGGGACGTGCTCGACGGCGAGGGCGGCTCGACGGTTTACGGTATCCTGGTCGACGCGACCCACGCGACGGCCGAGCGCATGCTGCCCATCGGGCTGTGCCACGGCGTGAGGGTCGTCCGACCGGCGGTCGAGGGGCAGACGCTGGGCTACGGCCACGTGGATCTCCCGCCGAGCGGCTTCGCCCGCCGGCTCCGCGAGCTCCAACTGGAGAGCGCGGCCTAGTCGGAACCCGCCGGGAGCTCGTCGAGCAGCGAAGGCAGCTCGGACATGCCGACTATGCGGGGGCAGCGGTCGAAGTCGGGGTGGTTGCCGTCGCGGTCCAGCAGCACCGCGGAGATTCCCGCGGCCAGAGCGCCGTCGACGTCGGACGCAGGCTGATCGCCCACGTGGACCGCCTGGCCCGCCTCGACGCCCGCGCGCCTCAGCGCCTCGACGAAGATCCGCGGTGACGGTTTGTCCGCTCCGACCTCGCCGGAGGTGACGATGACGTCAAGGCGGCCGGCCAGGCCCAGACCGGCGGCCAGTTCCACTCCATCGCGGTCGATGTTAGTGATCATCCCGATCACCAACCCCCGGGCGGCCAGCACGTCCATCACCGGGGCAACGTCGTCGAAGGCGGCCAGGCCGTACTTGACCTCGCCGATGGCGCGCCATATCTCCAGTGCCTGCTCGGCGGTCACGTCGGCACCGGCACGGACCAGGATGAGCCGCTCGTACTCGGCGAAGAACCGGTCCTTCTCCTCCAGGCTACGAAGCCTGATCGGCGAGACTGAGTTCTGCTGGGCCATGTAGGCGTCGGCCAAGGCGTAGCCCGCGGTGATGCCCTCCTGCGTTACCTGGACCCCGAAGGGCGCGCAAGCCTGGGACTGGATCTCGTAGCGAGAGGGTCGGAAGCCAGCCAGAGTGCCGTACATGTCGAAGAAGACGGCCTTGATCATGGGATGCCTATGATAGCATTGGCACCCGGGCTTACAGGCCTGTTGAGACTGCCCGATGCCCGAGGGACCAGATGCAGGCAGGCAAGCTGCCGCTCGACATGCTCGCGGGACTTCTGGACCAGATCGAGGTCAAGGACCCGCGGGTGATCTTAGGCCCCAGGGCGGGTGAAGACGCCGCCCTGATCGACTTCGGCGATCGGTATCTGGTGGCCAAGACGGACCCGATCACCTTCGCCACCGACCTGATCGGCTGGTACGTCGTCCAGGTCAACGCCAACGACCTGGCCGTCATGGGTGCGACGCCGCGCTGGCTCATGGTCACGCTGCTGCTCCCCGAGGGCACCAGCGCAGACTCGGTCGCCGGCATCTTCCAGCAGCTTCGAGAGGCCTGTGCGGCCCTGAACATAACTCTCGTCGGCGGCCACACGGAGATCACCTACGGGCTGCCGCGTCCGGTGGCGGTGGGCGCGCTGCTGGGGGAGGCGGACAAGGCCGCGGTCGTCCTGACGTCGGGCGTTCAGGTCGGCGACAGCATCGTGCTTACCAAGGGCGTCGCCATTGAGGGCACGGCCATTCTCGCGCGCGAGGCGCCCGACGCTCTGGCGGAGGCCGGTGTCGACGCGGGCGTCATAGAGCGGTCGCGAGAGCTGTTGTTCTCCCCGGGCATCAGCGTGGTGCGCGACGCGTCGGTCGTCCGGTCCGCCGCCACGGTCCACGCGATGCACGACCCTACCGAGGGCGGAGTCGCTACCGGGCTGCTCGAGATGGCGACCGCAGCGGGCGTCGGGCTGGCCGTCTACGGCGACCGCATACCCATCGTGCCGGAGTGCGCCGAGGTCTGCCGCGCGCTGGGGCTGGACCCCCTCGGCCTGATAGCCTCGGGCTCCCTTTTGGCCGCGGTCGCCCCGCAGGACGGTCCCCACGTCGTCGCAGCGTTGGCCAAAGCGGGCATCGCCGCCGCCGAGATAGGCCGTGCAACGGACGCCGGGGAGGGTCTGAAGCTCAGCGGTCCGGACGGCGGCCGGGACCTGCCGCGCTTCGACCGCGACGAGCTGGCCCGCTACTTCGGCCGGTAGGCTGGACTCGGCAACCCGGTGCTCGGGCTCCGAAAGCGGTATCCGGACGGCCCAGGGTCTTTTGAATCGCTGACGCACGGGAGGTCCCCCTCGACAGGCTCCTTCGATACGCCCCGATGTCGCATGGGGGCTATTCAGGACGAACGGATGTGGGGCTTCCGTACATGGTGAGCCTCTTCTACAGGGTAGAGACAGGCTTCCTTCGATACGCCCCGATGCCGCATCGTGGCTACTCAGGGCGAACGGATGTGGGGCCTCCGTACGTGGCGAGCCCCTTCGAACAGGCTTGTCGAACCACAGCGCATCTCCGCGAAGCCCCGGGATACGAATCACCCTGCTGGGCCGGGCGCAAATGCTAGACTGGCCTAGCTCGCTCTGCTAAACTGCACCCGCGATCAGAAGGCGACTCCGACTCAGGCCTCCCCTGCTAGCAAGTTAGGGAGGCTGTCGTTTGTCAGGCCCAAAGCCGGACGGGCCGTCCTTGACGAAGCCCTAATCCGAGGGCACAGGGGTACCCAGATGGAACAGGAGCAAGAGTTCAATCGGGCCATGGTGGTGGTGGCCCACGCGGACGACGCCGAGTACGGCTGCTCGGGCACCGTGGCCAAGTGGTGCGCGTACGGGTGGAAGGTCGTCTACGTCATCTGCACCGACGGCAGCAAGGGCGGCAGCGATCGCGAGATGACTCAGGAGCGGCTTTCGGCGATCAGACGCGAGGAGCAGACCAACGCGGGCAAGGTCCTGGGCATCGCCGACGTGGCGTTCTTGGACTACGAGGATAGCAAGCTGGAGCCGACGCTGGACCTCCGCCGCGACATCGCTCGGGAGATACGCCGGCATCGGCCGGACGTTCTCGTCTGCCCCTACCCGATACGGAACCTCGATGGCGCCGGCTGGGGCGTGGGCCATCCGGACCATCTGGCGGCCGGCGAGGCGGCGCTCTCGGCCGTGTTTCCCACTGCACGCGATCACATGACCTTTCCCGAGATGCTCGAGGAAGGACTGGAGCCACACAAGGTCGCGGAGGTCTGGGTCATGGGGCACCCCCAGCCCGACCACTGGGTCGACGTCACAGACCATATGGACACGGCGGCCAGGGCCCTGGCCCAGCACGTGTCCCAGATCGGCGAAAGACCGGCCGACGAGCTCGCGGAGATGATGAGGCGTGGCCGGCGCGACCGCGCCATAGGCAAGGGGATGCAGTACGCCGAGGGCTTCCGGAGAATCGTCTACGGGCGCTAGGCAGGTCCGTTCAGCCACGACTGCCTACACCAGGCGCACTTGGCCGCAAGAATGGTTGACACCGCAATAGGGCCGTTCGTATAATATCGTTTTGGCGCCTAGCAGGGCGTCTGGTGGCAGTGCGCCTCCCAATCCTGTATTGTTGGAATGGAATTACCTGATGCCAACCATAAATCAGCTTGTGCGAAAAGGCAGGCGCTCCAAGCGGCGCAAGGACAAGGCCGCGGCCTTGAGGTACTCGTTCAACTCTATCAAGAACAGAACGACGAGGAACTCCGGTTCGCCGCAGAAGCGAGGGGTCTGCATTCTCGTCAGGACGCAGACGCCTAGGAAGCCGAACTCGGCCCTTCGCAAGGTCGCCAGGGTGCGGCTTACCAACGGCATGGAGGTCACCGCCTACATCCCGGGGGAGGGGCACAATCTTCAGGAGCACTCCGTGGTCCTGATACGAGGCGGCAGAGTCAAAGACCTCCCGGGCGTGCGCTACCACATCGTCAGAGGTGCGCTCGACACCGCAGGAGTAGACGCCCGCAAGCGCGGCCGCAGCAAGTACGGCACCAAGCGGTCGTAGCGCGGCTATCTTAGAAGGCAGGTAGATGGCAAGACGAAGACCAGCGGAGAAGCGTCGCATCAAGGCCGACCCCAACTACGGGGACGTGGATCTGGCGCGCTTTATCAACCGCATCATGCGCCACGGCAAGCGGACGACCGCCCAGAGGATCGTCTACAAGGCGCTGCGGCAAATCGAAGAGCAGGCCAGGCAGACAGGCATGGACGTCTTCAGGCAGGCGCTGAGAAACGCCGCGCCCGCCGTCGAGGTCAGGTCCCGCCGGGTCGGAGGCGCAACCTACCAGGTGCCGCGCGAGATTCGCATCGAGCGGCAGCTCACCCTTTCGATCCGATGGCTGGTCATCGCAGCGCAGGCACGGGCCGGGCGGCCAATGGCAGAGCGGCTGGCCCAAGAGCTTATCGAAGCCTCGCGTGGCCAGGGAGCGGCCGTAAAACGGAAAGAGGACCTGCACCGCATGGCCGACGCCAACCGCGCTTTCGCTCACTATCGCTGGTAATATTCGACCCTATTTCACCTCTCTAGTCCTTGATAAACTATGTCCACCGAACCCGAAATTCGTTCCACGCGCAATATAGGTTTCATCGCGCACATAGATGCCGGTAAGACCACGGTAACTGAGCGCGTCCTGTTTTTTACAGGCCGTATCTACAAGATAGGCGGAGTGGACGAAGGCACCACGGCGATGGACTGGATGGCCCAGGAGAAAGAACGCGGGATCACGATCACGTCCGCGGCCACGACCTGTCAGTGGAAACAGTACACGATCAACATAATAGACACGCCCGGGCACGTCGACTTCACGGCGGAGGTCGAGCGTAGTCTGAGGATACTCGACGGTGGCGTGGTCATCTTCGACGCCGTAGCGGCTGTCCAGCCGCAATCCGAGACGGTATGGCGTCAGGCGGACCGGTACAACATCCCCCGTATCTGCTTCGTAAATAAGATGGACCGCGTGGGTGCCAACTTTCAGGGCACCATCGACAGCATCGCCCATAGGCTTCAGGCAAGCCCCGTCGCGATCCAGATTCCAGTGGGCATCGAGGACTCGTTCCGCGGCGTTGTCGACCTGGTCGAGGGCAAGTCGTGGGTCTACGACCCTGAGGCATCTAGTCCGCCGGTCGAGGGGCCGGTGCCCGAAGAGATGATCGAAGAGTATCACGCCTACAGGGACTTGATGGTCGAGAAGGTCGCCGAGACTGACGACGATCTGATCGTCAAGTATCTCGAGGGCACCGAGATCAGCAAGGAAGAGATCAAGAGAGCATTGAGAAAAGCGACCATCGACTACCGCCTGGTGCCGGTCGCCTGCGGCAGCGCCGTCCGGAACACAGGCGTCCAGCCGCTCATCGACGCGATAGGAGACTACCTCCCATCGCCCCTAGACGTACCGGCGATCACCGGCAGAGACTACCGGACCAACGCTGAGGTGACGCGCGAGCCGACCACCGATGCGCCCTTCGCAGCGCTGGCATTCAAGGCTGTCGCCGACCCTTTCATCGGCAGGCTGGTCTACTTCCGGGTCTATTCGGGCAAGGCCAACTCCGGGTCCATGATCTTCAACGCAACCAATGGCAGGCGGGAGCGGCTGGGGAGAGTCGTCCAGTTGCACGCTCAACACCGAGAGGACATGGCCGAAGTCAAGGTCGGCGACATCGCGGCGGCCGTCGGCCTGAAGCGGACCTCCACCGGCGACACTCTCTGCGACGAAGAAGCCCCCATCGTGCTCGAGACCATCATCTTCCCCGAACCGGTCATGTCCGTCGCCATCGAGCCCAAGACTCGAGTCGACCAGGACCGCCTCACCGACGCACTACTGAAGCTCGCAGACGAGGACCCGACCCTGCGGATCAGCCAGGACGAGGAGGTTGGGCAGACGGTCATGTCGGGCATGGGAGAGTTGCATCTAGAGATCATCGTCGACCGTATGAGGCGCGAGTACAAGGTCGAAGCCAACGTCGGCCAGCCGCGGGTTGGATATCGCGAGGCGATAACGCGGCCGAGCAAGGCAGAGGGGCGCCTCGTCCGTCAGACTGGCGGACACGGGCAGTACGGCCACGTCTGGCTGGAGATGCAGCCCCTAGAGCGCGGCTCAGGAGTGGTGTTCGAGGACAGGATCAGGGGGGGCGCCATCCCGAAGGAGTACATCTCGTCGGTCGAGAAGGGTGTCCAGGACGCCCTGGACTCCGGCCCGCTCTCCGGCTTTCCCGTCGTAGACGTAAAGGTGATGCTGGTGGACGGGAGCTACCACGAGGTCGACTCCTCGGAGATGGCGTTTCGGATCGCCGGGTCAATGGCCGCGAAAGAGGCCGTGCGAAAAGGCAACCCGACACTCCTCGAGCCCGTCATGGCGCTGGAGATCGTCTCACCCGGCGAGTTCCTGGGGGAGGTCCTTTCCGAGCTGGGCCGCCGCCGCGCGACGATCAGAGGAATCGAGGGCCAGGGCGAGATCCAGATCGTCAAGGCGAGGATACCGCTGAGTGAGAGCTTCGGATATGCAACCGCCCTCAGATCTCTAACGCAGGGTAGGGCCAGCCACACCCTGGAGTTCGATCGCTACGAAGAGGCTGTGAAGCAGCCGGTCGCCGTATAGGCAGTAAATGACAACAGCAACAGCAAATCAGAAGATACGAATCATCCTAAAGGCGTTCGATCATCGCATCCTGGACCTTTCCGCGGTCCAGATCGTGGAGGCCGCCGAGCGCACGGGCGCCCAGGTGACCGGCCCGGTGCCGTTGCCCACGAGCATCAAGCGTTTCTGTGTCATCAGGGGGCCGCACGTCCACAAAGACGGGCGAGAGCATTTCGAGATCCGCACGCACAATCGCCTCATCGACATCGTCGACCCTACTTCCAAGACCATCGACTCTCTCACCCGGCTCAACGTTCCCGCCGGCGTGCACGTCTCAATCAAGCTGTAGCCAGATATCCATGACTATCAACGGGCTGCTGGGAAAGAAAATAGGCACGTCGCAGGTCTTCCGGGAGGACGGCGAGGCGGTGTGCGTTACGGCCGTCAGGACCGGGCCCTGCACCGTGACGCAGGTGAAGACCGCGGCCAAAGACGGCTATGACGCAGTACAGCTCGGCTTCGAGGAGATCAAGCGACTGCGTAACAAGCCCCGAGAGGGTCACCTTGCTCCCTCAGGCAAGCTTTTCCGCCACCTGCGTGAGTTCAAGGTGGAGGACATCGCCGAAATGGAAGTAGGCGCCGAGGTCGACGCCGCTCTGTTCGAGCCGGGAGACATAGTCGCGGTCACGGGTCTCTCGAAAGGCCGCGGATTCGCCGGCGGTGTGAAGCGCCACGGCTTCCATGGCGGTCCCAAGACCCACGGCCAGTCGGACCGGCACCGCGCGCCCGGTTCCATCGGGGCCGGCACCACGCCGGGTCGCGTGCTCAAGGGCCACAAGATGGCAGGGCACATGGGCAACGCGCAAATCACCGTCAAGAACCTGGAGATCGTAAAGACCGACCCGGCGAGGAACCTGCTGCTCGTAAAAGGCGCCGTCCCGGGCGCGCGGAATTCGCTGCTTGTGATCCGCAAGACCGGAAAGCGAAAAGGTTAGACCGATGCAGTTACGGCTCTGGAACCAGCAGGGGAAGTCGGTAGGTAACGTCCAGGTCCGCGACGACGTATTCGGCGCGCCATCGAACCGGGCACTGGTCCACCAGGTCGTCGTAGGCCAGTTGGCCAATGCGCGAGTAGGCACGGCGGCCACGAAGAACCGCGCGAGAGTTTCCGGAGGCGGCAGGAAGCCCAGGCCTCAGAAGGGCATGGGAGTGGCGAGGCAGGGCTCGATTCGATCGCCCCACTACAGGGGAGGCGGGGTCGTCTTCGGCCCCGGCCCTCGCAGCTTCCGCCAGAACACGCCCCGGAGGATGAGGCGCCAGTCCCTGGTGGCTTCGCTGTCCGACAAGGTCAGGGACGACGAGCTCGTCATCGTCGACCAGTTCAGCCTCGACGCTCCGAAGACCTCGCAGATGGTTGCGGTGCTAGAATCCCTCGACGCCGGGCCGAACGCCATCCTCGTAGCAGATGGATCAGACGCCAATCTCCTAAGGTCGGCGCGGAATATTCCCAATTTGAGAATGTTGCCTGCCTCTCTACTCAACACACTGGACCTCGTGAAGCACCGGAAGATCATCATGACACTGGAGGCGGTGCGCAGGGCGGAAGAGCTCTGGGGTGGGGTGGCAAAACGGTCCTCCAGGGGCCGCGTGGCCGCTTCAAGCGAGGCTGCGACGTCATGAACCTGACCGATATATTGCTCAGGCCCGTAGTCACCGAGAAGACGACCGGCTTGCAGGAGCGCGGCCGGTATACGTTCGAGGTGGCCCCTGGTGCCACGAAGCTGCAGGTCAAGCAGGCCGTCGAGACCACGTTCGGTGTCAACGTGATCAAGGTCAATACGATGAACGTCAAGGGCAAGCGCAAGCGCTTCGGCCCAAAGCTCGTGGCTCGACGCTCGCGGAAGAAAGCGGTCGTCACGGTGGCGGCCGGGCAGTCCATCACTATATTCGAGGGCGTATAGATGCCACTTAACGCTGTCAAACCTACGACTCCGGGCCGCCGTGGCGCCGTATTCCAGACCAACGACGACATAACGAGCACTACGCCCAAGAAGTCTCTGCTCAGGCCGCTGAAGAAGCGGGCCGGCCGCGCTCGCAACGGACGAGTCACCGTCCGGCACCGCGGCGGCGGGCACAAGCGGCGCTATCGTGTTATCGACTACAAGCGCAACAAGAAAGGCGTGCCCGGCGAGGTCGCAACGATCGAATACGACCCCAACCGGTCGGCCAGGATCGCGCTGATCAAGTACGTGGATGGGGACTGGCGCTACATAATCGCACCGAACGGTGTCACCGTAGGTACCCGGATCGAGGCGGGTGAGAACGCCAGGATAGCCCCGGGCAACGCCCTTCCGCTGCGGGTAATCCCAACGGGCACCATGGTGCATAACATCGAGTTGAAGGTCGGCCGCGGCGGGCAGATCGTACGCAGCGCCGGCAGCTCGGCACAGGTCCTGGCAAAGGAAGGCACCTACACGCTGATCAGGCTACCCTCGGGAGAGGTCCGCCAGGTGTTCAGCGAATGTATGGCCACGGTGGGCCAGGTGAGCGCGGTCGATCACAAGAACGTCAAACTAGGCAAGGCGGGGCGCTCGCGCCACATGGGGCGCAGGCCCGGGGTCAGAGGCGTGGCGATGGCCCCCAGCGATCATCCCCACGGCGGCGGTGAGGGCAAGTCGCCGGTGGGCATGCCGGGACCGAAGACTCCGTGGGGGAAGCCCGCCCTCGGCTATCGCACGCGACGAAACAAGTCCACCGATCGGTTCATTTCGACCCGCCGGTACGATCGATAGGGTTACGGGAGCGCAGCGATGTCCAGGTCAATCAAAAAGGGACCCTTCGTAGACGCGAAGCTGGCCAAGAAAGTGGAGGCCGCCCGACGCAGCAGTAGCCGCGTGGTCGTCATTACCTGGTCGAGGGCGTCGATGATAATGCCCGACATGCTCGGGCTGACGATCGCAGTCCACGACGGCCGGCGCCATGTGCCCGTGTTCATCTCGGAGAACATGGTGGGACACCGGCTCGGCGAGTTCGCGCCGACGAGGACGTTCCGCGGCCACTCGACTAGGTCGGAGCGGACGACGACGATCCAGCCTCGTTAGGTAACAGGAGCAGACGAGTTGGCCGCAACAGCGACCGCAAAAGACACGGGCATCTCCGTAAAGAAGATCAAGCCCATCATTGACCTGGTGCGCGGCAAGAAGGTCGATGAGGCGCTGGAGATTCTGCAGTTCCGCACGAGCCCTATTGCCAGACAGGTGGCTAAGCTGGTCCGGTCGGCGACCGCCAACGCCGAGAACGAGTTCGTGGCGCGGGCAGCCGATCTGAAGATCGTCGAGATATATGCTAACGAGGGCACGCGACTGACCCGGTTCAGGGCCCGAGCCCGTGGCAGGGCGGCGAAGATCAATAGGCGCAACAGCCACATCACGGTGGTGGTTGACGAACAGGAGCAGGACCTTGGGGAATAAGACTCACCCCGTCGGCTTCCGGCTAGGCATCGTCAAGGACTGGCAGGGCAAGTGGTTTGCCGCGAAGGCGAACGAATACCGCGCCCTGGTGGGCGAGGACCTTTCGATTCGCAACACGATAATGCGCGCCTATCCAGACGCCGGTGTCTCCCGCGTCGAGATCGAGCGTGGGTCCACCGACGTGGTGATCACCGTCCACACCGCCAGGCCCGGCATCGTCATCGGCCGCGGCGGCCAGAAGGTTGAAGAGCTCCGCAAGATTCTCGAGGGGATGACTGAGAGGCGGGCCCGCCTCAACGTGCAGGAGATACGTCAGCCGGAGCTGGACGCTCAGCTCGTCGCGCGCAACGTGGCCGACCAACTGCTGCGCAAGATCGCCTACCGCAGGGCCAT
>Ga0310124_10000398_pt1 | contig 29917 bp, 28 predicted proteins | sample CB11b_AW_Bot5_MG_FD_203507 | JGI IMG/M metagenome (GOLD analysis project Ga0310124, IMG submission 203507) | Marine microbial communities from Western Arctic Ocean, Canada - CB11b_AW_Bot5 | ecosystem: Environmental > Aquatic > Marine > Oceanic | place: Canada: Western Arctic Ocean | collected...
GCATGACCCTGCACGTTGAAGGGTTGGGGTGGCACGGCCCCATCCCCATTGTTGGAGCTCCTAACCGTAGCTACGACTATGGCGTCTTCGCTCCGCCTAGGGCCTGAGACCGTGGCATCCCCAACGCGGCCCACTGTACCTCTTCAACAGCCTTCCGGGGCCTTACCGGTTTTTCCCTTGGCCCCCGATCCGATCCGATCCGACGTGTCGCGAGACGTGGAAGCGGTGCGGCTCACGATCGATCCCATCGGACCCGCCGACGGCCCTCAGATCGGCCTCGTGACGCTGGGGTGTGACAAGAACACCGTGGATTCTGAGAAGATGATGGCGGCGTTGGTGGGGCACGGCGCCCGCGTGTCATCAGACATTGATTGCGCGGACGTGGTCGTCGTGAACACCTGCGGGTTCATAGAATCGGCCAAGGAGCAGTCCATCGAGACCATCCTGGAGGCGTGCCGACTCAAGGAGGAGGGCTGCGTCCGCGCGGTGGTCGCGGTGGGATGCATGGTCCAGCGGTACAAGGATGAGCTCCAAGCAGAGATACCTGAGGTCGATCTCTTCCTGGGCCTCGCGGAGATGGCCTCTCTCGTACCCGAACTCCGGCGCGGTGGCTTTCTCCCGGATTCGATGGAGGGCGTGCCGACGATGGAGCGGCCGCTTCGGATCCTTTCCACGGAGACCCCCCACACATCCTTTCTCAAGATCAGCGAGGGATGTGACCACACCTGTGCGTTCTGTGCCATCCCCAATTTTCGTGGACTGCACCGGTCGGCGCCGCTCCCTGAGTTGGTGGCGGAGGCTCAGGCTCTGGTGCGGCAAGGTGTGAAGGAGCTGAACATCATCTCCCAAGACACGACCTGGTATGGGCGTGACTTGCGGAGAAAGGATTCCTCGGCACCTCTCCTCGCGGATTTGGTGCGGGCCTTGGTGTCGGACACGGACGTGGCGTGGCTTCGCCTGTTTTACATGTATCCGTCGGGTATCAGTCGTGAGATCGTCGAGTTGATGGCCCGCGAAGACGTGGTCCTTCCCTATCTCGACATGCCGCTCCAACACGGGAGCGACAGGATGCTCGAAGCGATGCGTAGACCAGAGCGGCAGGCAGTCATACGGGAGCGCGTGGCTTGGATCCGGGAAGCGGTACCCGACGTGACGCTCCGGACGACGGTCATCGTCGGATTCCCGGGGGAGTCTGAGGACGATTTCAGCGCCATGATCGACCTCCTCGAGGAACTCCGTTTCGATCGGGTGGGCGCGTTTACGTACTCGGTGGAGGACGGTACTGCGGCGGCGGATATGCCCGACCAGATCCCGGATTCTTTGAAGCGGGAGCGCCTCGAGCAACTGATGGACGTTCAACGGATGATCTCCTCAGAACGCAACGAGGCGCTGATCGGGCGGGTGTTCCGGGCCTTGGTCGATGAAGTCTCAGACGACCCCGGCCCGCTCGGAGCGGAGGCTGAGGGCCGGCCCGTCGGCGTCGCGAGGACGGTCGGACAGGCCCTCGACGTAGACGGCGTCACCCACGTTCATCCCTTCGATGGGCTCGCACCTGGACAGTTCGTGACGCTGGAAGTCGAAGATGCGGAGGAGTATGACCTGATCGCCCGCGTGGTGGAGGGCTCATGACCGACCGACCCCCCGTGGAAAGCGGATAGTGGATCCAAGGGATGGATTGTGGGCTCGGGCCCAAGCTCTGATCCCCGGCGGGGTGAACTCTCCCGTGCGCTCGTTCCGTTCGGTGGGCGGCGAGCCCTTCTTCGTGGAGCGTGGGGAGGGCGCCCACCTTTACGACACTGAGGGTCGCCGCTACGTGGACTACGTCTTGAGCTGGGGTCCCCTCATCCTGGGCCATGCCCATCCTGTGGTCATTGGAGCCGTGGAGCGGCAACTCGCACGGGGAACATCGTACGGCGCTCCGACGGAGGCCGAGGTGGAACTGGCGGAACGCATCGTCCGGATGGTGCCGAGCGTCGAGATGGTCCGGCTCGTCAACAGCGGGACGGAAGCGACCATGACCGCGCTCCGGCTGGCGAGGGCAGCCACCAGCCGCCCTCTCGTGCTGAAGTTCACGGGATGCTACCACGGCCACGCGGACGCCTTTCTCGTCGCGGCTGGGAGTGGCGTGGCTACGCTCGGTCTCCCGAACTCACCCGGCGTCTCCGAAGCGGTAGCGGCTGAGACGTTGGTGCTTCCCTTCAACGACCTCGACGCCGTCGAGACGCTGTTCGGCGCACGTGGGGACGACATCTCGAGCGTGTTCGTCGAGCCGGTCGTGGGCAACTCGGGTCTGATTCCACCGATGGACGGCTTCCTAAAGGGCCTCCGCACGATAACCGAGCGGCACGGGGCCCTTTTGGTCTTCGATGAAGTCATGACCGGGTTCAGGGTAGCCGCAGGAGGCGCGCAGGAGCGCTACGGGATCACGCCCGATCTCACGACGTTGGGCAAAGTCATCGGAGGAGGTCTTCCGGTCGGTGCGTTCGGCGGCCGGCGGGACCTCATGGAGCAGATGGCGCCTGCCGGGCCGGTGTACCAGGCCGGTACGCTGTCCGGAAATCCGCTGGCGACCGCTGCGGGAAACGCTCAGTTGCGCTACTTGGAAGAGGAGGATCCGTTCGGGCAATTGGCCCACGCTGCGGAGCGGCTGTCACTTGGCGTGGTGTCGGCACTGACCGACGCCGGCATCCCGGCCACCGGATGTTCTGTCGGATCGATGTGGGGGGTGTTCTTCAGCAAGGAATCGATCCATTCCTTCGAAGAGGCTCAGGGCGCGGACCTCGATACATTTCGGGCGTTCCATCGGGCGTGCCTCGATCGTGGTGTGTTTCTTGCGCCGTCTCCGTTCGAGGCCGGGTTCGTTTCGACGGCGCATACGTCCGGCGTCATCGACGAGAGTCTCGAAGTCGTGCGGGCGGCGGCACTCGAGGTGGCGTGACCGATGTTGCATGACGAAGTGACCATCATGAACGACGTTTTCGACACGGAAGTGAGGTGCGGATGACGAAGTCTGTGAGTGCGATGTGGATTGTGGTCGCAGGTGCATTGGCTGGTGTGGTCGTGACGTCGGTGGCGCCTGACGAAGCAGCGGCGCAGGACGTTGTCGACTACGACTATGAAAACCTCTCGTTCCGGGGTGTCGCCTTCGACTTGGGGGATCTTTACGCTGACAACGTTGAGGATACGCGAACCCTTGGAGTGCGATTCGATCTGGGGTTCCTCGGGCCCGGGTTCAGGCTCATGCCGGGGCTGTCGTACTGGAGCTCTGAGATGGCCCGGAGCGAGGTGGGTCGGTTCGAGACCCGCCTCGCCTCGCTCACCGCGACGCAAGGCGGTACCGTTCCGCCAGGCGGATTCGATCTCGGCACCATAGACCGGAGCGACCTCGTCCTTGGCTTGGACGGCCACTACGTGTGGGCTACGCCTCTCAACCTGTTCTTCTCGACGGGCGTGGGGTTGTCTGCGCACTTCCTCAATGGCTCAGGTCCCGGGATAGACGGTACGTTCGTCGAGGATCTACTGGACTCAGCATCCGCCGGTTTCAACCTTCATGCGGGCTTGGAATACCCGATCAGAGATCGTGTCCGCATCCACGGGAGATCCAAGATCGAAGTGCTCGGTGATCTCAACTACATAGAGTTTGGAGGGGGGCTGACATTCCTGTGGGGGGGGTTGGTACAGGGGGAGGACCGGTGACGAACGAGTCGGACCGAAACCCGCTGCAGGTGGGCATCTTGGGCGTTGGGTCGGTCACACAAGTCGTGCATCTCCCCATGTTTTCGGAGCGACCCGATGTCGAAGTCATCGCCGTCTCCGATCCGGATACCTTGAAGGCGGAGTCACTCGCGGCTCGTTTCGAGGTGCCGCACGTCCTGTCCGACGAGGAGATCCTCAAAGACGACGAGGTCCAGGCGGCAGTGATTTGCGCGCCGACCAATCTTCACGAATCCCTGGCGGTCGAGGCCTTGGAGCGGGGCAAGCACGTGCTGGTGGAAAAACCCTTGGCGATGAGTGGGGACGGCGTGCAGAGAGTGCTGGACGCAGCGGCGGCCGCGGGGCGCCATATCGCCGTCGGGATGCGTCACCGGTTTCGCCCGGACGCGGGGGCCCTGGCATCTTTCGTAGCCGGGGGGGAGTTGGGCGACATCTTCGCGGTGCGAGCCAACTCGCTCACGTACAAGATGTCAGCGGTGCGCTCTACGTGGCGCGAGAAGCCGGAAGCGTCAGGAGGAGGGGCGCTCATGGATTTGGGCGTCCCGCTCTTGGATCTCGCGTTCTGGCTCGTGGATTATCCTCGGATTGCGCGGGTGAGTGCCGTTTTCCGGAGTGAGGAGGGTGAAGTCGAGGAGGCAGCCACGGTGTTGGCTGTGTCGGAATCGGGCATCGCCTTCACTTTCGAGGTGAGTTGGAACCTCTTCGCCGAGGCGGACCTGCACTATGCTCGGGTGATGGGCAGCGAGGGGTCAGGTTTGCTGCGCCCTCTGAACATCTACAAGCAACTGGGGGGGCGGCCCATGGACGTGACGCCGCGCCAACCGAAGGCACGAGGTGGAGAGAACCGTTACCAAAACGCCTATCGCCGCCTGCTGGATCAATTCGTGCGGGCGGTTCTTGGTGAAATTGATGTTCCGGCTCCGGTCGAGCAGGTCCACTTGATGGAGGTCATCACGGCGGCGTATCAGTCAGCCAGGGAGGGCCGGGAGATCCAACTTGGCGAGGGCTAAGTTGCCGGTTTTGTGCCTGGCGCTGGTTGCGTGGGCGGTGGTGACGGGTCCCGCTCCGGTCAGTGGCCAGAGTGGCACACCGTCCGGTGTCGAGGCCGACGCCCCCCCTGGCTCCCATCTCGAGATCTCCCTGATGACGATCGGCCCCGGGGACGCTATTTGGGAGCGATTCAGCCACAACGCTCTCGTCGTGCGAGATAATCGGGCTCGAACAGAGGTGGCATACAACTGGGGGATCTTCGACTTCAACGACGTGGATTTCATTGCCCGTCTGGCGCGAGGCCGAATGAGGTACTCCATGCGGGGCTTCCCGGCTTCTTCGTGGCTCGCGGTGTATCGCCAGGCGAACCGGGATGTGTGGATGCAACCCGTGAATCTCACGCCCGCGGAGCGCCTAGAGCTTCAAGTGCTGGTGCAGGAGCTCGACACTGAGGCCAACCGCTACTATCGCTACGACTACTATCGGGACAACTGCTCTACTCGTGTGCGTGACGTCCTAGATCGTGTTCTCGGGGGACAGATCCGCGCGGCTACCGAAGACATCGATACCGGAACGACGTATCGTTGGCACACCGCCCGATTGCTGCAGTCGGCACCGGCCGCGTACGCGGGAATCCAATTCGTGGTCGGGAATCGTGGTGACGAGACCATCTCGGCCTGGGAGGATATGTTCCTGCCGCTGCGTCTCAAGGAGCATCTCGATGGCGTCCGCATCGTGAATGCGGAGGGAGAGTCGGGTCCGCTGCTGGGTGAGGCCGCTCAGGTTGTAGAAGCCGTGCGTGACCCTTTGCCCGAGGCCGCCCCCGACTTCCTGTTCCCCTTGATCTTGTTGGGCACGACGCTCGGGGCGCTCTTCGCAGGCTTGGGCTGGATGGCGGGTGAAGGCAAGCGGTGGGGCGGCTGGGCTCTCGCACTGTCGGGAGCCGTATGGAGTAGCGTGGTCGGCTTGCTGGGCACGGGGTTGCTACTGTCGTGGTTCTTCACGGACCACGTATTTTGGGCGTTGAACGAGAACGCCTTCCAAGCGAACCCCATCTCGCTCGTCCTCGCGGGCGGGCTTCTTCGAGAGGCGCTGAAGGGGAACGGGCACCGGGCGGGCATTCGGGCCCGTATCCGCGCCGGTGGGGTGGCCAAGATCGTGGGCGGCGTGGCGATCGCCGGCTTGTGCATTCAGGTGCTGCCGGGGTTCGACCAGGTCAACGGTGAGGTTCTGGCGGTTCTGCTTCCAGCTCATGTGGGACTCGCCTGGGGCGCGCTTCGGGCCTGGCCGCCCTCGCTGGCGTGATCCCGGATCGGGGCGACCGGCTGCTCCCGGCGGTCTCAGCGCTCTTGGCGGTCAGCGCGTTTCCTCCTTTCCATCTGCTGATCCCGTCGTTCGTAGCGCTCGTGCCGCTGGCGGTGTGGGTGGCCGACCAGTCTGATGAAGAGAACGCATCAGAAGGGAATGCGTCAGCATGGCATGGCTCGCACGGCGTCCGCGTATTCCGAGGCGGTGTCTGGTTTGGCGTGCTCTACTTCGGGCTGCTCTTGTACTGGATGCCTCTGGCCCTGGCGGCTTTCACCGGGTGGGCCGTCCCCGCTTACCTGAGCGTCGTCATGGTTCTGGCGCTTGGCGCTGGGGGCTTCGCGTGGGCGCTGCGTCGCCTGATCCATCACGGCGGGATCCCTCTTTGGCTGGCGCTCCCTCTGACCTGGACCGCGCTCGAGTGGTTGCGCGCACACGCGCCGGGGGGCTTGGCCTTCCCGTGGTTGGGGCTCGGAACGTCCCTCACCGGCTACCCCGAACTCGTGGGTGCGGCCGAACTCGTGGGTGCGCGCGGGATCACGCTGTGGCTCGCCCTGCTCAACGGGCTGCTCGGCGAGGCCGTACGGGCTGCGCGGGGGCGGGATGGAGCCCGACTTGCGGCGCGTTGGGTCGTGGCGTTCGCTCTCGTCCTGGCAGTGCCGGCGGCCTGGGGATACTGGCGGGCCAGAACCCTTGCTGTGCGGGCCGTGGGCGAGGTCGCGGTCGTGCAGCCCAACGTCGCTGCGCAGTTCCGGTTGGATGGCGCCCGCAGCAACGACAGCACGGTGGCCTCCTTGACGCGTCTCCTCCCCGAGAGTGACGGATTTTCCCCCGACCTCGTGGTCTGGCCCGAAGTGACGTTCTTCGGACCGATCGAATCCGATGACGCCCTACGCGGGCGGGTCCTGGCGGTCGCGGAGACGTGGGGCGCCCCCGTCGTCTTCGGCGGGATCGGGGAGACGGTGGGGGAGGAGGGAAATCGGATCCCCCTGAACTCCGCCTTCATGACCGGAAGGGGTGGCGAGCTCACTGGTTTCCGTTACGACAAGCACCGGCTCGTGCCGTTGGTCGAGGCTGTCCCGTTCCACGGCGGAGGGTGGTTGGACGGGAGCGGCGAAGTCGATTCCTACGGGAGGGGCGCCGATCGGCCTCTCGGCGTCATGGGAGTGGGCGCCCGTTTTGGCATTCTCATCTGTAACGAATCCACCTATGCCAGCCATGCCCGCCCGTTTCGGCTGCTGGGGGCCGACTTCTTCCTGAGCCTCACCAACGACGGATGGTTTGGTAGGGAGCCGTCGTATACGAGAACGACCGCCCTGTGGCAGCACCCCGCGCATCTGGTCATGAGGGCGATCGAGCATCGGGTCGGGGTCGCGAGGGCCGCCAACACGGGATTCTCCCTCTTTGTCGATCCACTGGGACGTGTCTACGGTCGGACGGAACTGTTTCAGGCGGTCGTCCACAGCGAGACGATCTACACGAGTGACGTCCTGACCCTGTATACGCGTACCGGAGACGTGGCAGGATGGACCGCGCTGCTTCTTACGCTCGGGCTCTTGGTGATTCCCCTTCCTTGGCCTCGCCCCGCTTGAACTCGCCTCCGGCAATTTCTATATTCCCCGCGGCTGAAGAATGGGCTTCAGAGCTCTGCGTCGATCAGAACCCGCAGCCGATTCTTCGTTGATTCCGGAGATGGATCATGAAAAAGAGTATCCACCCCGACTACATGTCGGCTAAGGTCGCTTGCTCCTGCGGGCATACGTTCGAGACGATGGCCACGCAGCCCGAGGTGCACACGGACATCTGCTCCGTGTGCCATCCGTTCTATACGGGTAAGCAGCGCCTGGTGGACACCGCCGGACGGGTCGAGCGCTTCAAGAAGAAGTACGACAAAGTCAGTTCGTAGGTCGGGCCGAGGCCCGATTCGCCTATGAATAACCCCGGGGGAGCCGATCCGCGGCTCCTCGAACGCCTCCGCGAAGCGCAGCAGCGTTTCCAGAGCGTGAATGAGTCGCTGGCCAGCCCGGATGTCGTTCAGGACCTCGATCGCCTCAAAGTCCTTGGGCAGGAACGCGCCGAACTCGAGCCCGTGGTCCGCGCAGCCGACGAACTCCTCTCCCTCATGGAGGAGTACGAGGGTGCGGTGGAGGTGCTGAATGAGGCCTCTGACCAGGATTTCCGCGATATGGCAGGGGAGGAGATCGCTTCTCTGAAAGAGCGCATCGAATCCCTGGGTTCCGCCGCGCGCCTCCTCCTCCTCCCCAAGGATCCTTTGGACGATCGTGCCGCTGTCGTCGAGATCCGTGCGGGAACAGGGGGGGACGAGGCCGGGATGTTCGCGAAGGATATCTTTCGCATGTACCAGCGAGTCGCCGAACGAGAGGGCTGGACGATCGAGCTGATGAGCCTCTCTGAGGGGATTCCGGGGTCCATCAAGGAAGTCATCTTCACGGTGCGCGGTAAAGGCGTGTACGGACTGCTCCGTTACGAGTCTGGGGTCCATCGTGTCCAGCGTGTGCCGGAGACGGAGAGCCAGGGCAGGATCCATACGTCCGCCGCGACGGTGGCGGTCCTGCCGGAGGCCGACGAGGTGGATCTCGTGATCGATCCCAAGGATCTCCGTATCGACGTGTTCCGCTCCTCCGGCCCGGGTGGCCAGTCCGTGAACACCACGGATTCCGCCGTGCGCATCACCCACATCCCGACGGGGCTCGTCGTGTCCTGCCAGGATGAGAAGTCTCAGCACAAGAACAAGGCCAAGGGCCTCAAGGTGCTCCGCAGCCGCCTGCTGGATCAGAGGATCGCGGAGCAGGAAGCGGAGCGCTCCCGTGAACGGAGGGCACAGGTCGGAACTGGAGACCGCTCCGCCAAGATCCGGACCTACAACTTCCCTCAGAGCCGGGTCACCGACCACAGGATCAAGCTTACGGTTCACAACCTCGATCAGGTATTGGACGGCGACCTGAGCGACGTGATCGAGGCACTTCGGTTGGCGGATCAGGAGGAACGGCTCCAGGTGGACGCGCAGTGAGCGGCGTCGGAGAGTTGGCTGAGTTGAAAAAGGATTCGGAAGCCGGAGCGTCGAAGGGAGGAGATTCCTGGACGATCCTCCGGGTGATCCTCTGGAGTGCGGAGTACCTTACTGAGAAGGGAGTAGAGACCGGTCGCCTGGACGCGGAGTGGCTGCTCTCAGCCGCGTTGGGTGTCGACCGACTCCAACTTTACTTGCAGTACGATCGCCCCTTGAGCCCTGAGGAGCGGGAGGCCTTCAAGCCGCTTCTTCGTCGCCGTGCCGGCCGCGAGCCGCTACAGTACATCATCGGTCGGACCGGATTTCGGCAACTCGAGTTGAAGACGGATCCCCGGGTTCTGATCCCCCGTCCCGAGACGGAAGTCCTTGTCCAGGAGGTATTGGATTGGGCGGCGGCCGGGAGTGGAAGCCTCGGACGTGTGTGGGATGTGGGGACCGGTACGGGTGCGGTGGCGCTTTCACTCGCTGCGGAGGGAGCATGCACCAGGGTCGTCGCTACGGACGTCTCTCCCAAAGCCCTTTCCGTGGCGGCCGACAATGCGGAACGCCACGATTTGGGCGGACTCGTCGAGTTCCGGGAGGGACCGCTGTTTGAGCCGCTGGAGGAGGACGAAAGATTCGACATCATCGTGTCGAATCCGCCGTATATAGCTGAGAGCGAAAGGGCGGGGCTCCAGCCCGAAGTTCGCGATTGGGAGCCTCCGGAGGCCTTATTCGCGGGGGAGCACGGATTGGACGTGATCCGGCAGTTGGTCGCCGGCGCACCAGAACACTTGCTGGCGGGTGGCTTGTTGGCGTTCGAGTGTGGCCTTGGGCAAGCGAATAATATTGCGACCGACCTGAACTTGACTGGCGCCTTCACCGCCGTCCGCATTCGGCCTGACTTGACCGGGCGCCCCAGGTTCGTGATGGCTGAGCGAGGAGGGTGAGTAAGTGGGTGGATCGGAAACGGGACGGGATCATCATTAAGGCACGGGAAGATCGATGACACGAATGACGGAGATGGCCAAGGATCTGGGCAGGGCTCTGGCCCAGACGGGGGAATACCAGGTGCTCAAGCAGACGGTCTCAGGTACAGGGGATGATCGGGAGTTGGCTGAGTTACGGACGGAGCTGGAGGGTCTCGAGGGCCAGATAGAAGCCGTGCTGCGTGGTGGGGAGGAGCCCGCCGAGGAGTTGAAGTCCGGTTATGAAGATGCCGTTGGACGCCTTCAGGCCAGCGCTACCTACCAACGCCTCGTTTCTGCACAAGCGAACTTCGACAAGGTTCTGCTCAAGGTGAATCAGACGATCCAAGAGGGGATCGCCGAGGGTGCCGAGAGCCGGATCATCATCCCGTGAGAACCGGATCATCACGCCGTGAGGAAGTGATAGGGTAGGGCATGAGCTGGAACTTGAATGATCTGCGGGATCGAGTTTACCCGATCATCGACCCGATCACCCATTGGCTGGTACGGCGAGGCGTACATCCCAATCTCATCACCTCGAGCGGTTTCGCCGTCACCATTCTGGCTGGCTTCATGTATGGTATCGACCACGTGCGCACCGCGGGTCTTCTTGTTCTCTTGGGTGGAGCCCACGATATCTTCGACGGCCGAGTGGCACGCCTCAGTGGTCTTCAGTCCAAGTTTGGCGCCTTCTATGATTCCGTGCTCGACCGGATCAGCGAGGTCACGATCTATATCGGTCTCATCTCGCTCTACAACCAGTACGAGATGTCACTTTTGAACATTGGCATGATCTACATGATCGCCTTGGCCATGGCGGGCTCCCTAATGGTCAGCTATTCGCGTGCTAGAGCGGAGACGCTCGGACTGGACTGCTCCGTCGGCCTCATGCAGCGAGCGGAGCGGATCGTCCTTCTGGGCATGGGGTCTCTGATCTTCGGCCTGAGCTGGGACGGCCTGGTGCTCAGCGCCATCATCGTGATCTTTGCGGTGCTCACCAATACGACGTTGATCCATAGAATCGTTTGGGTCCATCAGCAAGCTGCCGGTGTCCCGCTCGACGAATAGAATCGTTCAGATCGAAAGACCTTTTGGAATGGTGGCAGTGGCCGGAACCGTTGACAGAAGATAAAACATACCGTGTAGTATGGTACACGGTGACTCGTGGACTCGAACATCAATAGCTAGATCGACTAAGGAGATAAAAGTGAAAGAAGGTCCGGAGATTCGCCCGGCGGAGGGACGACTCGGCGTGCTGCTACCGGGCATAGGTGCCGTTGCCACCACGACGATTGCCGGAGTTCTGCTCGCACGGAAGGGACTGGCCAAGCCCATCGGAAGCCTCACCCAGATGAACACCATTCGTTTGGGTCGGCGCACCGACAATCGAACGCCGCTCATCAAGGACTTCATCGGGTTGGCGGAGTTGGACGATATCGTGTTCGGGGGTTGGGATCCGATCCCGGACAACGCGTACGAGAGTGCCGTGAACGCCGGTGTGCTGTCTGCCAAGCACCTCGATCCGATCAAAGACGAACTGTCGGCCATCACCCCGATGCCGGCCGCGTTCGACAAGGAGTACGTGACTCGTCTCGACGGTCCGAACAAGAAGACTGGGGCCAACAAACGGGAAATCGCTGAGGCCCTCCGCGAGGACATCCGAAACTTCAAGGCGGACAACGGTTGCGATCGCCTGGTCATGGTCTGGTGCGGCTCGACCGAGATCTTCCTTCGGCCTGGACCGACCCATGAGACCATGGAGACCTTCGAGACCGCAATGGAGCAGAATGATCCGTCGATCGCGCCGAGCATGCTTTACGCATACGCAGCATTGATGGAGGGCATTCCTTACGCGAACGGAGCCCCCAATCTGTCGGCGGACTTCCCGGCCTTCGAAGACTATGCCAAGGCGAACGGTCTTCCCATCGGGGGGAAGGACTTCAAGACCGGCCAGACGCTCATAAAGACCATTCTTGCACCGGGCTTCAAGGCTCGCATGTTGGGCATCAAGGGTTGGTTCAGCACGAACATTCTCGGCAACCGTGACGGAGCCGTGTTGGATGATCCGGCGAGCTTCAAGACCAAGGAAGAGTCGAAGCTGGGTGTGATCGATCACATTCTTCAACCGGAACTCTACCCTGACCTCTATGGGGACATCTACCACAAGGTCCGGATCAACTACTACCCGCCACGTGGAGACGACAAGGAGGGTTGGGATAACATCGACATCTTCGGCTGGCTGGGATACCCAATGCAGATCAAGGTCAATTTCTTGTGCAAGGACTCGATCCTCGCCGCCCCGATCGTGCTCGACCTGGCGTTGTTCATGGACCTTGCGGGTCGTGCCGGCTTGGGGGGAATCCAAGAGTGGCTTTCGTTTTACTTCAAGAGTCCACAGTGCGCTCCGGGTCTCTATCCGGAACATGATCTCTTCATTCAGAACTGGAAGCTGAAGAACACGCTTCGCTGGCTCGCCGGAGAGGAGCAGATCACACATTTGGGCCGCGAGTATTACGAGTAAGGCCAAGCGGACATGACGGAGCCAGGGGTGTGAGGGAGCGACCGGACAGGGAGTCGAACTGGGGCCGGTTCGTGGTGCTGGAGGGGGTCGAGGGGGCAGGAAAGAGCACTCAAGCTCAGATGTTGGGCGAGTGGCTGGAATCTTGCGGAATCCCATTCACGCTCACTCGGGAGCCTGGCGGCACTGAGGTGGGAGAGGCGATCCGGAATGTGGTTCAGGACAGGCCTGAACTGTTCGTCCCGCCTGAGACCGAACTCCTGCTCTATCTGGCCGCGCGCACTGCGTTCGTGAGGGAGATGGCGCTTCCGGTTCTCGAACGGGGCGAGCTCTTGATCGCGGACCGCTTTTCGTTGTCGACTTACGCCTATCAAGGGTACGGCCGAGGGCTCGACCTCGAAGAGGTTCGCCGGATGGACCGATTCGCCACCGGCGGATTGGCTCCCGACGTCTATCTCGTGCTTGATTTACCGGCAGAGGAGGGCAGAGCGCGGCAGAAGGCAGCCGGAAAGATCGAGGATCGCCTGGAAAGCTCGGGCGAAAGCTTTCTGGAAGCGGTCGGGAGGGGCTATCGTGAACTAGCGGCTAAAGACGAGACCGTTAGGCTGGTGGACGCTCTCGGAACGCCGCTCGAAGTTCACGAGAGAGTGCGCGATGTCTTGCGCCGAGATCTGCCGGAAACTTTCGTCATCTGTCAGGATTAGTTCTCTTGATGGATGCAGGAAATCGGTTGGCCGACGAAACGGATTTGAGCGATGTCCGAAAACAATGATATGAGGGGTACGCATTCGGCCTGGGGACCGCCCATCGTGCTTGCGGTCGCCCTCATTTCCGGCGGTTGGTTTCTCCAGCGCGGAGTCGAGCAGGAGGCCAACGTATATCTCCAAGCGAGGCTATTCGAGGAAGTTCTGGACCATGTCACGGAGCAGTACGTCGATGAGGTCGACCGCTCCGGGCTGATCGGGTCTGCGATCGAGGGTATTCTCGAGGAGTTGGATGACGCCAACACGTCCTTTATCGACCGTGAAACGTGGGATGGCTTCCGGTTCCGGAGCGGGGCGGACGCAGACTACGGAGGCGTCGGCCTCGAAATCCTGAATCGCGACGGGTGGGTGACTGTCATCAAGCCGATCCCGGGGGGACCCGCTGTGCGGGCCGGGATACGAGCCGGTGACCGGGTCGTAGAGGTGGAGGGCGTGTCGGCCGCGGATTGGGAGACCGACCAGGCAGCGAGTCTGTTGAGAGGGACTCCCGGGACCGACGTAAATCTGTTGATCGATCGGCCGGGAGTGGACGAGCCGATTCCGTTCACTTTGACCCGCGCGGTGATCGAGCTTCTTTCCGTTCCGTTTGCCACGATGGTGGACGAGGGTGTCGGGTACATCCCGCTCCAGGTTTTCAGTGAGACCTCTAGGAGTGAGGTGCGCGGTGCGATCGAGCGTCTCCAAGCACAGGGTATGACCTCTTTGATATTGGACCTGCGGGGCAATCCCGGGGGGCTGCTCGACGAGGGTGTGGGCGTGGCCGACCTGTTCCTCGCCAACGGGGACCCGATCCTCGAGACCCGTGGGCGAGCCTTGGGGCAGAATCAAAACTTCGGCGGGGTGAGTCCAGAGATGGTTCCCGGGCTTCCGGTGGTCCTGCTCGTGAACGAGGGCAGCGCGAGTGCGTCTGAGATCGTTGCCGGCGCGCTCCAGGACCACGATCGGGCCCTCGTGGTCGGGAACCGGACTTATGGAAAGGGCTCCGTACAGACGCTGTACCGGCTCAGCGGCGGGAACATCCTCAGGCTCACCACGGCGCGCTGGTACACTCCAGTGGGGCGGTCCATTCAGATCGTCCACGATGAGCCGGCTCAGAACGGCGCGGACCAGAACTCGGCGCTGGGCCTGGGTGGAGAACGGGTCCCGGTCCCCAAGGAGGCTCTCGCGGACCGGCCGACCGTGGAGTCCTTGGGCGGGCGTACGCTGTATGGCGGCGGCGGCATCACGCCCGATCTCGTAGTACTGCCCGATACTCTGTCGACAAGTGAACAGGCGGCGGTCCGGCGCCTCTTCCGCGCGGCGGGTGCACTCGCCACTGGCGTGTTCAACTACGCTGTCTCATACGTACAGGGTCACCCGGATCTCGAAGCCGGATTCTCTCTTCCTCAGGCGGATCTGGATCGGTTCTATCGGACTCTCGTCGATGAGCAGGAGGTGGTGCTCGACGAATCCGACTTCGTGACTGCCGTACGCTTCGTGACGTATCAACTCGAGCATCAGATCGCTTTCCAGGCGTGGGGTGAGGAACGTGCGTTCCTCCACGACCGAGAGAACGACAGGCAACTCAACGACGCGATCGAAATCTTGAAGCAGACGGATACGCTAGAGGCCCTTTTCAGTTTGGCCGCCGCCGCGGGATCGCTCCAGACTGCGACGGGTGTGGGCGCGTCGGCTTCCAGCACCTCAGGCCTGAACTGACCCAACTCACCCTTCGGATGCCCCGGCGCATCCGATAGTGTTCACTGACGAGGCCGGCCATGAGCGGTGTGGTCGTCGAGCGAGCAGGGTTGGTGGAGTCCGTTCACTGAGTGCACGTCGCGGTCGTGGACTCTGAGGGGCGCCTTACGGCCAGCGGGGGAGACGCGGAGAGGGTCGTCTTTCATCGGTCTGCGGCCAAACCGTTCCAAGCCGTCCCCCTTGTCGACGACAAGGGGGACGAACGGTTCGGTCTGACTTCGGAGGAGTTGGCGCTGTGTTGCTCCTCGCACAATGGTGAACCGGAGCACGAGTCCTTGGCCCAGTCGATCCTGTCGGAAGCGGGCCTCGGCGAGAGTGACGAGGACGGTGGGGGGCGCGCCACTCCGGTAGTAGTCCTGCATGTGCTCGATAGACTGGGAGTTCTCGATAGCATCGAAGATGAACGGTTGAATGCGTTTCGCGCCCCCAGTGTCACCAATACTCTCAGCGAGGATGTGGGGGTTATCCGAGAGGATTTTCGATTGGGGAGGCACGGATGACGGACGGTGACCGTGCCTTGATCCGGATCAGCGGGGCTCTGGCTTCGGGCGATGACGTGGCCTTGGCCGACGCCCTCTCTCACGCCCGCGAAGTCGCGGAGGATTCGGAGGTGGAGGAAGTGCTCCTTCAGTCGTATCTCTTCCTCGGTTTCCCCGCATCACTGAACGGTATGGCTGCCTGGCGCCGCTTGACAGGTCATGATTCGTCGGGACCGACTGCGCTCGACTACCCTTTGTGGGAAGAGCGGGGTCGCGACGTTTGCGGCGCAGTGTACGCGGGTCAATATGAGCGACTCCGGAAGAGCGTGCGGGAGCTCCACCCGGATTTGGAGCAGTGGATGTTGGTGGAAGGGTACGGCAAGGTTCTCGGTAGGCCTGGCATGGCGTTGGTGATGCGAGAGTTGTGCATCGTGGCCACCCTCGCGGTCACCTGTGCGTCGAAGCAGCTTCACTCCCACCTTCGCGGCGCACTCAACGTCGGCGCACTTCCCGCGGATGTGGAGACGGCGCTGGCGGAGGTGGAGCCCTTTCTCGATGAGGAGGCCCGCGGGGCTACGGCGGCGCTTTGGGAGACCGTGAAGAAGGCTGTCGAATGAGTACAGCGGGTCGCGCAGATGGCGCTTGTGCGCGTTCAGACAAGGAACGACGACGAGGCGTAGCAGAGCTACTCCGAGGAGGAGAGACGCAGGATCAACCGCACAACCGCCGTGTGCCCACCACCATGAGGGGCATGATCTTACACGTTGATGGGTTGCGGTGGCATGACCCCATCTCCGTTGTTAGAGCTCCTAGCCGTAGCGAATGCTATGGCGTCGTCGCTCCGCCTAGGAGCTGGGACCGTGGCATCTGCAACGCGACCCGCTGGACTCATTCAACAGCCTTCACGAAAGGGTACGTCGGGTGATGTTCGTCGATCGTGTGGTCATCAATGTCTACGGAGGGGCGGGGGGAGCGGGCTCCGAAGCGTATCGGAGGGAGAAGGGCGTGCCGCGCGGCGGCCCTGCGGGGGGGGACGGCGGAAACGGTGGAAGTGTGATCATGGTCGCCGACCCGCAACTCTCTACTCTTCTCGACCTCCGCTATCAGCAGCATCACAAGGCGGAGCGAGGCCTTCATGGCTCCGGTAATAAGAAGACCGGCAAGAGCGGGGACGACCTGATGGTTCACGTTCCACCGGGTACCGTGGTCAAGGATGCGGATACGGATGTCGTTCTCAGGGAATTGCTCGAGCCGGGTGACCAGATTGTGGTCGCCCAGGGAGGTCGGGGTGGAAGGGGGAACGTGCACTTCACGACGTCCACGAATCAGACACCGTTGCGGTGGGAGCCTGGGCGGCCCGGCGAAGAGCGGCGCGTGGAAGTCGAGCTCAAGCTGATCGCCGACGTCGGGCTCGTTGGGGAGCCCAACTCGGGCAAGTCGACCTTTCTGGCGGCCGTGTCAAAGGCCCGGCCGAAGGTAGCTGACTACCCCTTCACGACACTGGCGCCGAACCTGGGCATCGTGGAGCTGCCTAATTTCCGCAGCTTCGCGGTGGCGGACATCCCGGGCATCGTGGAAGGTGCCCATGAGGGAAAGGGGTTGGGCCTCCAGTTCCTCCGCCATATCGAGCGGACCCGCACGCTGGCCCTGTTCGTCCCGGTCGACGCGCCTGACCCCGGTGAGGTCTATCGGAAGCTTCGCGAAGAGCTCTCCTCCTACTCGGAACAGTTGGGGACCAGGCCACACTGCGTGGTGCTGACCAAGGCCGACCTCCTGGGGCCGGGAGAGGATCCTCCGGCGTTGGATGTTCCGGAGGGGTGGGGGGTCTACACCGTGTCATCGGTGGCGCGGATGGGTCTCTCAGACCTTCTGGAGGCGCTGTGGGTGGCGGTTCGAGAGGCAGCCGCCGGAGTGGGGGACGAGGATCCTCGCGAGGGGGACGAGGGTTGGGAAAATCCGTGGGAGGAAGACGAGGATTGGGAAAATCCGTGAACCTGGGTTCATCGGAGCGAGTCAGTAAGATCCAGTCGGTCCTGAGGCCCAGAAGCGTGCCTGGAGTGGGCACACGGGCACTTTGGCGGATCCTCAACCGGTTCGGCTCCGGCCGGCGAGCGCTGGCCGCCAGGCCGGTGGAGCTGGACGCCGTAGCGGGAATGAGGTGCAGCGAGGCGCTCGCATCCCCCGGTCTCGAGAGCAGAGTGCGCGATGGGTTGGATCGGTGCCGCACGCCGGCGATCGCAATCCTCCTGTGGTCGGATGACGATACCCGCAGAGGCTGGGTCACCTCGTCGACCCGCCGCCTATCTTGTTCGCGCGGGGGCGGCTCGAACTACTCCGGAGACCCTCAGTGACCATCGTCGGTTCTCGCCGTTCTACAGCGTACGGACGCAGAACCGCCGAAGCTCTGGCGGCTCAGATGGCGATTCGAGGGATCACCGTCGTGAGTGGATTGGCGTTCAGCATCGACGGCGCGTCGCACCGCGGTGCCTTGGAGGCCAGCGGAGATACGATTGCGGTGCTCAGCTCCGGAGTCGACTTGATCCAGCTGGCCTCCCATCGTCGGCTCGGCGAGCGCGTCGTCCGTGAGGGGCTGCTCCTTTCGGAGTTCCTACCGGGAGAACCGGCTCGGCCCCATCACTTTCCGCGTAGGAACAGGATTCTGGCCGCACTGGGCGGCGCGGTCGTCGTGGTCGAAGCGGCTGAGAAGAGCGGCGTCCTGATTACGGTCGAGCATACCCTCGATCTGGGGCGTGACGTGTATGCGGTACCGGGCGCACTCGATGCCCCTCAGAGTAGGGATGCAACACATTGATCCGCCAAGGAGCACAGGTGATTACGTCGCCCGAGGAGTTCGCGCGAGACTTCAGCTTGGTCTGCGGATCGTCGTCGGAATTCCGGGTTTGCGTTGTGTCCCAGGGTGCCGGACAACCCGTGCCGGCCGGTCTCGATGATGAGGCGCGTCGCGTTTGGCTCGCTTTGAGCGAGCGGTCCCTCAGGATCGACGACGTCGCGTCCGGCGCGGATCTGCAGTCCGCCCGTGTCCTGTCGGCGCTCACGATCCTGCAGGTTTCGGGACTCGTGGTGCAGGAGTCCGGGATGCGATTTCGGCGGGCGTCCTGATGAAGTCGTTGGCCCTGGATGCGGTCGGGATCCTCGATCCACCTCCCGAACCCGGCGCCATCCGATCCGTCTATGTGCACGCCCCATTCTGTACCCGCCGGTGCTACTACTGTGATTTTGCGGTGAAGGTCGCGTCGGCGGATTGCGGTGGTTGGTTGGACGCCTTGCGAGCGGAGGTCGGTGCCTTGGAACGCGAGGGGGCGTTCGTCTTGGACGACACGCTCGACACGCTGTACGTCGGAGGGGGGACGCCATCTCTTCTCGGCGCGCCGGCGATGGACGGGCTCTCGACCGTAATCGGGGAGGAGCGTCTCGGGCACCACGACCTCGAGTGGACCGCTGAGGCGAACCCGGAGAGCTTTACACGGGACGTGGCGACCGCCTGGCAGCGCGCAGGCGTCAACCGCATCAGCCTTGGCATCCAGAGCTTTCACGCGTCAGCCCTCAAGTGGATGGGACGGTTACACGGAGCAGACGGAGCCCGGGCGGCGGTCCAAGTCGCGCGTGCGGTGGGCTTCACCAACCTCAGCGTCGATCTGATCTTCGGCTTACCGGGTCATCTGGAGCGAGACTTGGAGCGCGACCTGGAGCACACACTTTCTCTCGATCCCGATCATGTGAGCCTGTACGGCCTGAGCGCGGAACCCGCCACGCCCTTGGGTCGCGCGGTGGCCGAAGGTCGTGAGACGCTTCCCTCTGAGGGACGGTACGAGGAGGAGTACCTTCTGGCCGTAGATCGCCTTGCGGAAGCCGGATACGAAGCTTATGAAGTTTCCAACTTCGCTCAGCCGGGACGCGCCTCTCGTCACAACTCAGTCTATTGGTCGGGGGAACCGTACGTCGGGTTGGGAAACGGAGCGCACAGCTACCGGCATCCGATCCGCAGATGGAACACGCGAGATTGGGACGCCTACCGGGACGGCACTGAGGGCCCTGGATCGCCGGTGGACGAGGAGGAGGAACTCGGCGTGAATGAAATCCGGCTCGAGCGGATCTGGTTTGGGCTGAGAACCAAGCGGGGGATTTCTTTGCACGGTCTGCCCTCTTCGGCCCGGGACCGGACGGCGCGCTGGGAGGAGAGCGCTCTGGCGGTAGCGCAAGAAAATGTGGTGCGACTGACGCCCAAGGGATGGCTGGTCATGGATCGCCTCATCCTCGAACTGGACGCGGAGATCTAGGGGTAAGGCGTTGACTGGATGCCGTCGGAAATTCGATCTTCCAGCGCGCGAAACGTCGTTTCTTGATATTTTTAAGAATGAGTCCGGATAACCTCCAAACGATCGGTCAGGATCTCTCAGAGCGCGAGCGACACGTGCTCGAGGCCGTGATCCGTACGTACGTGGATTCCGCGGAGCCGGCGGGGAGCCGGACGCTGGCGAAGGAGTTCAATCTCGGAGTATCGCCGGCTACCGTGCGGAATACGATGAGAGACCTTGAGACCAAGGGGTATCTCTTCCATCGCCACACCTCCGCTGGACGCATCCCGACGGACCAGGCCTACCGCTTCTATGTAGATCGGATCATGCGGCCGCAGCCGCTGACGGACGTCGAGCGTGAGCGCCTCGTCCAGGAGATCGAGATCGGAGGATCCTCAGCGGTCGAGAGACTCGTGCAGCGTGCGATCCGGGCCCTGAGCCTCCTTTCGAGAGAGTTGGGCGTGGCGGTCGCTCCGAGTCTGGAGGAAGCGATCGTCGAACGACTGGAGCTGATTCAGGTCTCGAGCGCGAAAATCTTGATGGTGATGTCCATCAAGAGCGGGTTTGTCCACACGGTTTACGTCGATCTACCAGGGGAGGTCCAGCCCGACGTTCTGACGAGCGTGACGCAGGTCCTCAACGAGCGGTTGGCGGGCCTGACGCTCCAGGCGATCAGGCAGACCCTTCCCGACCGGCTGAGGGATACGGGGATGGGAGGCGGCGGGGCCGACGAGCTCTTGAATATCTTCGTTCAGTCCAGCTCTGAGCTCTTCGATTGGACGCCGCTGCAAGAGGGCAAGGTCCATCTCGGCCAGACCAGCGTCCTCGCGTCCCAGCCGGAGTTCAACACCGGAGAGCGCCTCAAAGGGCTCATCGAGCTGACGGAACAAAGGTCTCTGCTCGCCGACGTTCTGGGGAACCGGGAGCACGGGGGCGGACTAAAGATCACCATCGGGAGCGAAAACCCCCAGGAGGCCCTGTCCCACTTCACGCTGGTCACAGCGGAGTACCGGGTGGGACGACTCAAGGGTGTGATCGGCGTGATCGGCCCCACCCGGATGCCGTACGACAAGGTGATCGCGATCGTCGACTATACGTCGACGCTGGTCAACAGTGTTCTCGGTGTCTAGCCCACTTCTGGAACACCACACTAGAAACGGATTCTCGCAAAGCTAATGGCCGACTACTATCAATTGCTGGGCATCTCAAAGGGCGCCAGCTCGGACGAAATCAAGAAGGCGTATCGTAAGCTGGCCTTGAAGTACCATCCTGATCGGAACCGGGACTCCAAGGAGAACGACGACCGGTTCAAGCAGGTGACTGAGGCTTACGAAGTCCTCCGGGATTCTGAGAAGCGCTCGATCTACGATCAGTACGGAGAGCAGGGGCTGAAGCGTGGTGCGGATGGGGCTGGCGGATTCGGGGGGTTAGATTTCTCCGACGCGCTCGAGGTCTTCATGAGGGATTTCGGGGGTTTCGAGGACCTGTTTGGCGGAAGGCAACAGAGAGGCGGATCCCGATCGGCAACTCAAGGCCAGGCCATCAAGGTCAGGGTGCGCATCACCCTCCCGGAGGTGGCCACGGGCGTGGTCAAGACCTTGAAGGTGGCGATCCTGGACACCTGCGAACGGTGTTCGGGAAGCGGGAGTGCCGACGGAGCGGCACCGACTCCGTGCGCGACGTGTCAGGGGTCGGGGGAGGTGCGGCAGGCACAGCGAACCGTATTCGGGCAGTTCATCAGCGTGGTGCCGTGCCGCGCGTGCCGGGGTGAGGGTCGCATCATCGAAGAGCCGTGCCCCACGTGCCACGGGGAGGGACGGTCCCGCTCTGAGCGGCCCATCCAGGTGGAGATCCCGCCAGGTGTGACGTCCGAGAACTTCATCACCATGCGTGGTGAGGGGCACATGGGACCGAGGGGTGGTCCGCGCGGAGACGTCCTGGTGCTGATCGAGGTCGAGGAGGACCCACGATTTGAACGCGATGGGGCGCACCTGCGATACGAGTTGCCCATCACCTTCTCCCAAGCGGCTTTGGGGGATGAGGCCGAGGTCCCGACCGTGGACGGGACGGTCAGATTGACCCTTCCGAAGGGAATCCAGAGCGGAGAGGTCTTGCGCCTCAGAGGGCTGGGGCTCCCAGAACTCCATGGGCTCGGTAAGGGAGACCAACTCGTACGAATCGTGGTGTGGACGCCGGAGCGACTGACGGCGGATCAGGAAGAAGCGATTCGTACGCTTCGTGACCTGGAGGAACCAGCGCCCGAGAAACTGGATGGAGACTCCGGCAGGAGCATATGGTCCCGGGTCAAAGAGGCGTTCACCCAGGCGTGATCGACGCCTCGGAATCCTCCGACGCCACACCCGAGCGCTGGTTGGCCATCTCAGTCGATTCGGTCTCACCCACGGTATCGGAACTCCTGGTCGAGCCCCTTTTTGGCCTCAGCGCGAGGGGAGTGCAGGAGGCGGACGGTCGCTTGATCACGTACGTGCTCCCGCCTGCAGACCCGGAGGCGTTCGTGCAGCGGGCTCAAGACGTGCTACGGGAGGCCGCGGGTCTCGACCACATCGACCTGATTTGGAGTTGGCAGGACCACGAAGATTGGTCTGTTTTGTGGAGGCAGGGACTGGGACCGAGAGCGATCACCGACCGTTTGGTCGTCACCCCGAGCTGGTGTGAGGCCGAAGCTATCGAGGGCGCGGTCGTGGTCACCATCGACCCCGGCATTGCGTTCGGCACCGCCGAGCATGAGACCACACGGGGGGCTCTCAGGCTGATGGATCGGGCTCTGTCCCCCGGCGAGAGGCTTCTCGATGCGGGTTGCGGTTCCGCCATTCTGGCGATTTCCGCTACCCGCCTGGGTGCGCGGTTTGTCCTGGCAGTGGATATCGATCCCTATGCCTGTGAAGCCGCTCGGGAGAACGCGGCCATTAATGGGGTCGCCGAGTCCGTCCGTGTCGAGGGAGCGTCCGTGACCCCCGACTGGCTTCATGGGCGGGGACCCTTCGATGGCATTTTGGCCAACATTCAGACGGGGGTCTTGGTGCCGCTCCTGGAGAGCTTCGCCGGTGCGCTGAGGCCGGGGGGGTGGATGATCTTGAGCGGGATCACGGAAGAAGAGTGGCTTGGAATGTCCCAATCCACGGCTCTTCTAGGCTTCAGGCTCGAAGACGTCGACGCCGAGGGAGAGTGGCGCACCGGGTGGTTCACGCGGCCCGTCGGCTGACTGAGGCACACCGCGCGATCAGCACGAGCCAACGCGCCATGGCCGTTGCCGAATTCTCATCAACCCTTCCTTCCCAGGCACCGAAGGCTCTCGGCCGTCCGGGCCGATACCGATGAGCTCGTCCCGGTGTCGGGATCGAGGCAGAGAACCCACGTCTCAGGGCTCCACGGCGGGACCTCGTCTGGCTTGGCCGTCGCACGACGCCAAGGGCCGATCATGGGGTCGAGCACACGAAACAGGTCGGGACGCGCCCGAATTTCCGCCAGAATCCGCTCAGCGTTGACGACCTGGCCGGCGGTCGCCTCTTCGATGGCCTCGAGGAGGCGCGGGAGCGGAAGTGCCGGAGTGGGAGAACAATTCAGGATCTCCCGCGCAAAATCTGGTATCGTCTTCATGATTCCCCCTTTTCCGATCACCCTTACAGGGCTTGGGAAACAGCGTCGACTCCCCCGAAACGCTCTGAGAATAGCCATCGGGTGAACGCGGCTCCATGGCTGGATGAGACGATATTTACGCCGCCGGCGGGCGCGCCGCCGCCGGTTACTGCGCCGGCGCTGCGACCTCTCTCTTCGCGTTGACCCTCCCGTAGCTCACGGGTAGCTTTCACCCCATGTCGGAAGATCTGAAGACGAGGCTCCGAGAGGACCTCATCTTGGTTCGCAAGGCGCGAAATCGGTTGGGCACCGTAGTCCTCACGACCCTGCTTTCAGAGGTTCGTAATCGGGAAATCGAGGTCGGAGAGGAGTTGGATGACGAGGGGATTCTGGTCGTCGTCGCCAAGGCGATCAAGCAGCGACGTGACGCGGCGGAGCAAATGAGGGACGCCGGACGCCCTGAATTGGCCGACAAGGAATCTGAGGAGGCCGCCATACTCCAGGCCTACTTACCCCCGGCGCTGTCTGAGTCCGACGTGCAGGCCATCGTCCGCGAGGCGATCGATTCCGGCGCCACCGAAATAGGTGCAGTGATGGGCCGAATCATGCCTGAGATTCGGGGACGCTTCGATGGAAAGGAAGCGAACCGCATCGTCCGGGAAGAACTCGCGTGATTCTAAAACGGTTCTCCCGCGCCTCCGTGGGATGAACGGGCACGCCCTCACCGTTCTGGGCTTCCATGGAGCCCTTGAACAGGTGGCGGGGCACGCCACGTCTGAGGCTGGACGCGCGGCCGTCCTCTCTCTACGGCCGCATGTGGATCGCGACTGGGTGGAGCGTGAGCTCACCCGAGTATCGGAGACGGAAGCCTTTCTGAAGGCGAGCTCAACTTGGTCGCCCCTCGAGATCCCTGATTGTTTGCCGCTTTTCGAGCGCCTGGCGATCGAGGGAAGCGTGTTGGATGGGGTAGAGCTGTACGCCGTAGGTGTTTCGCTCGTCTCCGGAGGTCAGTTGACTGAGGCGCTGGATGCTGAGTCTTTCGAGGCTCTCGCATTTATCCGAGCCAGGCTGCATACAGACCCGAATCTCAAGACCCGCATCGCGAAAACCACGGATGATTCGGGAGAAATTCTGGACACCGCCAGCCCCGATATCAGGCGAATTCGCAAGCAACTTCGCGGCTCGCGGAACAAGATCGTGCGGAAGCTTGAGGCGTTCGTCGCGAATCTGCCCGAGCGGGTCAGGGTCGCGGATGCGTCCGTCGGCGTTCGCGACGGACGCTACGTCGTGCCCGTTCGCAGAGAGGGAAAGAGAGACGTGGGTGGAATCGTTCATGATGAATCCCATACGGGTGGGACCCTCTTCGTAGAGCCGCCCATGGCCATCGAGCTCACGAACGAGTTGCGGGCGCTGGAGCGGGAGGAAACGAGGGAGATCCATCGCGTCCTTTCAGAGATTACACAGACGCTACGACCCCTGCATCCGTCACTGACGGCGAGCTGGGAAGCGCTGGTCGAATTCGACTCACTCGCGGCTCGGGCTCAGGCTGCCAGCGAATGGGGGGCTTGCCGCCCCGCGCTCTCGGGCGAGTCGGAGGGCTGGATGATCGTTCGGGGCCGCCATCCACTGCTACTGGCGAATTCCGATGACCCCGTCGTGCCGTTCGACTTGAGCTTGGAGTCCGGTGAGCGCATCGTGGTCGTTTCCGGCCCCAATACGGGCGGCAAGAGTGTGTTCCTGAAGGCCGTGGGGCTGATCGCGTCCCTGACTCAGAGTGGCGTCGTCCCGCCGGTCGAGGAGGGCACCCGACTTCCGATCTTCGACTCGATCTTCGCCGATATCGGAGACGAGCAGTCCATCATGGAAAATCTTTCGACGTTTTCCGCCCACCTGACGATTTGGAAGGAGGTCGTCGAGAGCGCCGGCAAGGGGTCGCTGGTTCTTCTCGATGAGATGGGAACGGGTACCGATCCGGCTGAGGGCGCGGCACTCTCACAGGCTTTGATCGAGCACCTCTCCCAGAGGGGCGCCACCGCGGTGGTCACTTCCCACCTAGGGGCCTTGAAGCGGCTCGACACTGAGGGCAGTGGTGTCGTCAACGCCGCCCTCCAGTTCGACCCCGACGGGATGAAGCCCACATACGAACTCGTTAAGGGGAGGCCCGGGCGCAGCTATGGTCTGGCCACCGCCCACCGCCTGGGACTTCCCGCCCACGTTCTCGAGCGGGCGGAGTCCCACATGGAGGGGGGTGACGCCTCCATGGAGGATCTTCTCGCGCGGCTCGAAAAGAAGGAGAAGGAGGCCCTCGAACTGGTGGGCACGTTGAGTCGTGAGCGGGAGGAGACCGCCGGCCTGCGCGCGGAGGTAGAGGCCCGCGAAGCCGACCTCCGCCATACAGAGCGCGAAGCTGAGAGGCGAGCCCGTGAGGAGGCGCGGCGCATCTTGATGGAGGCTCGACAGGAGGTCGAGGAGGCCATCCGCGAGGTTCGGGAGGCGTCGTCCGCAAAGGAGCTGGAGAACGCCGCGCGCAGTTCCCGGCAAAGGGTCGAGGACGCGGCCCGCCGTCAAAAAGAACTCCGACCTGGCGGCCGGAAGGGGTCCGGCTCCGCGACCTTCACGCCGGGCGATCGTGTCCGGCTCCTCGACGGAGGATTGAAAGGGGTGGTGGCGGAAGTGCGAGACGACCGCGTCGTCATCGACGCGTCCGGTATCCGCATGAAGGCGCACGTTGCGGATCTGGAGTTGGTGAACCAAGGCGAAGGGGCCCAGGATACTTCGGCGGGTTCCGTCTTGTGGAAGGCTCCCGACGGACCGGTCCACACGGAGGTCGACCTTCGCGGGCTCCGGGTGGACGAGGTGGACCAGGCGTTGTTGCGTTCCATAGATGCGGCGATCCTTGGCGAACTGACGGAACTGAGGATCATCCATGGCAAAGGGACCGGCGCAGTGCGAGCACGGGTGACCACACTGCTCGAAGACGATGGTCGGGTGTCCGCGTTCCGGGTTGGCGAGCGCACTGAGGGTGGGGCGGGCGTTACGGTGGCGAGCTTAGAAGGCTGTTGAAGGAGTACAGACGCAGGATCAACCCCACAACCGCCCTGTGCCCGCGAAGGAGAGTGGTATGACCTTACAAGTTGAAGGGTTGGGATGGCACGGCCCCATCCCCGTTGTTGGAGCTCCTGGCCATAGCTACGACTATGGCGTCGTCGCTCCGCCCAGGGCCTGGGACCGTGGCATCCCCAACGCGGCCCACTGTACTCCTTCAACAGCCTTCTAGGATGATCCCGGACGATCAGGTCGAGGAGGTTCGCGCCCGGGCCGACATCGTTCAGGTGATCGGCGACATCGTACCTCTGAAGAGATCCGGGAAGGACTACAAGGCTTGCTGCCCATTCCACGACGAAAAGACACCGAGCTTCTACGTGGTCCCAGCGAAAGGGTTCTACAAGTGCTTCGGGTGCGGGGAGTCCGGTGACGTCTTCGCGTTCCTCATCAAGCGACTCAGTATCAGCTTCGTGGATGCTGTCAAGCACGTGGCGGCCAGCACCGGCATAGAGATCAGAGAAGTGAACCGGGGCCAGAGCGGTGAGGATCCGTTTCAGCACCTTTACGAGGCCAATGCCTTTGCACGCATGTTCTTCCAGGATTCGCTGTGGGACGAGAAGGTGGGCCGCCCGGCGAGCGCGTACTTGCAGGAACGCGGTATCGACCGGGAGACCGCCGAGCGTTTCGGACTCGGGTACGCTCCCGATGCCTGGCGTGGGCTTCACGAGGCGGCCTCGCACCACAGCATCGGGGAAGATGTTCTGATCGAAGTGGGCCTCGTGACGCGCAGCGAAAAACAAAAGGACGCCTACGACCGGTTCCGCGACCGGCTCATCTTTCCCATCGAGAGTCTTTCCGGGAAGGTGGTGGGTTTCGGTGGCCGGGTCCTGGGTGCCGGAAGGGAGGGATCGCCCAAGTACGTCAACTCCCCTGAGTCTCCGATCTATCACAAAGGCGAAATCCTTTACGGTTTGAATTGGGCGAAGAATGCGATCCGCAGGCGGGAGACGGCTCTCATAGTGGAGGGCTACATGGACGTCGTGTCCCTCGCGGCCGCGGGATTCGAGAACGTGGTCGCTCCACTCGGAACGGCGGTCACTCCCGACCAGGTGGCCGTTCTCGGTCGCTATACGTCGAGGGCTCACCTCCTGTTCGACAGTGACGGCGCCGGGCTCAAGGCGTCGTTCCGGGTCGCGGATCTGCTTTTGGCCGGGGGCGTGCACCCATGCATCGTTACGCTCCCTCCGGGAGAGGATCCGGACACGATCGTTCACGCCGAGGGGGCCGAAGCGCTTCAAGGCCACATCGATGGGGCCGTGGACGTTCTCGACCGGAAGCTACAGATCCTCGAAGAGCACGATCATTTCAGGAGTATCGAACACACACGTGCGGCCATCGACCGGCTGCTTCCGACCATTCGCGCTGTGCAGGATCCCGCGTTGCGCGATATCTACATTGCGAAGGTCTCAGAGCGAACCGGTGTACGGCGGGACACCCTGGAGGGCGAATTGGTGCGGTCCGCGCCCCGCCCCGTGCCGCAAAGGGTGACCCGGCGGCAAGATCACCGCCGCACGCCTGCAGCCTTCGTGCCCGAAATGGGGCCGGAGCGCGAGTTGCTCCTTCTCATGACCAAGGACCGCGATTGGATCGAGCGTGTCGGTGAGCGCCTCGGTCCTCACGACTTTGTGGACGTCAGGTATCGTGCTGTCTTCGAGGCCCTTTTGGCGGATCACGACCTGACGCATCCGCCGGAGAAGATGGCTCCGGAGGCCGCCCGCGTGCTGGAAGAATTGCTGGCCGATCCGACGGAACTCAACCGAGCGCATCGGGTTTTCGAGGAATCGTTGAACAAGATTCTCAGTACTTTGATGCAGGAGAGGCTCGACGCGGTGGACCATCTCCTACAGAATACCTTGGACGAGCAGCAAGAGACCCAACTCCTCAGGGAAAAAGCTCGGCTCAGCAAAGAGCGGCGGGAATTGGGGAGGGACTGGTCGCCGGCCGCACATAGAGCACGGAAGGACAATCACCTTTAGAGCCCTTTGAGGCCATTCGAGCGAAGAGCGTTTCATGACACCACAGACACGAACACCCCTGAAGGAACTCCAGCAGTTGGACCAGAAGATCGCCGCCGTTCGGTCGGCATCGGAGGGCTTCGAGCCCCTCCTGGAGGAAGTCGATGCACCTGTGCTTCGGCTGGAGCAGGAAGTCGAGGCTCTCGAAAAGCGACTCACGGAGATCAAGCTTGAGGAAAACAGGCTCGAACTGACGATCGAAGAGCGGAGGGTCCGGGGGGCCAAGCTTCAAGGACGCATGGAGGCGGTCCGGAACGTGCGCGAAGAGGCGGCGGTGCATGCTGAACTGGAGATGGTCCGGCGAGCCCTCGAAAGTGAAGAGCAGGAAGCGCTGAGTCTCCTGGACCAGATCAAACGCTTGGAGGATCGGCACGAGGAACAGGAGGCCGTGTACCGTGAGGCTCTGGCCGAAGTCGAGCCCCGCCGGAAGGAGTTGGTTAAAGAGCAAGCGGAATCTGAAGGCAAGCTCGAGACGCTTCAGGCCGACCGAGACGCATTTGCGGCCGGAATCGATCCAGACGAGCGTCGGATCTACGACAGTATCATGGCCGGAGCCAGAGAAGTGGCCGTCGCGGAACTCACTCAGGATGGCGCGTGCGGCAACTGCTACAACATGGTCCCGCTCCAGGTTAGAAACCAGATACGCCACACCGATGAGATGTTCCGGTGCGAGGGCTGTGGAGTGATCTTGACGCCTGAATCCGCTGAGGGACTCGCTCTCGCTCGGGAAGAGGGAGAAAGGATCGGGCAAGCTCTCAAGGAGTCGACGGATCTGAGAGACGCGGAGCGGGCTGCGGTCTCAGAAGCCAAGGCGCTTGAAGAAGCGTCGGCCTCTGAGGTTGCCCAAGAGGAGGCCGACACGGACGAGGCGCCTGCCGGGGCGCTGGCGTTGGGGGGCCTCATCTTCGAGGATATTCCCGCCGAGGAACCGCCAGTCGAGAGTGTCGCTTCCGACGATAGCCCTGCGGATGAGTTGGCGGTCGAGGAGGTCGGCTCCGATGAGGTCCCGGCTGAGAAGCCGAGGCTCGAGGCGGCCAATGCCTGGGAGCAAGCCGATGCCGGGGCGAGCGCCCACGCCATCGCTGCCGAGAAACCCGCTGCCGAGGAACTCAGTGATGAGGAAACCGGTGTCGAGGAGACCGGGCCGCGAGAACCGACCGCCGACGGGTAGAAGGCTGTTGAAGAAGTACAGCGGGTCGCGCAGATGGCGCTTGTGCGGGTTCAGACAAGGAACGACGACGAGGCGTAGCAACGCTACGGCGAGGAGGAGAGACGCAGGATCAACGGCACAACCGCCCTGTGCCCACGAACATGAATGGGCATGACCCTGCACGTTGAAGGGTTGGGGTGGCACGGCCCCATCCCCATTGTTGGAGCTCCTAACCGTAGCTACGACTAT
>Ga0310124_10000399_pt1 | contig 29914 bp, 28 predicted proteins | sample CB11b_AW_Bot5_MG_FD_203507 | JGI IMG/M metagenome (GOLD analysis project Ga0310124, IMG submission 203507) | Marine microbial communities from Western Arctic Ocean, Canada - CB11b_AW_Bot5 | ecosystem: Environmental > Aquatic > Marine > Oceanic | place: Canada: Western Arctic Ocean | collected...
TGGCGACACCCTCGAGGAGCCCCTGGGTGGAAAGCCGGCCGTAGTCGACGACGTCGGCAAATGTCCACGTGCCCCCGCGCCAGGGCTGAGGGTAGTTCATTCGAGATTGGGTATCGGTCGGTGCGGGTAGCGTCCGGGGGCGGGCTCCGCCACGCCCGGCGCGAGCACGTCGCCGAGACCATCTCCGCGCCGAGACATGGTCTTGGCGCACTGGACTGGCGAGGTCGGCGCTCGCGACCTCACTCAAGAGCGCCACCATGTTGTGCCACCACGGGTTCGTGTTGTTGGCGCCCTGCCAGTAGCCGTTATACAGCTCGCCCCAGATGACACCGCGCTTTCCGGCCTCGTGCAGTTTTGCCGCCATGGCCTGTCCCAGGAGGTTGACCTGGCTCCAGACCAACGGATCCACGTTGGCGTTGACGGGATTCTGAAACGGCGGCACAAAGATTCGAGCGGCCTTGTTGCCCATTTGGTGGGCGTCGAGATACACCTCTGGTAACCAGTCCTGATACAAGACGCGGTTGAGATGTTGTGTCTCGACCTGAGTCAACATGTAGCTGTCGCGATTGTTGTCGTGCCCCGCATACGGGTGATACAACTCTGGCAGCGGTGACCCTTCGTAGGGTGTATCGATCGTGTCTCGATACCACTCGACGACCATTCGTTGACCGTCTGGGTTCTGAGACGGAATGAGCAGAACGATCGTGTTCTCCAGCACGTGGTTCACCCACGCCGACCGTTCGGTGGCGAGCTGGTGAATGATGTCGTTCATCACCTGGCTCGTCCCGATCTCGGTGGCATGGACATTCGCGCCGATGAGCACGACGGCTTTGCCCGACTGCGCGATCGCGTCGGCTTCGGCTTGCGTGGTTGACCGCGGATCGGCCAGCCGCTTTTGCATGGCCTGATACCGGGGCAGGTCGCGAATGGTGCCCGGAGAGGAGATCGTGACGAGGACATACGGATGCCCGAGCGTCGTCGTCCCCAGTTGCTCGACGGCCATTCTGTCTGACCCCTGGGCGAGTATCTGGTAGTACTCGAGCATGTCGTCCCAGTGTGCCAGTCGGCCACTGGCACCCATCGGGAAACCAAAGAACTGTTCAGGGGTCGGTAGGAGGGGAGTCTGCCCGGCCGCCACCAACGCGGACAGTGTAATTGCAACGCCGATGGCCGCCCCTGTGAGTCGTTGTCCGAGCCATCGGCCGCGCATCTGCTGATGGTCAGTATATCGTAGAGGCCACACTCCTCGGACCGTCCACTATCACCTATGAGCGAACGCGCAACCGCCAGCGGCATGTTTTCGGGGTCGGAGTCGTCCACTCGCATCCGGCTAGGCCTTCTGCTCGGCGTTGGCGTCCTGGGTGCGCTGGTCTTTGTCTTTCAGGACGTCGTGCCGGCTCGCCTGCGGTCTTCGATCGGCGTGGTCTGCTTTCTCGGTGTCGCAATTGCCTGCTCAGCCAACCTTCAAAAAATTCGATGGCAGACCGTGGCTTGGGGGTTGGGGTTACAGCTCTCGCTGGCGGTTTTGATATTGCGTGTCGATATCGGTGGCATCCGACCCGGCTACGAGTTGTTTTCTCTGCTCGCGACCGTCATGACCCGATTCTTGGAGTTTACAAACGTCGGCTCCGAGTTCGTTTTTGGCGTGCTCGCCAACGAGGAGATCATGAGGGAGGTCTTTCCCAACGGTCTGGTCCTGGCCTTTGCGGCGCTGCCGATCATCATTTTTGTGTCGTCGGTCTTTGCCGTGCTGTATCACCTCGGAGTCATGCAATACCTCGTCGGCGCGATGGCGCGGGTGATGATGCCGTTGATGCGCACGAGTGGGGCAGAGACGCTGTCGGCGGCGGCCAATGTCTTCATGGGACAGACCGAGGCGCCGCTGGTGGTGAGACCATTTATCGCGAGCATGACCCGCTCCGAGTTGCTGACGCTGATGGTGGGCGGGCTGGCGACGATCGCCGGTAGCATGTTTGGTGTCTACGTCAGGCTGGGCGCCGACCCGGTGGCCATGCTCACGACCAGCGTGATGGCCGCGCCGTGCGGTCTATATCTGTCAAAGATTCTCATGCCCGAAACCACGGAGCCGACGACGACCGGACGGGTGGCGGTGGCGGTGGACGACACGCACGTCAACGTGATCGATGCGGCGGCGGGTGGCGCTGCCGATGGTATGCGTCTCGCCATCAACGTGGCAGCCATGCTCATCGCCTTTTTGGCCTTTGTCGCGATGATCGATCACGTGCTTGGCCTCGTGAGCTCCGGGCTGACATTGGCCCGTGTCTTTAGCATCGTATTTGCACCGGTCGCATCCCTGGTCGGCGTGAGCAGCGCGGATGTGCCCGCCGTGGCGGACCTCCTGGGAACAAAACTCGTGACAAACGAGTTTGTCGCGTATCTCAAGCTTGGCACCGAATATGGGGGTGAGTTGTCACCGCGGTCGCATACGCTCGCCACATTCGCCTTGACCGGTTTCGCGAATTTCGGGTCGTTGGGGGTGATCCTCGGGGGCATCGGGGCGATCGCGCCGACCCGCCGGGCCGACCTGGCGCGGCTCGCGTCTCGCGCACTGCTTGGCGGCTTCTTTGCGACGCTCATCAACGCCGCCATCGCAGGTGTGCTGATCTAGCTGCCTTTTGAGGACCCAGACCGTCCGCGAGACCTTTGCTGGCCACCCACCGTCGTGGCGACACCTCGGTCCAGTTCATTCAGCCGTATGACTTATGGGAGGGATATGTTGACGTTCCGGAGGACCATGATGGAAGCCGCAGCCGGCCACGAGGTGGCGAGACCGTCCGGCCGACAGTCGATTGACGACACGACGGGGGGCCGCACGGCGAGATCGTTGCGGTGGATCGCGGTGGTGGTCCTGTGTGGGTTTGGCCTCGCGAGTGAAGGGTGGGCCCAGCCTCAGTCGGTGGGATTATCGCGGGATGGGTCCGGGCGGCAATCTGCCCGGGGGCGCGGCGACCGGCGGGCAACGGCCGTTCGCGTCAATACCGGGCCCACGCTTGATGGAGACGTCCTCGGTGATCCGGTGTGGAGCAGTGCGCAGCCGGTGACCGGGTTTGTCCAAACCGCCCCCGACGCGGGACAGCCCGCTTCGGAGAAGACAGAAGTCCGTGTCATCTTCACCGATGACACCGTCTATTTTGGGGTCGTCTGCTACGACCGCGATCCCTCATCCATCATAGTCACCGATAGTCGTCGTGACTCCCAATTGACGAATAGTGACAGCTTCCAGCTCATCCTCGATACATTTTTCGACCAGCAGAATGGCTTTGTTTTTGGGACGAGCCCCTCCGGACAAGAATACGATGGCCAGCTTGTGAACGAGGGCCAGGGTGGCAGCGGGATGGGGGGCGGGGGCCAGACCGCGGGTGCGGGCGGGGGATTCAACCTGAACTGGGACGGTGTGTGGCAGGTCCGGACAGAGATTTCCGAGGTGGGGTGGAGCGCCGAGTTCGCGCTACCGTTCCGCACGCTCCGCTTTCCGCCGGGGCAAGACCAGACATGGGGAGTCAACTTCCAGCGAAACATCAGGCGTCGCAACGAGTCCGCGTATTGGGCGCCGCTCCCTCGCCAGTTCGATCTCTTTCGTGTGTCGATGGCCGGCGAACTGCGCGGATTGGAGGCGCCAGAAGGACTCTGGCGGACACTGCAGGTGACGCCGTATGTGGTTGGCGAGGCGCAGATGCGGCACGACCGCCCGGAGACCGGCGTGACGACGCTGGGTGATTTCGGCGCCGACCTCAAGTATGGCGTGACGTCAGGATTGACCCTTGACGCCACCTACAACACGGATTTCGCGCAAGTTGAAGTTGATGAGCAGCAAGTCAACCTCGACCGATTTAACCTCTTTTTCCCGGAGAAGCGGCCCTTCTTTCTCGAGAATGCCGGCTCATTCACCGTGAGCAACACCGGGGGAGCAGCGTTCAACGACCCCGGTCAGACCGAGCTCTTCTTTAGCCGCCGGATTGGTATCGCCGACGACGGGGCAGCGATCCCGATTCTCGGCGGCGCCCGACTGTCGGGAAAGATCTCGGAGGGGGTGACGATTGGATTCCTGAACATGCAGACGGAATCCGTCGGTTTGTCTCCCGCTAACAATTTTACGGTGGCGCGTCTGCGCCACGACTTACCAAACCGCTCGAGTATCGGAGGCCTGTTCGTCAACCGACAGGCGACGGGTCAGCTTGGCAACGATGACGACAACAATCGCACGTATTCCATCGATGGCCGCTTGGGCTTTGGCGAGAACGGGATCATCTCCGGCTTCGCGGCCAAGACGGCGACCCCAGGTCTTCACGATGAGGACCACGCGTTCGACTTGGGCTTTGACTACAACGCTCGCGCATGGCGGTTTCGCGGCACGTTTATGGAGATGGGCGACAACTTCAACCCGGAGGTCGGATTCGTCCGACGCACAGGTTTTCGAAAGGTCGACGGCGGTGTGTTCTATACGTGGCGTCCCGAAGATTTTCTCAAAGTGCAGGAAATGCGACCTCATGTGACGTTGAATCGCTTCTGGGATTTTGACGATGGCTTTGTCGAGACCTCACTGCTCCACATGGACAATTTTTGGCAGTTCGACGATAGCTCGGTGTTGATCACCGCGTGGAATGTCCGGAAAGAAGGCGTCGTGAACGCGTTTACGATCTCCGGTGTTCCCATCCCGCCGGGAGAGTACGACTGGCACGAACTCAACCTGAGCTACAACTCCGATAGCTCGGCCCCTGCGTTTTTTGGCGTCAACATGCAACGGAGTGGGTTTTTTGGCGGAAACCTGTTGTCGTATGGCCCGCGGGTCGGGTTTCGCAGAGGTGAAACCCTGAATGTCCAGCTCAACTGGAGTCGCAATGACATTGACCTCCCTCTTGGACACGTCATCACAAACTTGTCGTCGGCGCGCGTCGCCTACAATTTTTCGCCGCGGATTTTTACGCAAGGACTGTTGCAATACAACGACAGCGCGGATCTCTGGTCGGTCAACTTCCGTTTCGGATGGCTCCAAGATGCCAATACCGGATTGTTTCTTGTCTACAACGAAACCGATGGGTTGGGCGAGGTCAGCCCTTTCGGCACCGGCCGGAGCTTGATTCTCAAATACAGTCATCTGCTCGACCTTCTCGACTAGTGCACCGCCGTCGAGCCCGAGGAGTGACTTCATCTCGACGGCGGTGCACGAGGGTCTGTCATGTCCACTACTTTGACGTTGAAGCGCCTGAGGGCGCGACCGGTCATGCTCACGTTGGAGCGACCGGTGATCGCCCGTATCGCGACGATCACCGAATGGCCGATGATTTTGATCGATCTCGAAACGGAAGAAGGGATCGTCGGCCGCAGCTATCTCGAACCGTATGCACCGCAGGCAATGACCTATCTGGTGCCAGCGCTCCACGACTTGGGAAAGTTGTTGGAGGGACGGCCGGTCGTACCCGCCGACTTCTACAACGCCGCGAGACGGTCTCTCCACTTTGTCGGCTATGACGGCTTGTCGATGATCGCGGTATCCGGACTGGATATGGCCGCGTGGGATGCCGTCGCCAAGGCCGCGGGACGTCCGCTCTGCACCCTTCTCGGTGGTTCGGTGGGGTCCGTGCCAGCCTACAACAGCAACGGATTGTGGTTGCGAGAACCGGGTGACGCTGCCGACGAGGCGGTCGAGCTGTGCGCGGAAGGCGGCTTCACGGCCCTAAAGCTACGGCTTGGGAGAGATCGTGCCAGCGACGACCTTGCCACAATCGAGAGGGTGCGTCGGACGGTTGGGGACGACGTGAAACTCATGGTGGACTTTAACCAGGGTTTGGACCTCGCGGATGCGCTCGCACGGTGTCACCAGATCGACGATCTCGGACTGACGTGGATTGAAGAACCCATCGTCTACGACAACATCGATGGGTATCGCCAGCTTACGCGCGCGCTAAAGACACCGATTCAAATCGGTGAGAATTTCTATGGTCCGCGCGCCTTGTATCGCGCGCTCGCGGCCGGGGCGTGCGACTTTGTCATGCCCGACTTCATGCGGATCGGTGGCGTGACGGGCTGGATGCGGGCGTCTGCGATTGCCGGTGCCGCGGGGGTCCCGATGTCCACGCACCTCTATCCCGAAGTCGCCGCCCATGTCATGCGAGTGACGGAGACCGCGCACTGGCTGGAATGGCAAAGCTGGGCCGACCCCATTTTGCAGACACCTTACGTGGTCCGGAACGGTCAGCTGGAGATCCCGGATCTACCCGGGGTAGGTCTTGAATGGAACGAAGAAGCGGTTGCCGCGCACACGGTGTCGATCGGGTAGCTCGTCACCGTGTGCGCGGCTTTTGGTGAGGTTTAGCGTCCGTCGCCGGTGTTCGCTTGCTCGTCGGCGCGCGCCCCGGTCAGGATGCCGTCCATGCCGTAGTTGCCTTCGTGACAGGCGTACTCAAACGGTTGGGCATCTGATTTCACCATGGAGACCACGGCTGTCCAGGGCCGTACCCAGGTGGCCGGGTCGTCGACCGTGAATCCATAGAGCAGTGTGTCCTCGTCGATGCGGGTGAACCGTTCGACGAGATGCATGTCCGGAGTTGACCCTTGACGCTCGCTGAATGCAGTGTGGGTGTGAAAATTTGTCGTCTCGACGACGAGCGTATCACCCTCCCAACGACCTCGTGAGTCCCCCCGCCACTGCCGGACGTCTTCCGGCAGGTGGGCCCGTTCGTCCAACGGAATGACCCTGGAATCATTGACCATCTCGGTGTAGACGACGACATGATCTGCGGTTTGGAACAGCTGCATCGTGTTGTTGTAGGCTCTGGGCTCCATCGGCGGGCCGGCGTTGAAGCCCAGGATGCATCGTTCACCCATGCTGCGGTCTTCGGGGCCAAACGCGGGGCGTGTGCGAAGCGCGGCGGTGGCATCCTTTCTGGCTTGCCCTTCGGCTGTGAGCGGCGGGATACGTCCGTTTGGCGGGTCGACGATCAATGACGTTCGGGCATCGTCCACTACGCGTGTGCCACGGTCCATCCAGAAGTTGTTATACGCACCGACGTTACCGCCAACCGGAAGAGGCTCACTGCGCACCTCGCTCGGTTCGTTCAGTTCGTCGTTGCGAGAGACCGCTTCCTGCTCGAGTTGAGCGGCTTCTTCTTGCGAGAGAAACTCGCGATCGGCGTACTGTTCCGGACGCTCGAGCGGAGTGATGGTACGGAAGTCCCACACTCCCTGGAGATCCGGCCGTCCGTCGTCAGTGCGCGGAGCTTCGCCCGCAGTTTGACCCACAACCACGGTCGGCAGACCCAACGCCGCAACCATCACCCACACTGCACATCGTCCACTCATCCACGCGAAACGCTGGTTCATCTGAGCCCTCCTGAAGGTTCTAGTGGCGCCATCCTACTCCGGCGCCGGTCGGGTCGCAATGCACGAGTCGTGTCAGGTGGCCGTCTTGCCTTGACCGCGTCCGGGTAGCATCCCGTCTGGCGCAAGGCGCCGCGCCGAGTCATACCGGCTGTGTGGCGAGAAGCGGGAGCGCGGCGCCAGGTGGTGCTGCGGGCCCGAGGATTGGCTTCATCTCGACGGCGGTGCGCTAATGGCGCGATCTGAGAAGGAGGCCGAAGTAGTAGGTGACGTAGTACGCGATCAGCACGAACAGGAGCCCGCGCGTGAGCGAGCCCTGAAACAGCGGAATCGCGTCAAAGCTGATGCGAGACGCTTCGGCCAACGCCGGCGCTGACATGGCCCCGCCGATACGGAAACCTTGCGCAACCAGCCGCCCCAGCAAGAGGGCCACGACCACAATGCCGATGTAGCTGCTTGGGGTGTAGTGATGGGCCCCCGCGACATACTCGAACGTCGTGAGACGGAGCCCAAACGTGGCGAGGAGACAGCCCAGCGTGATACCGCCGATGGCCGGGAGCGAAGATGTGAGCGGCGAAAGTAGGAGCACCGCCCCAAATAGACTCAGGACCGCGACCCGAAATCCGAGCCGCGGTCGCGAGATCTTCTGGCGGCCAAAGCTGCGTCGGATTCTTCGGTAGTACACGAAGAAGATGATCGAAGCGACGAGAAGTGTGACGCCAGCGTTTTCGAGCATCGAGTGCGACGCGACGACGTTCTACGTGTTCCGGAACATACCGACCCGGGCGCCAAAAAGGACGATGGTTGGCATGTCTCCTTACTTGGAGGCGGCGTCGATCTCGAGCGCCCGCTCACCGGCCAGTATGTTGGTCATACTGTAGTTACCCTCGTGACAGGCGTATTCAAAGAGCAGCTCATCAGTACGCACAAAGGGGAACTCACCGCTAAAGCTCTGTCTCCACTGCGTGGGATCATCTACGACAAACTCGTAACGGACCGTATCGGCGTTGACGCGAGTAAATCGCTCGGTCACGCGGATCGTGTCGTCTGACCGGCCGTTGGCTGCCCTCAACAGGACCGGGTCACCTCCGACCGCTGCGGCGTTGGCGTCTGTCCGGACGAGGTTGGTCGTCTCGACGACCAATGTCTCGCCTTCCCACCGGCCACGTGGCACTCCGTGCCACTGACGCATGTCGGAAGACAGCGCGGGACGGCCGCTCAACGGAATGATGCGGGCATCGTGAATCATCTCGACTTGAATCGCGACATACTCCGGCGTCTGGAGAATCATGAAATTGTTGTTGTAGGCGCTCGGAAACATGGGAGGTCCAGCCGACCACACGAGGCAGCGGTCATTCAGCTCGAGGTCTTCCCAGGTATCGGCTTCTGCGCGCGGGTCGCGCGACTCTGCGCGTCGTTCGGCTTCGAGGGTCAAAGTGGGCAGTCTGCCGTTGGACGGATCAGAGATTAATGACGTGCGACCGGTGGGCCGAGTGCCCCCGTCCAGCCAGAAGTTGTTGTAGGCACCGACGTTGCCGCCTGCAGTTGCGCGTTGTGCGGGTGCGTGTAATAGACGCTCATTGCGTTCGAGCGCCGCGCGCTCTCGCTCCGCCACTTCTTGTTCGGAGAGAAATTCCCGATCCGCCAGATCATCCGGCCGCTGGAGCGGGGTAGTGGTCTTGTTCGTATACGTTCCCTGCAGGTCGGGATCGCCCCACGGTGTTTCGGGAGTCGTCCACGCCTCCTGCTGAGCGACGGCAGTGGTGGCGAGCGCCAGGATGGCGAGGACGAAGACGCTCAAGAACGACACAGAGTAGCGACGGTCCATTTTAGACCTCCCGTCTTTGCCGGTCACACCCATTCGACAGCAAAGGAGAGGCCGGCGGGCCACGATACACACCAAGATTGGTGATTTGTTGAGTGACGGTAATTATACTCGCCGTGCTGCTCTGTCTCTGGCATCGGCTGCCCGTTGGTCTGGTGAGCCGGTTGTCAAAGGACAGAGTGTGAGATTGCGATGTCATTGCCAGTGGATGGGGCAGTCGGCGGCTATGACAAGCACGTCTGCGACGATGGCAACCATAGGGTTGCTGAGCATACTGCGAGGAGCACACTAGCCGGACATCGCATCAATCGTCACAGTCACTACGGAGAGTGCGCCAGTGTCTCTAGGACTGCCCGCGAGAGTGCCGAGCGCAGCGAGCGCTGTGTCTCCGTCTTGGCTTGACCGTGTCAGGGCGCGCCTCCGGTCTGGCCGCAGAGGTCCTTAGTTACGTGTCGCCAAGACGTTCCCTCGTCGCGTCGTGTCAGCCGGGTGCCGCGCTCGGGATCCACTGGCGAGGCAATACGGAGACACTACACGAGCGCCGTCTCGCGGTGTCGACCGGCGGTCTGTTCCGCGTCGGCGAGACGAAGGTCGTGTTCGACCATCATCTCGACCAGTCGCTCGCGGTCGACCGTCGGTGTCCAGCCGAGTTCTCGACGAGCCTTGGCGGCATTCCCAAGCAAGAGGTCGACCTCCGCGGGTCGATCTCGAGGTAGTCTTCCCATTTCAAGTCGAGATACCCGAATACCCGCGTGACGAACTCTCGGACAGAGTGCGTCTTTCCGGTGGCGATCACGTAGTCATCGGGTCGTTCTGCCTGCAGCATCAGCCACATGGCGTGTACATAGTCCCCGGCAAAGCCCCAGTCGCGTCGCGCATCCAGGTTGCCCAGGTAGAGCTTGTCCTGTAGGCCGTATTTAATACGCGTCGCCGCTCGGGTGAGCTTGCGGGTGACAAAGGTCTCTCCGCGCCGGGGCGATTCGTGGTTGAAGAGGATGCCGCAACAGGCAAACATGCCATACGACTCCCGGTAGTTTTGCGTGATGTAGTGGCCATAGGCCTTGGCCGTCGCGTACGGACTGCGAGGACGAAATGGGGTCATCTCAGTTTGCGGAGACTCTACGACCTTTCCATACAGCTCGCTGGAAGAGGCCTGGTAGAAGCGCGTCACGATACCGCTCCGACGAATTGCCTCCAGTAAACGAACGGTGCCCAGGCCGGTGACGTCGGCCGTATATTCTGGTGTTTCGAACGAGACTCGGACGTGGCTCTGAGCGCCAAGGTTGTAGATCTCATCCCGTTGGACCTGAGCCAGTACAGCGCTTAGGGATGACGAGTCGGTCAGGTCTCCGTAGACGAGGCGTAACCGGCGTTCTCCGTCCTGGGGGTCTTGGTAGCGATGATCGATGTGCCCCGTATTGAACGACGATGAGCGGCGGATGACGCCCCAGACCTCATACCCTTTTGAGAGCAAGAGCTCACAGAGATACGAGCCGTCTTGTCCGGTGATACCGGTGATCAGCGCGCGCCTCCCGGTCGCATTTCGCCATGTCATCGTCTCCGCTCGCGTCATGTTGCCGTCCCTGGTCGGTCATCTGTGAAATCAGGTCGAGTGTCGGTATCGCGGTGCGTCTGGGTGTAAGAGGTGTCGTGTCTGGCTCATGCGGACTTGGCATGGACCTCCGAGCGGTCGCTCGTGGCGTATACGTGCTCGAACAGCTTGACAAGCTCCTCAGAATGCCAATCTGGGCGGTATCGCTTACGCCGCGTCCGGCGGGCGTTGCGGCCCAGCGCGCCGCGCAAAGCGTGGTTTTGTTGCAGGCGCGTCACCGCCGCGCGAAGCGCGCTGACGTCACCGGGCGATACGAGGAGTCCGTTATACCCGTCCTCGACGATTTCCGACACGGCCCCAATGTCGCTCGCGATAACCGGGCGTCCGCACGCCATCGCCTCGATGATTCCCACTCCCGTAGGCTCAAGCCATTCCGTGGGGGAGACGAAGAATCCGGCATTGGCGATGACCGGAAATACATCGGCGTGGGGCAGTTGTCCTCGGAACCGGACGGCGGGCAGGTCGGATGCCTGGGCCCTCAGCTGATCATCGAGGGGGCCGCTATCTATGATGTCGAGTGGCGCGTCCAGACCGGCCCACGCCTCGAGCAGTGTCGTGACGCCTTTTTCCGGCGCGAGACGGCCAGCGTACACTGCGCCGTTTCGGTCGGATGCCACTGGCCACGTCGGTTCTCCGCCCAGCTCCGCGGGGGGGATAGGGTCGATGCATGCATGGGCAGCACGGTCAATAGATCGGCCGGGATTCCCATGCGACGGTGCTGTGTCGCGACCACCTCCGACGGCGCGATGTAGGCGTCGACAAGGCTCTGGAACAGGCCAGTCGACCAACCGCGCTCCATCACGCCCTTCCACACGCGGGACTGGAGACGCGACCCCCGGTAGCAGCTGTTGTGAACGGCCGGTCGCCGGTCGCCACCAATACACAAGTCACAGTTCTTCCCGTCGCGTAGCATCCGGCCCGCTGCACACCCGAGTCGGAAGTCATGGAGCGTCTGGACGACCGGCACGCCGGCGTCGTGGAACGCCGAGTAGACAGACGGGCTCAGAAGCGGAAACCAGTCGTGGACATGGGCGACGTCAGGACGGCTCTCCGTGAGAAAGTCTCGGACCGAACGGTAGAGCGCCGGATTCCACGACGCACGCACCCCAGACTGGAGGGTGTCGAGGTCGAAGCAGCCAAAAACGCGGTCGTTGAGGACATCGAAGCGGGCGCCGTGGTGTCCCGCCATTGTCAAGAGCTCATCCTCGAGGTCGACGGTGCGCTCTTCTCCACCTGTGATGCCGTAGACGTTGTGAAACAGCGCGGTCCTCATCGGTCTGGCCTCCTCGACCGACTCGAACGCAGCATTCGTGCCAATCCTACGAGGTCCATCGGCGGCGTCCGGTCGCGGCCTGGGGAGTCCTTCCGCGCAGTATGCCGAGGGCGCCCGCGGGGCGGAATCCGGCCGCCAACGCCACACCCAGGACGGTCGTGGATGCGGCCAGTAGGACCGACACGTCGGTCGACTCGACACCGTAGAGCAGGTCCAGCGCGAGGTCGACGTGTGGCACGCGTATTTGGAGTTCTATGGCTACGAGTTCTTTGTGATGCGAGTCGACTGACAGGTGTCGGGGAAACCCGTTACGAATGACCGACGGTCACCGCGGCGGTTTCCGGGCGTCCCACCAGCCTGCGTCCCAGCCATCGTACGTCTTCGAGAATCAGGTAGGTCGTTGGGACCAGGAGGAGCGTGATGAACGTGGCAAAGAGGACCCCAAATGCCAGTGAAACGGCCATCGGGATCAGGAACGCCGCGTCAAAGCTTTTGTCGAGCATCAAGGGCACCAGCCCAAAAAACGTCGTAAACGAAGTCAAGAGAATCGGGCGGAAACGACTGGCGCCAGCCTCGCACACGGCGACGGTAAGATCGCGATGGATGTCCCGATGACGGTTGATGAAATCAACCATGATGAGACTGTCGTTGACGACGACGCCCGTCAACGCGACCAGCCCCAACATCGACATCATGGTGACGTCCAGGCCCATCACGAGATGCCCCCAGACCGCGCCGACCAAACCGAACGGGATAGCGCTCATGATGATGAGCGGCTGCAGATAAGAACGGAGGGGCACGGCCAGTAACGCGAAAATCATGAGGAGCGCGAGGGTGAAGCCCCGCTGCAGGCCATCGACGCCATCGGCCACTTCCGCCTGAGCTCCTTCAAACGAGAAGATCACACCGGGGTACCGCGAGACGACGTCCGGCAGGATACGGCTCTCGAGGTCGGTCAGCACATCACCGCTGGACGCGATGGTCGGGTCGACGGCGGCGGTGACGTTGACCGCACGGTTGCGGTTTACCCGTCGAATCGTCGCAAAGCCGCGTCCCGGTTCAACCACGGCGACCTGGCTGAACGGCACCTCGCCGCCGTCGGGAGTTCTGATACGCATCCGCTCCAGATCGCCCAGCGACCGACGTTCGTCACGAGGGTAGCGCACCATGACGCGAACATCGTCTCGTTCCCGCTGGATGCGCTGCGCCTCTTCTCCATAGAACGCCTGCCGCACTTGCCGTCCCAGATCTTCGAGCGTGAGCCCCAGTATCTCGGCTGAGGGCTTGATGCCCAGCGTCATCTCTGCCTTACCGGCCCGAAACGAGTCGGAGACCTCGTACACACCGGCGTATTCGCGAAGTCGGCGTTGAATCTCCGCGGACGCGGCGCGAAGCGTCTCCACGTCAGGCCCGGACAGCTGCACGTCGATGTCCGCACCGGGGCCCATCGCCGACATGACAAAATTGAGATCGGCCGCTTCGGGGATGGGACCGGTCGCGTCGCGCCACATGTTGCCCAACTGCTCGCTGGTGTAATGCCTGGCTTCAGAGGGGATCAGCTCGATCAAGATCTCGCCGAGGTTGGTCGCCCCTGCGCCAATGCCTGTTCCCTGGCTCCGGGTGGCCATCGGCTGGTCACCGATGGCGGCCGATACGTGTCGAAAATGGTCCCGGCCCGTCTCGTTCACAAGCGTCTGCCGCAAACGACCGGCGCCAGCCTCGAGCTTTGCCACGGCCTCTGACGTCGCCTCGACCGTCGTGCCCTGCGGCATGGTCAGGGAGGCCACCATGAAATTGGCTTCGATCGATGGGAAGAAATGAAAGTCGGGACGACCCGAGAGGACCATCCCGATCGTCAGAACCAACGACGCGAGGCCCGTCGCGGCCGTTAGATAGCGCCAGCGCAGCGCGGTTTCAAGCACGGGCCGATACAGCTGGCGGACACAGACTTTGAGGCCATTCGCGAACATCCCCTGAAACCGGCTCCACCAGCCCGTTCGGGTCCGACGAACAAAGTGGGAGAGGTGAGCCGGCAGGATGGTGAGCGCTTCTAGCAACGAGAACAGCAGGCAGGGAATCACGATCAACGGAATGACAACGAACATCTTGCCCATCAGACCGGGCATGAACATCAGCGGCATAAACGCCGCCACGGTCGTCAAGACGGCGAAGACGACCGGCTTTGCGATCTCCTGCCCGCCTTCGATCGAACCGCGCAACCCGTCGCCGTGGTCTTCCTGATGGCGAAAGATGTTTTCACCCACGATGATGGCGTCGTCCACGACGATCCCGAGTACCAGGATGAACGCGAACAACGACATCATGTTGATGGTCACGCCGACCATCGGCATGAGCGCGATCGCGCCGAGAAACGAGATAGGGATACCCAAGCTGACCCAAAACGCCAGGCGAAGCTCCAAGAAGAGCGCGAGCACGACGAAGACGAGCACAAACCCCGTTACGCCGTTGCGCAGCATTAGGGTCAGCTGTGCGCCCAGCGGTTCGGCGTTGTTGAGCCACACCGTGAGCGTGACCCCCTCCGGGAAACGTCCCGCGGCGGTCGCGACGTATTCCTGAACCATGGCGGCGATGTCGAGCGTGCTTTGCTCACCAGTGCGGAACACGGACACCATCATCGTCGGCTCGACGTCGAAGCGGGCGATTTGGTCCGTTTCCGCAAACCCATCGATGACACTGGCGACATCGCCAAGATAGAGACGGCTCCCATCAGACCGAGTCCAGAGCACGAGGCGCTCGTATTCGTCACCCCGATACGCCTGTCCCACCGTGCGGAGGAGAATCTCTCCGCTCTCGGCGCGTACCGAACCGCCCGGGAGGTCGAGTGACGAACGCCGGACCGCGTCGGCGACCTCGTCAAACGTCAATCCGTGTCGGCGGAGGGCGTTTTCGGATACCTCGATGGAGATCTCATACGGCGGCGCCCCGACAATATCGACCTGGCTGATACCCGGCAGTGAGGCGAGCTCGTCACGCACTCGCTCGGCCACCGCTTTGAGCGAGAGCGGGTCGAGGTCGCCCGAGACCGCGATGTCTGTGACCTGAATTCGGTTGGTCAGTTCTCGAATGATCGGCTTCTCGGTTTCGACTGGGAAGGTCGTGATCGCATCGACATTGCTCTTGATTTCATCGACAACCCGGCGGACGTCGGCGCCAAGCTCGAGCTCGACCAGGACCATCCCCATACCTTCGGACGCGGTCGACTCGATTTGCTTGATGCCGTCGATGCCCTGAATCGCTTCCTCGACCCGAATACAGACCGCTTCCTCGACTTCGTCGGGTGCCGCGCCAAGATACGGCACCTCCACGATGATCCGGTCGAGCTCGATCTCCGGCATCACCTCTTCGTTGACGGTAAACGCCGCGAGAACGCCGCTCATGACAACGAAGACCATCAGCAGGTTGGCCGCCACGGTGTTGCGCGCGAACCAGTCGATCATCCGACTCACGATTGCCTCCGGGTGGCGCCGTATGAGATATCCAAGATGAGTGGATTGCCTTCGGTTACGTGAGGTATCTCAGTGCAGTCGAGTGGCGCAAAACCGCGGGAGGTTCAGGCGGGGGCCCGCTGCCTCGCCTTGGCGCCGCGCCACAAAAAGATGCCCAGTATTTCGGACGCACTACACTAGCATTTTGTTCCAGAGATTCGCGACGCGAGGTCTCGGCGGTCGGGAGATTCTGAGGATGCACAGAAGCTGGACGGACGGAGTGCTTCGATTTTCGTATGCCGAGCTGGACGAACTCCGAGACGTCGCACGCATGCTAGCCAAGGAACGGGTGTGTGAACACGTGTACTTTGGTCCGAACTTGCCCGAGGAGACGCGTCAGTATTTCATGCCGCTGCTCGAGCCGATGCAGGCGTCGTTGCGTTCTGGGGACACGCCCGAGAATCACGTGTTCACCATTCGAAAGGTCGACAACTCGACATTCGTCGGCAACTGCGCGCTCTTGCCGGTCATATTTGGGGCCGGCAACTACACGATCGGCTACCAGCTCGACGATATGCACTGGCGGAAGGGCTACGGCATGAGAGCGTGTGAGTTCGTCATCTGGTATGGCTTTGTTCAGCTCCAGGCTCGTCGGCTGAGCGGCGATACCCTGGTCTCAAATGTTGGCTCTGCGCGGATCATGGAAAAGTGCGGCTTTACCCGTGAAGGCGTGAGGAAGAGCTACTACGTGGCGGGTCAGAGGGTTCGCGACGACCTCTTGTTTGGTCTTCTTCAGGAAGACGGCGGTATCGACCTTGAAGAGATGACCTCACGTTTCCGCCCGACCTAAGGCCAAGCCCGCGTGCCGACGTGACATCGCCTCCGGCGAGTGAGAAACGCGCCCTTCCGCCCGTTGCGGAGCCTCGTCCTCACGACACCGAGGTCGGTGCATGGCGATGGCGAGGAGCACAGCAAAAAGTGCCGCGTTTCCCGGCATCTGGAGGCTGAAATCAACGGTTTCCTGGAGGGCGATCGCACCCAGCCCGGTCACGGCGCCTACCCGCTGCCAGTAGGTCTGCGCATCGTGTGCGTCCGCTTCCTCGGTGAAGCGATGGCGTATCTCGCGGGTGACCACCCACCCAAGCCGGAGGAAGGGAATGCCGAGCAGGAGCCCGCCCTCCGCTGCCAGTTGTAGGTAGTCGTTGTGGGCCTCGACGGCACGGGTGTCGGCGATGTCCTTCTGGTACGCGAGCATCGCGATGCCGGAAGTATTGAGTCCGGTCCCGGTCGCCGGGAAGTCTCGGATGATCGTCGTCGTGTCGCGCCAGATCGGAATGCGGCGACCCACATCGTTCCATGACGCCCGCTCGAACTCTTGTCCAACTCGATCGAGACCACCACGACCGACGGCCACGACGAGCACCAGCGCCAGAGCGATCGGGATAAGAAACCGTTGCCGGCGGCCGGCGTGGTGACGGTTTGCCCAGAGACCCGCGCCGGCGAGCGCCACCACCAGCGAGATGATTCTCGATCGCGAGAGTGTCACGACCACGCCGACGGCCATGACCCCGATGGCCATCGTCACGAGCAGGATCTCGTTCACCGCGGACGATCCGATCCAGAGCAGCCGTCGGCGCCAGGCAGGTGTGCGACGAGCGCGGCGCGACACAGCGCCACAGAGATACCCGACTGACACTGACAGCGTCATCACCAGCCATCCCGCCACATGGTTGCCGTTTGTAAACGGTGCCGCTGGACGTATGGATTTTCGTGGATACCAAAATCCGTAGACCACGTCGCTTTCTGACGCGCGCTGTATTACACCGACAACGGCGACAAGGACGCCCAACGCAATGAGGCCCCGTATCAGGTCATTCGGACGCACAATGCTCAGCGCGCGTGGCGCCGAGCATTGTGCACTCCGAGCGAGACAATGAACGCCAGCCCAAGTACTGTCCGCGAGGGCCAGATGGAGATCGTCGAAGGTGGCGTGGGCGGTGTGGAGGCGAGGTCTGGTGCTCTGGGTACCGCGACCGCGTGTAACGCCTCGAAGTCGATGTCAAATCGTGCCGGGCTGGCAACCGAGACCAAAGCGCGGGGCAACGGTATTGCCTGGAGCCCGGCGACCCCGACGACAACAAGTACACCGATGGCCACGGATCTTTGTGGATTGGCGTGGTTCGTCAAAGAAGTTGCGTCGTTGCCTGTCATGACGAGACCCATGACGCCCAGAGTCGCGCACATGACCAGCAGCGGCGCATACGCCCAGGAATACTCCGCCCCAAAGGCAAGCGCGCCCCACCCCAGGACAAAGACGGTGGCAGTGTGGACGCGTGCCATACGCGATGACCGCCGGCTATTCCCCTGTAACCGTCACGTCTTGCATAAGTCCCGGCGCGCGGCGCCGGCCTGGCAAGGCACGACGAGGGAGCAAATCGGCTATTTGTGACCGAGGAGCAACGCTGGCACGCGGGATGCACCGCCTGGGACTTATGCGAGACATGACGGTTACAGCGGACTAGGGTCCAGAAACGGGTGGCTCGGTCCGGGTCTCAGCCAGCACACCGCCGACGTAGGTCGACCACCGATCTACCGTGCCGTTGCCCGGCGTGTCTTCCTCGAGACGGACCAATGCGGCGTTCTTGTAGTACTCCCAACGGTTGACAGTGTCATTGCGGGCCGTCGAAACCTCGATCCGCGTGAGGGCGCCCCTGGAGTCGTAATAGGCCCACGCGTCGAGCACCCCATCGTGACGCAGTGAGAATCCTACCTTGGCGATCTCTTGGCTCCGGTTGACATACTCTCACCGGTCGATGATGCCGTCCCTATCGTCATCACGTTCGACCCGTACCATCTCGCCCAGGAGGTTAGCGGTCGCGTCTGTCCGGCCATCACGGTCAGTGTCGATACGAAACTCGGTCAGGCGCCGCGTTTGTCGGTCGACGACCGCGCGGACAGATGCATCGTCGGCTAGATGGTCGTAAACGAGGATGGTCTCTCCGGTCGCGGGATGAACGACGCGACGAAATCCAGCTCCGAACGGCCCGTCGCCATACGGTCCAACGACGCGATACGCGAATACGCTGGAGGCGACCGCCAGACAGAATCCGGCCGAGAGAATGATCTGCTCACGACGTGTGCCGTCCGTGAATGACAAGACGGATGTGAGAAGGCGCTCGGGCTAACTCTTGTCGCGTAGCACCAAACCCACAGTCGTGACGCCGGCGGTAGCCGCCGCGGCGATCACCCACAAGGGCACGCCTCCGCCGCTGCGGTCGCGCTGGGCGCGACGATCTGCAGGCCGGTGAGCAACGACCCTTCGTCGATCAAGACGGGCAGACCGGTGAGCTGATCGTTGAGACGAATCTGGACAACATATTCGCCAGGCACCACGGCCCGAAAGCTCCAGCCGCCCCCAGCGTCGGTGGAGGTTACATGCAGCGGAAAGCCAACCGGCCGGCCCGCCGACGCCTGCCACAATTCGACGCGGACATCGGTCAGCGCGCCGCCTACGGCGTCGATGACCGAGCCCGACACCCCTCCGGCCACTGCTCGCTCCGCCAGAGCCGGCGTCGACAGACTCATGGCAACCATGCCCAGGATCAATATTGCGACGCGCTTACTGATTCCGTTTAATATGTTTCTCACGTAGCCGACTCACCACAAGACAGTATTGAAGTCAATGTTTTCGAGTATTAAATGTTGCTACGCACGAAATAAATTCGCCGAATACTACGAAATACTCGAACGGCACGGAAAAAACTCGTATCCCATGCGCTGGACTCAAACGGTGCCTGCCCTCGTCTCGACGCCCTCCGCGACCCCAACGACACGCGGATTCAAGGGTGTGTCGGTGCGTTGACGTGTGTCGTGGCGAGTTCCGTGACTGCCGAGTACCGTGCTCCCCTCGGACTAAGTGGGTAACCGATGGGGGCGACCTCGGCAGCACAGAATTCTCGCCCCTACAGCAGATCAACGCTGACGACGTCGCGACAATTTCTGGAGTGCGCATGAAATCTCGCGAGTGCGGAGGAATCCTTAGGGAGTGCGCATGACCTGACCGGGTTCGCATGGCATGGATAGTTGACGGTATGCAGTACATTGCGCTGATGGTCGGCGCGTCGAGCGTGCTCGTTGTGTTCGCCCTGCGACAACGGGTCGCGGCTCTGTAACAACCGGCGAAACTCCCCGCAATCCACTGCATGCAATAGGAGTGTTCCAGCTTGGGAACGACCCACGCCAACCTGGCATGCCACGTGAGCGCTCTGAGAGTCTGCACGACGTGCCCGGATATGCACCGTCCGGTCGTGAGTGGGGGAGTGGTCGTAAGCAAGGTAATCCTCGTCGGCCAAGCCCCCGGGGACAAGGAACCGACGCTTGGTCGCCCGTTTGCCTGGACGGCCGGCCGGACGCTGTTCCGATGGTTTCACGAAAACACGGGTCTGGATGAGGCAGCGTTTCGGTCGTCGATCTATATGGCGGCGGTGTGCCGCTGTTTCCCAGGGAAGAAACCCCGAGGCGGAGACCGGGTCCCCACCCCACGAGAAATCGCCAATTGCGCGGGTTGGCTAGAGGCCGAGTTTCAGATCCTTCAGCCGTCGCTCGTGATCCCGGTAGGCAAGTTGGCCATTCAGCAATTTGTCGTGTGCCGGTCCCTCGTCGAGGTCATCGGCAGGCAGATGCGCATCCGTTTTGCCGGCGAGACGGCGGACGTGATCCCGCTTCCGCATCCCTCCGGCGCCTCCCCGTGGCCCCGCATGGAGCCTGGGCGATCTTTGTTGGAGGATGCGCTCGGTTTGATCGCCAGGCATCCCGCCATACGCCATATCAAGGGCCGCGCCCGTCAACGACGACAGGTTCAACCCTAGAATTTCGTATGTTGAGGGCGGTGACATGTGCTCGGCGCCGAGGGCGGCGCTGGCGCCTTAGTTGGTTTGGGTACACCATGCTCGCTCGTCACGCCTGACTCGCGTCTGTGACCGGTCGCTCCGCGTACGGTGTGCCGCAATTTCCGCCAGTGTTCGCGTCAACGTTCCGGCCGCTCGTCGAGTATTACCTATTGAAAGGCACAGGTGAATGAGGTTGGGGCCCGACAGTGCAGTGTGCGTCCAGAAGGCGTTGTCAATGTCGCGTCTTTCTTGCGACGAAATCTCTCCGGAAGCCGCCGAGGTTTCCAGGCTGGTGCGTTTCTTCGGTGACTTATATCGGTCATCGCACCGGGGTGAAGAGCGGCCTCACGATGCTCGAGAATTTCCGCGTGATGTGCGCTCTGAACGGGTCAGCGATCGGCCGAGAGGAAGGGCGCGACGTATTGCAGCGGGTGGGTCTTGGTCGTCAGGCTGACATGTCGGCGCGTCAGCTCTCCATGGGGCAGCTCCGTCGGGTCGCGCTGGCTCGGCTCATCGCGTGTCCTCGCGCGCTCTGGCTTTTGGATGAAGTCTTGGCCTCGTTGGATGAGACCGCCGTCGGCGCCACGCGATCGCTCATTGATGAGCATGTGTCGGAGGGGGGGATGGCCATCGTCTCCACGCATCAGGCGTTGAGGCTGGGTGCCTCGACGTCCTTACGAATCGAGTTGACGGCATGAGAGCAATCTCACCGGCGGCAATGGCCGGATGGATGGTCTGGCGTGACGTCACACTCGCCTGGCGGCGGCGGTCCGATGTGCTGGGGACTCTCTTTTTCTTCGTGATGGTGGTCAGCCTCTTTCCGTTGAGCATTGGCCCTGAGACGCAATTGTTGCGAACGATGGCGCACGGCGCGTCTGGGTTGCTGCCCTCCTCGCCTCGATGTTGTCGCTCAGCCGGCTTTTTGTCGAGGACCACACCGACGGCACGCTTGAACAGATGTTGCTGACGCCGTAACCTGTTTTTCTCATCGTGCTGGCCAAGGTATTCGCGCAATGGCTGGTGTCGGTCGTGCCGCTCGTGCTCGTGGCGCCACTGGTTGGCATGCAATTCGGTCTGTCGCTCGACGCACCGCTGATCCTGACCGCCTCACTCACGCTCGGCACGCCGGTCGTCCTGCTGGTCGGCGCTATCGGGGCGGCCCTGACGTTGGGCGTGCGCGGCGACCGGATCCTGACGTCATTACTTGTGATGCCGTTGTGTATCCCCGCGCTGGTCTTTGGCACGGGCGCGGTGCAGGCGACACAGACGGGTGGCAGTGCGGACGCAAGCTTGAGACTTCTCTGAGCGTTGTTGATTCTCGGGGTGTTGTGTGCCCCGTGGGCTGTCGCAGGCGCATTGAGGACATCGCTCGAATGACGACCCAGAGCGTTCGCTGGTCCACCTACGCCGCGCCGGCGCGTCTGTATCCACTGGCCGGACGTCTCGTTCCGTGGTTTGCCGTGCCGGCGGCAATCCTTTTCGCCCTCGGGTTGTATATCGGTCTCATCGTGGCGCCGACAGATTTTCAGCAGGGCGATGCGTATCGTGTACTTTTTGTGCATGTCCCGGCCGCGTGGACGGGAATGCTGCTCTATCTTCTGCTCGCCTTGTATGCGGCCCTGGGCTGGGTACTAAAGACCCGTGCGTCATCGATGATGTCGCCCGCGTCCTGAGTGTGCTGGGAGCCATCAGCGTTGGCTTTCTGGATTGTCGCCACGGCGTGGGTCAGTGTCTCGGAGGTGCTGACCGCCTCGGGCGGGTGGCGTCGAATGCGTGAGACAGGCCGCCCGCGGAGCTACTACGGCATGCGGTGTGCGCATCTTGGGGTGGCGGTGACCATTATTGGAATCACCGTCGTCACGGGCTACCAGACGGACAGGGATCTCGGAATGCAGGTCGGCGATACCGTCGACGTTGCTGGGTATACCTTCAGCTTCAGAGGGGTGACCCAGGTCCGCGGCCCAAACTATCTGGCCGCGCGAGCCGCTATCGACGTGTTCAGCCAAGGACGCAGACTGGAACCGCTGCGTTCGGAAAAGCGCGTGTACGACGTATCGCGGAACGTGATGACCGAAACGGCCATCGATGCGGGGCTCTTTCGCGACCTGTATGTGTCGCTCGGTGAACCGTTGGGCGACGGTGCGTGGCGGGTGCGTATTCAGTACAAACCGTTTGGCAGCGTTCCTGGCCGTGGCACGCAGTCTCGATCCACGTCATATCCCTTCACCGCTGGTCGGTGCTCCCGCACCGGCTTTCCGGCTCCCGCAGCTTCATGAACTACGCCGGACCTTTGCGCCGGAAGACGTGTTGGGAGAAGTGTGGCTGCTCAACGTGTGGGCCTCGTGGTGTGTGGCGTGTCGCGCAGAGCATGCCCTCTTGACGGTACTCGCTGACACCGGGCTGGTGCCCATCTACGGTCTCGGCTACAAGGACAGGCCAGAGGAGGCGCACGCGCGTTTCTCGATCGATTTGGCGACCCATATGTACTCAGTTTCCAGGACGTCGAAGGACGTACGGGTATTGACTATGGGGTCTACGGCGTGCCCGAAAGCTATCTCATCGACAAGACGGGCGCGATCCGCTTCAAGCAGGTTGGTCCCCTCACGACCTCCGTCATCAACGACACCATCTTGCCGATACTCGAGCGATTGGACCGATGGAGCGTGGTCTTGTGTGTGATGGCGGTCTTGACCATCACGGCGACGGGGCGGGATGGACACGGGGCAACCGATGAACCGGCCGCGGTGCTCGACGCGCGTCTCCCGGTGTTCTTGGAAGAGGTCCGTTGTCTCGTGTGTCAAAACGAAACCCTCGCCGGGTCCCGGGCCGACCTCGCCATGGATCTGCGCCGCGAGATTCGCGAGCAAATGGAGGCCGGTGAGAGTGGCGACGATATCCGAGCGTTCCTCACCGATCGGTATGGCGACTTTGTCCTGTATCGCCCGCCGCTAAAGCCGACCACCTATCCACTATGGTTTGGACCGTTCGCGATTCTCGTCGGGAGTGCCTTGAGGCTTTATCGTCAGTTGAGACCCGGGCCGCCACGACCGCATGGGTCGCCCACGGCGGAGGAGCAAAAACGGGCGCGACGACTGCTCAGGGCCCCGAAGAAGGAGCGCACATGATCGGGTTCTTGGTGATGTCGTTCCTCTTGGTCGTCGTCTCACTCGCTCTCATCCGGGCGCCGGTTGTGCGCCCTCGTCAACGTGTACCCGATCACGGTGCAACGGCGGCTAATGTGGCCGTCTATCGTAGTCAGCTTGCCGAAAATGCCGCGGAAGGTGATCAGCGGAGCGTTCCGACCGCGCAGCGCCGCCAAGCGCGTGAAGAGCTCGAGCAACGGCTGGCCGCCGACCTGTCTCAAGAACGGCACCCCGGTCGCGACGAGGGCGCGAGCGACCGTCGAGGCGGGCTCATCCCAGGATTGACGGTCGACCTGCCGCTGATAGCTGTTCTTCTCTACCTGATGCTGGGAACGCCGTCCCCTTGAACTTATCGGGGCCCGATGGGTCGCCGACGCGTCACGTCCACTCGGGAGGCGGAGTGATGCTGGTCTCGGGCGTGGGGCCAGGGTCCGGGCGACCGGTTCCCTCCAACCGACTGATGGCACGGATGGTCATGTCTCCCTCACACGCAATCTGACATGAGAGCCTTACTCCGGTGAGGCCGCGAGCGCTGAGGCAGTCCTTTTCGGCCGCAGTCATCTTCGACGGTTCACCGTCGATAAACTCGACACGACATGTCGTGCAGCGGGCGTTGCCGCCGCACGCGTGCATGACATCGACCCCGGCGTTTTGTTCGATCGCGAGCACCAAGCGTGAACCCGCTGTCACGTCGACTGCGTCGTATCCTTCCACTACCAGCTTTGGCATCCGCGCATTGTATGCCATGGCCGATCGCGCGCTTGTCGGCAGCACTCGGCGCCGACACGCCGGTGTGAATAACCGCGGCCGCCGCGCTCACTTCGCGACGATCGCCTGATACACCAAACTCCGCGAGAGCTGGTGGACGCGGTTGTAGGCCGCTGGGTCGACTTGAACCATCCCGACAAAGGTCAGGTCTTGCACCGGGTCTACCCAAAACCACGTACCCGCCGCGCCGAACCAGTAATACGACCCGGTGGACCACGACTGACCCGACGCCGCGTCATCGATGACCACCGAGAAGTCGAGCCCAAATCCCTCACCAGGGAAGAAATGCGTCGCGCGCTCACGTGCGTTCAGGTGGTCCCGGCTCATCAGTGCAATTGACCGCGGCGCGAGGAGTCGGGCGCCATTCAATTCGCCGCCGTTCAGCAACATCTGCGCGAAGCGGAGATAGTCCGGCGCCGTGCCATACAGTCCGCCGCCGCCGGACGGACCAAGGGGTGGCGAGGTGGGCGCGGGTCCCCCATCGGGCGCGGTCAATGCGCCGTCGACATCGTGGCCATGCCTTGTCGCGAGGCGATGAAGCTTGTCGGCAGGAACGTAGAACGCCGTATCCACCATACCCAGTGGTGCGAAGATGCGTTCCTCCAGGAAATCGCCCAGGGGCTGTCCCGATAGCTGCTCAACCAAATAGCCCTGGACATCGACCGCGGCGCTGTAGACCCACTCTGTGCCGGGCTGCGCCAAGAGCGGAATCTTGGCGAGTTTGTCGATCATCGTCTGCAATGGCGCCTGCGTGTCCAAGACACCGCTTTCCACGAACGCGCGGTTTACGGGGTGGGCTTGATTGAACACATACCCGAGGCCCGCCGTGTGCGTCATCAGATCGCGTATGGTCATCGGCCGCGCCGGGTCGACCGCGTCAAGCTGCGAGTTGCCGGCAGCGTCCACGCCGGTGTGGACCATGAGGTGCGCGAATGCCGGGATGTGTCGTGACACAGGGTCACGAAGCTGCCAGGCGCCCTCCTCGTGGAGCATCATCATGGCGACCCCGACCACCGGCTTTGTCATGGAGAAGATTCGGAAGATCGAATCGAGCTGGACCGGCTGGGCGGTGCCGATGTCCAGGGTGCCAGCGCTGTCGGCGAAGACGACCTTGCCGTGCCGAGCAAGCATCATGACGACGCCCGCCAGGGTGCCGTCGTCGACGACCCTCCGCATCCCGGCATCGAGTCGCGCGAGTCGATCAGCAGAGACGCCGACCTCGGCCGGATTCGCTGTCGCCAGGTCGCGTGCCCGGTCCTGGGCCGCTGCCGTTTCGACGAAGACGGCCGTCGCACCGACGATCAAGACGAACACGGTGACCACGACGTGGCCGAATCGCCAGGCTTTCAGATGTGCTCGCACAATCCACCTCCACAAACGCGTAGTGCTCAAACGACGGGCGGAAAGCCGCCCCGGTGGGACCGGTCCCGAGTATAGCGGCCGCCCCCGACCACGTGGACGTCGGGCGGGGTGCTGATACATCGAACGTTCACGTTGCGGGTCAGGTCGAGGGTCGGACCGCAACCGCTCCCACCCACCAGCACGACACAGTGACACCGAGAGGCCGCGGGATCATGCTCACAGTCAAGTTGACGGGCCTCCCATCAGATTGATAGTGCACGCGGTCCGGGAGTGACGGTGGGTGAGCGGAAGAATGGAAGAGTCGCGCGCGGTGGACCGGCGGACCGGTCATCGATGCAAGCGTGTAAGCCGGGAGCGTCCGAGCCTTGTGCGTTCGGTTTCCCTGGTTGTCCGCCATGGCGCGGTTCTTGCGACGTCCTCTGCATCGCCATGATCCAGAACTCCAACAGAGTGGCCCCCATGCATCGCAGATCACCTTGGTTCGTCGTCGCGGCTCGAACCACGCGTAACTTCTCTGGGCGGCGGTGCGCTAGTTAGTCAAATGTCCATAGCGCCAATGTCGAGACATCTTTTATGAACACGCGGTTGCCAGAAATCGTGGGGTGCGCCCATGTCGCGGTATCCGCGACCTGATAGCGTTGTATCTCTTCAAATCCGGTCGCGCTGGCCTGCCCGACGATCAGCTCTCCATCATCTTCGAGGACAAAGAGCGTTTCGCCGGCGCTGACGATGGCCGCGTTCTCGGCCTGTCTTCCGGCGCTTGTCCAGACCGTCTCCCCGGTACCGATGTCCAGCAGGTAGTATTGACCGCTGTTCCGCTCGGACAGCCCGAACAGCATCCCATCCAAGAGAACGCCGTTGGTCATGTAGACCGGTGTTTCTCCATTCTCCCACATGGGTTCCGTCGTCCATCCATCGTGCCGCCTCGACACGCGAAACGCCGAGGTCGGTGACTGCACGCCCGCGATGATGACAGTGTCCTCTACGACGATGGGGTCGATGGCGTTCTGGGTATAGGGCGTGCTGAAGGGGCGGTGCCAGAGAAGCTCGCCGGTGGACGCCGATACGCCGATCACACTCTCTTGACTCAGCGTGATGACCTGACGGGTTCCGTCGAGGCCAGCCACCAGGGGCGACGCATACGAAGGACCGTCGCCATCCCAGGCCCACTGGACCTCTCCCGTGTCAGCGTCGAACGCTGTCAGCGCGCCTTGGTCGTGACCACCGACATGCACGATCACCAGGCCGTCGTCCACGAGTGGCGACGCTGCGGTGCCGTAGAGCGGCGCCGCCGGCGGTTCGGGTATGCGCCAGACCTCGGTGCCGGAGACCGCGTCGAATGCGGTCACCACGCCGCCAAGACCAAGGGTATACAGCTTGTTGTTCGCATGAGTGGGTGTCGCCTTGGGCCCGGGTCCATGCGATACGGCGCCTGAATCGAACGAGAAGGGGGCCAGGTAGCGCGTCTCCCACACGGCGCCTCCCGTCTCGGCGTCGAGCGCTCTCAAGACTTCGTGGTCGCCCTGCCGCGTGAACATGAAGATCCGGTCATCGACGAGCACTGGTGTGGCGTGTCCTTCACCCACTTCCACGCTCCACTTGAGTGTCAGGCGGTCGGGCCACGCGCGGGGGGCGGTGAATTCCGCCCCCGCTCCGGTTCGATTGGGCCCTCGCCATTGCGGCCAATCCTGACTCGCCTCTTGGGCTCGAACGCCAGGCACCAGCAACGCTGCTGCAGCGATCAGCGTCCACACGCAGCGGCGCGTTTTCGCGGGTCGTGAAGCTACGCTGGAGTATCGTGCGCTAAGGACGCTCGGAATGGTTCGGGTCGCGTGGGTGTGACTCGAGAAAACGGCACCCCGCGTGTGACCTAAAGGAACGTTTGGTTGCTGCGCCATGTTTCTCTTGCTCTGGTTGCTCGTGTCGCGTTTGCCGTTGAGTCGGCGCGGTCTGAATAGACTGGCCGCCAGGTGTCCGGAATGCCTGACACGTTGGCACAGGAGGCCCGGCGACCCGTCCGAGCTATCTTCTACGGCATCGCGGCCACACCAGCATTTGCCGCATCCTCATCTTGTTGCGCCGACGCACCGCTGCACCCGAGGGCTCCTACTGGCTGGCCATCCTTCATGATCGGGACGGCGCCTTGGAGGAACAACATCTCGCCCCCCTCGATGACGTTCCCCAGACCCAGCGAGCCGATTCTTCCCAGTCCTCCGGAGGGCGCGCCAAACGTGGCGGATGCCCGTGCCTTGCCTACCGCGACGTCCGCCGTGAAGTATCGGGCACTATCCATGCGTGTGAGTGCCACGAGTGCGCCCCGCGAGTCGACAACCGCGCAGCTGAGCCCAACACCCATCTCGGTTGCCGCCGCTTCTGTGGCCGCCAGCGCCGTCTTGGCGTCGGCCAGTGAGGGCCCGATCGTGCCCTGCGCGTCAGTGGGCCCGGCCATGAGGCCCACCCATAGGCTGGCCCCGAGAGTCACGACGTATCGAAGAGTTTTGTCCATTTTTCATCCTCCTTGTTGCCGGATTAGTGCGGACCGTTGACGTGATCCGCACGCCATCCTGCGTATCGCGCGCCACGCATCTCGTCGTGTTCTGGGTCACCGTATAGTACTGGAGTCTGACGGTTTGGCGGGCGGACTCAGGGGCTCGATTGGAGAGCCCGGAGCCAGAGTTGCTGTGCGCGTAGACGAAGGGCGTGGCTGTTGATCAATCCACAACCCATCACACTCGCCACCGACCGGGTATGCCTCGAGCCATTGAGTCTTGACCCCCACGATGGCTTGGTTGACGCGGCCACCGATGGGAAACTGTGGGAACTGTGGCAGACCAGCGTGCCGCGCCCGGAGGAAACCCGCGCCTATATCAAAACGGCATTGGTCGGCCAAAGAGACGGCCATATGCTACGGATGGCGGTGCGTGATCTCGAGTCAGACCGTATCGTGGGTTCTACGCGTTACCACGATATTGTGGCGGAGATCGACCGGGTGGAGATTGGTTATACGTTTTACGCTGCGAGTGTCCAGCGGAGTCATATCAATACAACGTGCAAACGTCTACTGATGGAGCATGCCTTCGAACGGTTGGGTTGCGCCGTCGTGGGATTGCGCACCGACAGCTTCAACCTCACCTCCCAGCGCGCAATCGCTGGGTTGGGCGCCCAACGCGACGGCGTGATTCGCCATCACGCGCCACGTTCCGACGGGAGCACACGGTCGACGGTGATGTTCAGCATTCTCGTTGCCGAATGGCCAGATGTGCGACGCCATCTCGATCTGCGGTTGGCCCGCCGACGTCCGCCAGAAATATAGGCGCGACACCATGAGGTTTCTGATCCTGGCCCATCGGTATACCGGAATCGCGATCGGTTTCGTGGTCGCGGCGTGGTGTATGTCCGGGTTCGTCATGCTCTATGTCCAGTATCCCGAGTTTACGGATTCGGAGCGCGTAGTCGGTCTCGACGTCCTCGATCTTTCTGGGTGTTGTGCCGCGCGTAGTCGACCAGGCACGGCAGCAGTGTCGGCCGCGTTGGCGAGCGAGGGGCTGCGGCGCGTACGCGTGGAAATGCTGGCCGGACAGCCCGTCTTGCGGACTTTTCACGGTTCCGGTCAAATCGTCGTCGATCTCACGAACGGGAGAGTTCGCCCCGGCTTGGACGCTTCGGACGCAACCGACATTAGTAGGGCATTCCAAGCTCGCATGGGTCTGTCCGGGCAGGTCGACAGCCTCGGTTCTATCACCCGTGACCAATGGACCGTGTACGACTTTTATCGACCGCATCGTCCGCTTCACCACTTCGCCTTAGACGATGCGGCGCGGACCGAGTGGTATGTATCCGGTACGACTGGTGAGGTCCTTCAAATCACCACGGGGCGTGAGCGTTTTTGGAACTGGCTGGGCTCAGTGCCACATTGGATCTATTTCACGGCGTTGCGCGAGCACACGTTTGCGTGGAGTCAGACCGTGCTTGGCCTGACGTTCGTCTCTCTGTTCCTCACGGCAATCGGCATGTACATCGGCATTGCACGCCTGGGGGCAGGCCGTCGCGGGAGTGCGTCTCCATACCGAGGATGGATGCTCTGGCACCACTACACCGGCCTTGCTTTCGGCGCTCTTGTCCTGACCTGGCTGCTGAGTGGTTTTCTTTCGTTGAATCCCTGGGGTGCGCTCGAAGGACGGTCGTTTGCCGGAGAACGAGCCCGACTCCGACAGGGCGATTTGCCCGCCGAACACGTCTCCGCAATGATTGCCGGCCT
>Ga0310124_10000402_pt1 | contig 29884 bp, 26 predicted proteins | sample CB11b_AW_Bot5_MG_FD_203507 | JGI IMG/M metagenome (GOLD analysis project Ga0310124, IMG submission 203507) | Marine microbial communities from Western Arctic Ocean, Canada - CB11b_AW_Bot5 | ecosystem: Environmental > Aquatic > Marine > Oceanic | place: Canada: Western Arctic Ocean | collected...
ACTCAAATCCAATCTTTGAATAATTTCTGATTCTAATAAATTTTTATTTATTTGATTAACCACAATAAAAAATACAAAAGTAATAAAAAGGAATAATATTAAATTTTTTCAACATCAACAGGAATAATATCTAATTCAGGTACTTGATAATATTTTAAATCAGATTTTGATGTGTCAAGATTTTTAATCATATTTCCAAACAAAGTCGTAATATTTAAAACATTTTTTATTTGACCATTTGTTTTTACAACACACTGTAATAATTCTTGGCCATTTGATGATAAATTCAATTTGTCATTCTGTTTAATATTGTGTTCAATAGCATCTTCAGGATGGATAGATACTTCGAAAATTCCTGAATCTGAATTAATACCGTTAACATTGAAATCAACTACAAATTGAGACTTATTTAAAACACGACCTTTTGCCAAATAAAATCCATTTTTAGTAATATTACTGGATCGATGAACAGAAGAAAAATTAAATTTATTATTTTCTGTATTTGCTATATTGTTCCAATATAAAACATTTTTACTATTAGGATTATTCGGGTTATAAGGCCATGTAATATTACTTTGTGATTTCAATAGCTTATATGAAAATTTATTATAAATAGAGATATCGCTTACAATATCATCAAATATATTTTCCGAATTATTGTACGCAAAGATATTTTTATTCATTTTATTTGCAAGCATTTGAATTATTTTCCATGGCTGGATTTGCTGATTATTGGGTACCATGCCAGGTCTTACCAATTGTATTCTTCTTTCTATATTTGTTTTTGTTCCTTCTGATTCTGAAAACGAAGTTGAGGGAAAAATAAAAGAACTAAATTGTTTTCGAAATTCAGGTATTAAAGATTGATGAGAAATGACTTTAATAGAATTTGAAGCTGAATCTATAGCTTCAAATAATTTATCATTATATGATTCGTAAAAATCTCCAATTAGATGCAATACTTCAATCTGATTATGATTTATCAAATCAATTAATTTATCAATAGACAAATCTCTATTATCATTTTTATACATATTATTTTCAGAGTTATATATTGTTGTAACTCCTAGATCGATTGCACCTTGAGAGTTAGATCCCCTATACAGTGGAAACAAGCCACCATATTCATTCCCTATATTTCCTGTTACAAGGCTCAAATTAACCAAAGATTCAACTAATGAATCAACATTATTTTTTTCAATAGTTTCATTTGAATATATTGTTGCCAGTGGACCTTTTGTTAATATGCTTACAGCTTCATTTATATCTTGAATGCTAATACCAGTTAAAGTTGATATCTTCTGTAAATCAAATTTCCATACTGATTGTCTAAACTCTGAATAATTATTACAAAATTTATCTATATAATTTTTATTTTCAAGTGATTGATCTATAATAGATCGTATTAATCCACAGATTAAATCTGCTTCAGTTCCGGGATAAGGTTTTAACCAAAGTTTTGCATATTTAGTTAATTCTGTCTCTCTTTGATCAATGACTACCATTTCAGATAAACCAGAATCTATAGCTTGTTTAATAGGTAAGGTTAAAACATTGTGATTTTCAGTTGCATTAGCAGACACTACTAAAAATGACTTCGCATTCTTTAATCCTAATATTGGATTAGTAGCAGCTGAATAACCTAACATTTCTACCAATTTATATCTCAGAGAACTATCAATATCAGCATTACTTATCACATTATTAGTACCAACAACTTCTTTTGCAAATTTATTAGCAACATATATATCTTCATTAGTAAGATTGTTATCTATGATCATCCCATAATTATTAGGATTAACTTCTTGCAAAATTTCTGTAACTGAATCGATATTTTCTTGCAAAGTTGTTTCAATTAGTATATCTCCCCTTCTAACCATTGGAACTTTAATTCTAGATTTAGAATTAACATAATCAAAACCAAATTTTCCTTTAAAACAAGTTTGCCCTCTGTTAGCAGGAGATTGAAGATTACTACCAATTCTGATCAATTTGTTTCTAGCATTAGTCTCTAAATCAAAAGTACAGCCAATAGGGCAATAATTACAAACTGAAGTTGTCTTTGTTTCAGCTTTCTCCCATTTGTAGTCTTTTTCCACTATTGCTCCGGTAGGACAAACATCTAAACATGCGCCACAAAATTCACAGCCTGCATCAATCAAGCTGTCTCCCATAGATGTACCGATAATAACTTTACCTGCACGCTCTTTTAAAGTTAAAACATTATCTACTCTAACTTCAGAACATACCCTGACACATCTGGCACACACAATACAAAGATTCATATCCATATCCCATAAAGGGTCATCGGTCTTTACATGTTCGCCACGATAATTGTAAGTTAACGGACTGTCCATTTTCATGTCCAAACTTCTCACAGTATCCTTCAATTCACATCTTTCATTTTTAGGGCATGTTATACATCTATCATTTACAGAAACATGTCTTAAACAAATATCGCTTGGACCACACAGATCAATTCTATGGCAAGTTAAACATCCATGAGGATGTTCAGTAAGTAATAATTCCATAATACCTTTTCTTAAATCAACTATTTCATCAGTCTGCGTATTGACCTTCATTCCTTCCGCTACAGGGGTAGTACATGAAGCAGGCGTTCCTCTGCCACCTTCTACATCAACAACACACATTCTACATGCTCCATATGACTTCATTCCGGGGTAATAACACAAATAAGGAATATAAATACCTGAATCCATAGCAGCTTGAAGTATATTTGTATCTTTATCTACTTTTACTTTCTTGCCATCGATAACAATATTTATTTTATTATCTATCTTATTCTTTCTAATCATTTAATTCCCCTTTATAGTTTGCCAAGAACTTGGCCTAGTATTTTCAGGAAAAACTATTTGTCTTTCATTGCAGCTACCTGTAGGGCAATTACCACTCATACAGCTTTCAAAATCTTTTTGAAAATGTTTCAAAGCAGAACTTATTGGATTGTACCCCAGCTGCCCATGCCCACAAAGAGATCCTGCTTGCATATTCTTTCCTATTTTATTCATTAAATCAAGATCATTTAAATTTCCTTTCCCTTTTGAAATTTTTTCCACTATTTCCAAAAGATGTGTCATTCCCAATCTGCAAGGAAAGCATTTTCCACAAGATTCATATTGACAAAATGCAACAAGTGATTTTGTCAAATCAACAGCGCAGGTTCGATCATCAATTATTATTATTCCACCAGATCCAAGGATCGCTCCTGCTTTTGCCATTTCATCAAAATCTATTTTTATTTTCAAACTATCAGGACCAAGTACACCCCCTAATGGACCACCTGTTTGTAACATTTTTAGTTTCCTCCCATCAGGAATTCCTCCTCCTATCTTCTCAACTACATCTTTAATTGAAATCCCCATTTCTACTTCATACATTCCGGGGTTCAATATATCCCCAGACAAGCATACTATAGCAGTTCCAGAGCTACTTTCAGTACCTATTGATTTAAACCATTCGCTACCATTTCGAATAATTTCAGAGATATATGACAATGATTTCACATTATTTATTGTACTTGGCTTACCCCAAACACCATATGCTGCAGGAAAAGGTGGTCTAGATCTTGGCCTAGCGCTCTTTCCTTCTACAGATTCCATCAAAGCTGTTTCTTCACCAGCAACATATGAGTCTCCAGTTAAAGAAACTTCAATATCAAATGAAAAATCAGATCCAAAAATATTTTTACCTAATAAGCCATTTTCATACGCTTGATTTATAGCTTCTTTAGTTCTATCAATAGGGCCATCATGCCCATGTCTGATAAATACATATCCATTTGTTGATTTAGTTGCATATCCTGCAATTGCCATACCTTCAATCAAAGTGTAAGGATCACTTTCTAGTATACCTTTATCATTGAAAGCTCCCGGGTCACCTTCTTCGCAGTTACATAGTATGTATTTCACTCCTTTGGAATTTGACATAAAACTCCACTTTAAACCTGTGGGGAAAGCAGCTCCTCCCCTGCCCCTTAAACCAGAATTTTTAACTTCTGAAATCACTTCATCAGAAGACATTTTAGTAACAGCTTTATGTAATCCTTCAAATCCCCCATTAGCTATATACTGAAATATATCGTTAAACGCTATATTGCCTGAATTCCTTAAAGCTATTCTGTTTTGAAAGCTCATTCCTGGTAAATCATCTATTTTTTTTATTCCTTCAATAGCCTTATCGCCTAATGAACCTAATAAATTGTCCGTTAATATTTCACCTTTCTTAATATAACTATCTAAAATTTTCACAACATTTTCTTGGGTAACATTTCCCCAGAAAATTCTAGGCTGTCCTTTATATAAAATATCAATAATTGGGCCAGCATAACAAATTCCATGACACCCTACAGTATCAATATTTATAAGAATTTTATTTTTCTCAATGTAATTAACAATCTCTGAAACAATTGCTTCAGATTCTAATGAGGTTCCACAACACATTGTACTACTCACTCTAATCCAAGGCTTAGTACCACTTATTAAGTCAAGCCAACGTTTATCACTGTCTCTTTTTAATGATTCAAAACTCATTTTAATTGATCCAATATTTTTAATAATTTTGAAGAATTCATTTTGCCACTTAATTTATGATTAATACTTACCATAGGGGCTTGTGGGCAGGCTCCTAAACAAGTATTGAATTTTAAAGTAAATTTACCATCACTAGTGTCTCCTTGATTCTTTAGTTTAAATTTTTCTAAAACTAAAGATTGTAATACTGAAGCACCACTTACATGGCAACTAGGACCCCAACAAATTTCTACAATATGCTTACCAGGAGGTTCAAATCTAAAATTCAAATAATAAGAAGCAACTCCCCAAACATCATTAGTAGTAACATTCATAAAATCAGCAATAACATTAATTGCATTTTTTGGTAAATAGCCGATATCGTCCTGCACGCTAAGCAGTGAAGATAACATAGTTACAGTAGTATGGTCCTGATTTTCAAGAATATTTAAAATATGCTCATTATTTATATTTTTCAAAACAGACAATTATGTGAAAATTTGCTCAACAAATTAATAATCAATGTATGAGATGATATCATAGAAATTTTATTTCTTCACTCTTCTTAAGTAATAAGTTAACAAACTAATAATAAAATATAGTAATTAATGTTACAAATAGAAATAGTTTAAAAAAATAAATCCCAATTATTTATATTTAAACTATTTTTGGTATACTGTAAGTCTTTTTATTCTTTGAAATACAGGTAAGATTTTTATGAATGACACAAAAATAATTCAATCACCAAGAGAATTTTGGAAAATTACCAGAAATAACGAATATCTTAAATCAACATCTGGGGTAGCTCCGGGCTACGTGCAAACTAATTTAGCTGTTTTACCAAAAGAATACGCATTTGATTTTTTATTATTTTGTCAAAGAAATCCCAAGCCATGCCCTTTATTAGAAGTTATGGAACCAGGCCAACCCGAACCTAAAATACTTGCTAAAGGAGCAGATATTAGAACTGATATTCCTTATTACAGAGTATACAAAAACGGTGAATTAACAGAAGAAACCAAAAATATTACCGAATATTGGTCTGATGATTTGGTATCTTTCCTTTTAGGATGCAGTTTTACTTTTGAAACAGCTATGCTCAATGCAAACATTTCTTTAAGACATATAGAACAAGATACTACAGTGCCAATGTATATAACTAATATACAAACTACCCCTGCAGGTATTTTTAGTGGTCCTATGGTTGTATCTATGAGACCAATTCATAAAGACAATCTAGTTAGAGCAGTACAAGTGACTAGTCGATTCCCAACAACACATGGAGCTCCAATACATATAGGAGACCCTAAGGAAATTGGTATTGAAAATATAAATTTACCAGATTTTGGAGAAAAATCAGAAATCAAAGAAGATGAAATCCCTGTTTTTTGGGCATGTGGCGTAACACCTCAGGTAGTTGCGCTAAAATCAAAACCTTCAATAATGATCACCCATTCCCCTGGATATATGTTTATAACAAATGAAAGAGATGAATCAATCGCAGTTTTATAAAAATAAAAATATCAGGAAAAAAATGGAAACAATAAAAGAAATAATTAGTGATCATGATAAAAGAGGTATTTCACTACTTCTTCCACATGTTTCTGATACTGTATGTGAAGATGCAGCAGAATTAATTCTTAATAAAAAAAATAAAGTAATTATACTTACAGGATTTTACATCATGTCTGTTGGTGCAACGGAAACAGATGGTCCTATTGGTGCAATTGCAATTGGTAATGCCTTAAAAAAATTAAATTATGATGTAACTTATATTACAGATCATTTTTCAATAAACCCAATCAAAGCTATTTTAAATCCTGATGATAAATTTGAATTATTCCCATTAACAAATATAAAAGAAAGTAAGCAATATACTAAAGATTTAATTAATCAAATTAATCCAGATTTAATAATCTCAATAGAAAGATGTGGGGTGAATAATCAAGGAGACTATCTCAATAGTAAAGGAAAAAAAATACATGAATATAATGCAAAAACTGATTTCTTGTTTGACCATAATATTCCTAGTATAGGTATTGGGGATGGAGGGAATGAAATTGGCATGGGAAACCTGTCAGAAATAATTAAAAAATCAGATTCATTGTCTAATCCTCCTTGTATTACTGAAACTGATATTTTGATACCTACAAGTGTATCTAATTGGGGAGGTTATGGTCTTGTAGCAGGCTTATCAAAATTATCTGGTAAAGATTTATTGCCATCTGCTGAAGAAGACGAAAAACTGATTAAGAATTTTGTTGATGCAGGTGCTGTAGATGGTATTACTGCTTCACAAGTATATAAAGTTGATAGTTTCGATCTAGATATAAATAGTTCAATTATAAATCGTTTGCATAATGTAATTTAATACATACCAATCAATCTAGAATGCACTAACAATCTTGAATGGTATAACAAACTAGGAACGCAAGTTACTAAAATAACTTCAGGCGTATCTGATTTTAAATCCAAATACAATTCTTCCTTAGGTATCACTTCAGTTTTATATATTTGATATACATAAGTTTTCTTATCAGTTGATATATGTACAAATAATGACGAGTCCTGTTTTAATAATTCTGGTATTTTCGGTAACATATGAAAAACGTTACCTTCCTTTTTAATGAAACTTTCTAGATGCCCAAAATACCACGATTTTCCAACTCCGCCCGGATTCACACTTTCTGGTATATGTCCAACAATATTTTTAGGAGTTTCATAAGAAGATGAAGAATTCAAATCAACAATTTCCAGGTCAGAAATTTTAGAATTTAAGCCAATCTCAGAAATAACAATTTTAGTAGGCAATGCAGTTTTAGGTAAATTTATAAAAGGTTTTTTATACAATTTAAAATTATCAGGTAATTTCTCGTATAAATCTGTATCATCAACATTTTCGCCACCAATTAAATCATTATCATCATTCAAAATTTCATTTGAAGATTTTACATTTATTTTATTATCAGATTTAGGAACAGAATACTTGTTATCATTTACAGTTTTATAAGTATTTGAATCAGAAGTTTTTATTTAAATTTGCGAATTCAAATCTTCTAACTTTTCATCTTTAAATAAAATTAAACCCATTAAAGACAAAGATACAATCAAGCAAAGAATACCTATAATTTCAAATATACGATATCTAAGTATTGAATGTATAATTTTCAATATAATATTTTTTTATCTAACCCTTGGTGAGTGCGATTCTCCGCTAGCAATTGGTTCATCTAAGTAGACATCACCATTCCTAATTTTAAGATTATAACCACAATCAGGAACATTGCAAACCCAAGCCTTATAATGAATCGCTGCTCCATGATTACCGAAATCTGACAACGGCAATAATTGCCCTTTATTACATTTCATACAATTGGGGAACTGAGATGTTTCAGTCACTTTACTATCCTCCACTCAAATTTATATCATTAATTAAATAATATTATATTCTAAATATTTATAATTACCAACCAAATAATTGTTTTGCATTACTATAAAAAATATTATTTAAATTATTTGTATCTAAATCAGATTTCTTGATATAATCTGCTGCTCTATATATATTTATCAAACCATAGTCGCTTCCAAATAAAATTTTATTATCACCTAATATCTGATTAAAAATTTTAACTATTGAAGAATGATATAAAAAATCTATAGCAGCTGTATCAAAATATACATTATTTAATTCTTTACTTATTTCAGGCATCAAAAAATATATTGGCAACCCACCTCCTAAATGTGCAAATATTATATTTAATTCCGGATATCGCAACGCAAAAGAATATAAAATAGAAGGATACATTTTCCCTTTGCCATTATATAAATGCCCTACAGGTTCAGATGAATGTACAGAAAATATCATTTTATTTTCAACCATATAATCAACTATTGGATTCATCAAATTAAAATTTAATAAATTAAAACCTTGAATATCAGGATGTAATTCACCAATACCTGACATTCCTAATTTTTTAATTCTTTTTAATTCATCTACACTTTTATCCTCACCCCAGGCAGGATTGATTGACCCTAAGGTTTTTACCCGATTATATTTATGAGACAATTCAATCAAGAAATCATTAGTATATTTTGTTAATTCATAATCTGTATAACCAATACTTTGAACAACAACTTTAAGTTTTGAATTGTGATGCAGTATCATTTTAAGATCATCTTCAGTACAGATTTTAGCATCATCATTTGCATATAATTGATTGAAATTAACATCAATCTTACAATACTTAGTTCTGTTGATTTTCATGTCATCAGGGAAAAAATGTGTATGTACATCAATTAAATTCATAGTAATATATCTTGAAAATAGTTTATAAAATAATATTATTAATATTTAAACTATACTTTAAATGCTTTTATAGATGAAAGAGGAAAAATGATATGAATATTTATGATGAAATAGGTGTAAAAAAAGTTATAAACACGTTGGGGAATTCAACAGTTCTTGGAGGAAACACCACTTCAGGTGAAGTAAAAGAAGCTATTGAATCTGCATCAAACAATTATGTAAGTATGAAAGAATTAACAGACACGTGTCGTAAATTAGTTGCAGATTTAATTGGAAGTGAATCTGCATTAATAACTCCTGGAGCAGCTTCTGCTCTATCATTAGCAACTGCTGGTGCTATGACCGGAACTGACAGAAATTTCATTGAACAAATTCCTGATACAACAGGAATGAAAAATGAAGTAATTATCCAAACTCAATTAAGAGTTCCGTATGATAAAGCAATAGAAGTTGCTGGTGCAAAATTAATTGAAGTTGGTTCCCCCGAACAAACTACTGTTCAACATATAACCAAGGCGATAAATAAAAATACTCTAGCAATTCATTATTTACCAGGTGGGGAAAGTGTTAAATCTTCAGGAAAACATACTAATGCATTAGATATAGAAACAGTAATCAAAATTGCAAAAGACAATAATATTTATGTAATAGTAGATGCTGCCGGGCAAGTTTATCCTACTGACAACCTTACAAAATATGTAAAAATGGGTGCTGATGCCGTTGCTTACGGGGCAAAATATTTTGGTGCTTTAAACGGAACAGGTATTCTGGTTGGGAAATCTGAAATAGTAGAAGCTGCAAGATTACATAGTTTTATAGGATTTGAATTCGAGAAATTGAGATCTATCGGCAGATCGATGAAAATGGATAAAGAAGATGTAATTGCAGTATATGTTGCTTTAAAACAATGGATGACAATGAATCATGAAGAACGAATAGAAATTGCAGAAAAAAAGGCATTGATACTTAAAAAGAAAATATCATCTATTTCAAATATAAGCATATCTGAACCAGATATTTCAGGGACAACAATTGGTTTGAAAATAACTCTAAATAAAAATTGCCCTTTTAATGCTGACCAATTATCAGAAAAACTTGCATCTGGAAACCCCAGTATATGGGCACGTGGCGACGATGATACTTCTGTAATATTTAGAATGGGAACGGTTAATGAAGAAGATTTAGATATTGTTGCAGATAAATTAAAAGAAATACTAGATTGAATTATGTTTAACATTGAATTACTACGATCTGACAAAAAATCTGTAATCAAGCTATTAGAAAGCAGAAATGTTGAAATATCATCTCTAAACAATATCTTAGATCTGGATATTGAAAGAAGGAAACTTATAGAATTAACCGATAATTTCCGTTCACAAAGAAATAAAACTTCTAAAAAATTAAGTGCTATGAAAGACAAACCTGAATCAATTATTGTAGAAATGCGAGAATTAGGTGATAAGATCAAAGAATACGAAATAAAATTAGATACCACGAATAATAATTTGCAAAATTTACTACAATCTATTCCAAACTTACCATCAAAAGATATCCCAATAGGGCCTGATGAAGATGCAAATAAAATTATTTTCACACAGGAAATATCCAAGCAGAAAAACAATTTTCAGCCTTTGCCGCATTGGGATATAGGTTCAAAATTAAATTTAATTGATTTTCAAAGAGGAGTTAAACTTTCAGGATCAAGGTTTTATATTCTAAAAAACAAAGGAGCTCAACTACAAAGAGCTTTAGCTAATTGGATGTTAGATAAGCATATAAATAATGGCTACAACGAATATTATGTCCCACATATTGTTAAAGAATCAGTTATATTTGGAGCAGGGCAATTACCTAAATTCAAAGATACTATGTTTAGAGATGCAAAATCAGAATTGTGGCTTATCCCAACTGCAGAAGTACCAATAACAAACATATACAGTAATGAAATATTAAATGCAGAAAAATTACCTATCAAAATAGTTTCCCAAACACCTTGTTATAGAAATGAAAAAGCTGCAGCTGGAAAAGACACAAGAGGTATTAAAAGAGTACATCAATTTGAAAAAGTTGAGTTATACCAATTTGTTGAACCAGAAAAATCATCTGAAACATTAGAATCTATGCTAAAAACTTGTACTGAATTATGTGAAGATCTTGGTCTAACTTATAGAATAAAATTATTATGTACAGGTGACCTGGGATTTTGCTCTAATAAAACATATGACATTGAAGTATGGTCCCCAGGATCAAAAGAATGGCTAGAAGTAAGTTCAGTATCTAACTGTACAGATTTTCAAAGCCGAAGAGCAAATATAAAATACAAAAGAACCCCTAAATCAAAAACAGAACATTTACACACTTTAAATGGATCTGGGCTAGCATTACCAAGAATTATTATAGCTATCTTGGAATCTTTTCAAAATAATGATGGAAATATCAACATACCAGAAATTCTATGGCCATATACAGGCTTTAAAGAAATAACTATTACTTAAGCAGAAAATTTATCTCTTAAATCTTTTTTAAGTATTTTACCCATTGAATTACGAGGAATCTCAGAAATGAATATAATTTTTTCTGGGATTTTAAAACTAGCTAATTTATTATTGCAGAAAGTCAATATTTCTTCGTCAGTTAACTTTTTATCTTTTTTACATTTAATCACAGCTGTTACTATCTCTCCCCATTGAATATTAGGAAGGCCTATTACAGCAACTTCTTCAATTTTAGGATGTTTATATAAAAACTGCTCAATTTCTTCCGGAGAAATCATTTCTCCTCCTCTTTTAATGAAATCTTTTGCTCTTCCAGATAAAAATATATATCCATCTTCATCTCTATATCCTAAATCTCCAGTATATAACCACCCATTTCTAATAGCATTCATTGTAGCTTTCTCATTATTCCAATAACCGGACATAATTCTTTCACCTTTTGCTACTATTTCACCTACATCATTTGCCGGCACTTCTGCTCCATTTTCATCAACAATTCTAACTTTAATATCCTGCAAAGGTTTCCCTATGGAAGTTAAACGCTTTATTTTTTGCAATTTTTCATCTTCAGTTCCGGAAATATTATGATCCTCAGGGCCAAGGGAAGTAATTGTTGCTGCCGTTTCAGTTTGCCCAAAAGCATTAATAAACTTAGCATCTTTGAATTTATTAATTGATTCTTCTAATACACTAATTGGCATAGATGCCGCTCCATAAGTAATAACATTTAGTGATTTGAAATCATAATTATAAAAATCATCATTATCGATGATTTGTTTAATCATAGTAGGAACTAACATAACTCTATTTATTTCATAATTTTGAACTAATTTCATCCAATCTGAAGATTCAAACTGATCTTGAATAACAGTTGTTCTCCCCGAATAAATGCCTGAAATGGCAGTTTGAATACCGGCTACATGGTATAAAGGAACAGATAATAATGTTGTTTCATTATAATCCAAATCTGCAGGATCTAAATTATTTAAAGCAAATTCGCAAAAACTAGAATGCTTCAATATTACTGCCTTAGGAGTACCCGTTGTGCCGGCTGTATAAACTAGTAAAGCGATTTCATTACTATCTTCATTTTCAAATTCAAGTAATTTACTATTAAAAATTAAATCTTTATAAGTCTGCCAATCATTATTAAATGTATTATCTAATGATATTAATTTTATTAAACTATGTTTACCATATTCAATTGTTTCATTTATTAAATCCGAATACCGATCACCTGCAAATATTAATTTAGGTTTGCTATCATTTATCATAAAATTCAATTCATCTTTTTTTGAACGATAATTAATAGGTACCATTACAGCACCAATCAAAGAACATGCAAAAGTAATATTAATCCATTTATCTGTATTAGTATGAAAGTAAAATACTCTGTCACCCTTATTTAATCCTAAATTTCTTAATGAATTTGCCAAGGTATATATTTCAAATTTCAAATCTGAATATGTAGAAGATTTATTATCAAAAATTAATGCTTTCCTGTCTGGGCATATACTTTCTGTGATATTTAATAAATCTATAATATTCATATATTTCCTATTTCTTAGTTTTCATAATGAAGATGAATAAATTTCTTCAAGCCGTTTTCCAGAATAAATATTTTTTTCAACGCTAAAATTTAATAATTTTTTTATTTTAATCAATCTTGCAGTATCAATTGAACTAATTTTTTTCACATATTTTGAAACATGATTTAATAATTCAGAATAATCATCAGAAATATAATTAACTAAACCAATCTTTAATGCTTTATCTGCTTTTATTTCCTCTGAAAATAAAAGTATTTCTTTAACATATAAATCTTTAATTTTATTAACAAAAGTTTGAGTTCCACCAGAAATAGGAATTAAACTCCATTGCACTTCTGGCATCAAAAATTTAGAAGAAGTATGAGCAAAAACAAAATCGCTTAACATTAATAATTCAAATCCTGATCCGACAGCCCAACCTTTAGTAAGTGAAATAATTGGTTTTTCAAACTGATATAAATCAATCCATAAATTTTTATATTTTGCTATTTGGTTCGATTTTACTATACTTGGAAATGTATTAAATTCAGATAAATCTGCTCCGCTAGAAAAATTTTCCGAAGTTGATGAAAATATTAAAACTTTAATATCATTATCAACAGAAATTGCTTTAATTACTTCTTTTAATTCTTCTCTCATAATTAAATTAAAAGAATTTGCCTTACTAGAATTATCTAACTCAACATGAGCAAAATTATTTTTTTTATTATATTTAATATATTTCCAGGGCAAATTATTTCCCTTTAAAATTCTTAAGTGATTTTTTATTTTTAAATGAATTGATTGCATGTACACGATCATTTGAACTTAATAAAATTGATGATAAATCATTTTCCATTTTCATTCCTTGTACAGTAGGGATTTCATTTCCAAAATTTATAGCTTCTTTTGTATATTGTGTAGCTAATGGAGAAAAATCCACAACTTTTAATAATTTTTCAATCATTAAATTCACAATCTTATCTTCACTTGTAACTATATTAATAAGTCCAAAATTAACTGATTCTTCAGAATTTAAATCTACACCAAACATAATCATTTCTTTTGCTTTATTTAACCCGATTATTCTTGGAAGTAATTGTGTAGCGCCATCAAATTGTATATTAACATCTAAAATTTGATTCATTGAAAATGTAGAATTTTGAGTACATATTCTATAATCCATAGGTAATATAAATTCAAATGCTCTATTTATGGTTCGACCATCAATCGCACACAAAGTTGGTTTCCTTATATTCATCACTAATTCGGTCAAACTTGAATAAACAAACCTATCATCATCAGCATTCTGAATATTAAATCCTTTTGAAAAATCAAATGCCACAGCCCAAATATCATCATCAAAATTGATATCATCTACTAACAAATCTAGATCATAATAAATATCATCTGCTTTCATATTATTTTTTAAAAAAGAAATCACAACAGATTTTTTATATTTTTTTATTTTAAAAAAATTATATTTATTCATATATACAATCGTTTCTTAACATTAATCAAATCAGGTATGGAATTAATCCCCAAATCTTCTACTACAAAACTTGCAGCACAATTTGCAATTTCAACTGCATAATTAATATTATTAGTTCTATAATAAAAAACTAGCATATATAATGCAAAAACATCACCTGCTCCGGTAGGATCTACCAATATTCTTGGATCATAATTTTTATATTTAGTTATATTATTATATTTATCTATCAAACTAGATCCATTACGACCATATGTTACAGAAATAAATTCAATAAAGTTATTAAGCAAATTTTCATTACTTAACTTTGAAATTTCTTCTGAAGAACAATTAATAATATTAATCCCTTGAGAGTTTAAGTAATATTGATCATCTATCAATTCAATCATACCTTGGTTTATATCATTTCTTAAAAATCCCTGAATACATAAAGAACACAAATCATATTCAAAATTATCTTTTATTGATAACTCAAAATCATTAAAAACAGGAGCAAGCATCAACATTTTTGTTTTTATTTTATGATTAAGATTCAATGAAATTTTTGATGCCTGATTTTTTAATACCAATTTTCTTTGATCATTAGTATAATTTATTAAAAATTCTGTATCAGAATCTGTAGACATACTTAACACATTAAGTGAAGGAAAATTATCAAAATAATTTTCATTAATTGTGTGGTTACTTATAAGCAAAGTTTTCAAACCTAATTTAGAAGCAGCAATACCTGCATATAAGCTTGGCCCGCCTAATTGAAAATCCGAAGAATCATTAAGGTAATCTTTTGTCATATTTCCAATAATAATTAAGTCTAAACTTTCTATTGAATTAATTTTATCCAAATATATTTACTATCTATGAATTCGATTATTTTTTAGGTTTTAAAATCACGTGCCTATTTTGATCAATGTCTTCACTTTCAGTAATTATGTTTTTACTACCAGAAAAAAATCTGTGAATATATCTCCGTTCAAAGGCCGGCATAGGATCCATGGCAATTTTTTTGCCGGTTCTTATAACAGTCGTTTCCATTTTTTTAACTAATTGCGATAAATTGTCAAATTTTTTCTCAATATAACCTTCAACATCAAGAGTAATTAATGCATCTTTATTATCTATTTTTTTCTGTATCATTAAGTTTGTAATATATTGCAACGATCTTAAAGTTTCACCTCTACGTCCTATCAATAAAGCTGCGTCTTCACCATCTAAAGATATTATTAAATCAGAATTTTTTCCATTTTCCATAATTTTAGTAGTAATTTTCATAGGTGATTCTAAATACTCTAACAAATTTCTAAGAATTTCATAAGCGAGTTGAACATTTTGAGGGATATCGCTGACTTTTTCAACTTTGACTTTAGCCTGTTCATTGCCAAAACCTAGCAATCCACTTTTACCTCTGTTAATTACTTTAATTTCTACTTCTTCTCTGCTTGCGTTTAACTCTACCAGAGCTATGTCTATTGCTTCTTCGATTGTTTTTGCTGTCGTTTCCACTACTCTCATTATTTTCCTCATTTTCATGAATATTTGATTTATTATTATCTTCAATTAAAATTTCCGGATCTTCTTTTACTAATTTTGTATTTAAATTAAATAAATTTCGAATTTTACCTGTTATAACTAACTGAATTAAAGTTCCTATCACATTTGATATTAACCAATACAACGCTAAACCACTTGGAAAACTTAAAGTAAACCATGCTAAAAGAATAGGCATAAACCATAACATCATTTTGTTCGTAGATTTTTGCCTATCATCCATAGCTGGTGTAGCAGTTGTTTTTTGCATAAAAAATGTTGATGCCCCAACTGATAAAGGTAATCCTATTTGCGTATAAATATCAGAATCTCTTACTATAGATCCTAAATTTAACCATAAAAAATTGGCATCAATAGGAACGGCCTGATTCATCAAAGGAATAAAGCCATAAATCGAATCTGCTAATTGTGTTAAACTTTCAGGGGTAGAAGGTAATGTAAGATATAATGATTGATAAAGACCTATAAATATTGGCATTTGTATTATCAAGGGTCCTAAACAACCTATAGGATTAATCCCTTGTTGCTTGTATAATTTCATAGTTTCCTGTGAAATTTTTTGTTTTTCATTTTTGTATTTTTCCTGAATTTGTTTTATTTTAGGTTGCATAACAGACATACCTTTCATTTGTTTAGTCTGTCTAATAGATAATGGGAACATCATAACTCTGATTAACACTGTAAATGAAATAATACTTAACCCAAAATTTTGACCTAATAAAATATAAAGTAATATTAGGCTATTAACCATAGGCCTAATAAATATCAAATTCCATATATCACTGAATATTTCCATAAATTACCTTTTCAACACACTGGATCCCAGTCCTCATTGTTTCTTTTATCATTTTCCTTGGTGAAAAAGGGTCTGTTCCATAATTCATCAGGATTTCCATTCTTTTTTATAGTATATGCTCTTAGAGAACCATCAGAAACTTGAATAAATATCTTATTTTCAAATGATTCAATAGATGAATAAACTTTTTGATTTATATCACAACTCCCCAATTTTCTTTGTGTATCTTTATGTATAACCTGTAGCTCGCCATTTTTTGAAATAAAAATCAAAAAATTATCTATTATTACAGGAGAGGAAATAATAGGATTCTCTGTTTTGTATACCCACATTATCTGACCTGTATTTGATCTGAGTGCATATATGTTACCATCAAGATTCGAAGCATATATTATTCCAGAATCTAAAACAGGTTCAGCCCAGAACCATCCTTTTGAATCATTGAAAATCCAATTTAAAGAGCCATTTAATGAATCAACTGAATAAAAAGAACGATTCAAAGTACCAAATATTATTTTTTTACCATCTAACACAGGGGGGGATACTATACTTGAGTTAGTTGCAAATTTCCAATTTAAATCACAATTTTCATTAATAGAATATAAATTACCATCCATTGATCCAAAAATTAATTGTTTATTGTCTTTATCCCAAATCGGTTTAGACCATAAAGAATTATTTGCTTTAAATGAACATATTGGTTCAAACATTTCATTTTGAAAATACTGAAATAATGATAGTTGCCCATCAGAAGATGGTATTGCTATATAATCATCCATAAAAGATAGTATATTTCCAACAATAACAGGTCCAATTTGCTCTTCTGACAATAACACTCTTTGTTCTATATCTTGTAAGGAAACTTCATCTAAGCCTGAATTCATATTAAATCCTAAAAGCTTTCCTGATGGAGTCCCAACAAATATTTTACTATCAAATAAAAATGGTTTTGAATAAATAGATTTAGGTAAAAATTCCGAATCCAAGGAAGAAGCTCTCCAATTTTCTTCCGCAGTCATCATATCGATAGAAATCAATTCACCTTCTACAGTTCCTATATATACATTATTATCTTCAACAAAAGGTGTAGACCATCCAGATCCTTTCATACGGTCACCTGTGCAAGAAAACATACACAAAGAAACAATAAAACTAATTAAAATATATAATTTAACATTTTTCATAATTTGCAATTTATTCACTGAACAGCGTCATATCCCTTTTTAGTCATTGGATTACATTTAATTAATCTCTTTATAATCAAATATAATGATTTAAAGATATTATGTTTTTCTATTGTTTCAATGGCATATTGAGAACAAGAAGGAATATATCTACATGCACTTGGCAAATACATTGATATAGATTCTTGATAAAATTTAATTAATAATATTAATATTTTTGTCATAATTATAATCAGTTTATTGATATATCAAATTTGATTCGGTCAAAAGGTCTCTTATTTCATCTTTCAAATTTTCATACTTGATACTTTTAGATTTTTTCTTGGCTACCAATACTATATCTTTTCCAGGAATAAAATTATACAAATATAATATAGACTTAATTCTCCTTATTGTTTTATTTCTCTCAACTGCAGTTCCATAATTTTTCACCGATGATATACCTATTCTTGAACAATCCTTTTTGTTGAAGATATATAACAATATCAAATTATTTGATATTTTCTTTACACCTTTATCCCAAACTGTTTTATAATCAGTATTTTTTTTTAATTTTATTGTTTGATTGTTAAAAGCAATCATGAAATTCTCAAGTGAAAAACTAAGGTGACAATCTGGATCTTGATTTTGCCATCCTACGCTTTAAAATATTTCTACCAGATTTAGTTCTTAATCTAGATCTGAAACCATGTACTCGCGCTCTTCTTCTTTTTTTAGGTTGATATGTTCTCTTAGGCATCGATTTTAATTTAGAAAGGAGAATTATATAAATCTTTAGGGTCAGGGTCAATCAAATTTGATCTCTATTAATTATAATTTATGCTAGAAAGTAATAGTTTAAATTATTAATCTAAATATTTTTTTTGAATATTAATAATATCTTTGATTGATATACTAGCCATGTCTAATGCTTTCATCAATTGAGATTGTGTAAATTTCCCTGATTCACCCGTGCCTTGTATTTCAATAATGTTTTTATTTTCATCCATTACAAAATTGAAATCTGCAATTGCTTTTGAATCTTCTTCATAATTAAGATCCAAAATAATATTATTCTTCATTAAACCTACACTAATTGCCGCAACAGCGTTAACATTTATGTTATTAGATAATATTTTTTTTGCTTGTAATTTTTTAATAGCATTATTTAATGCAATGAAACTTCCTGTTATTGCTGCTGTCCTAGTGCCTCCATCCGCATTTATCACATCACAGTCTATTAATAATGTATTTTCTCCTATTTGCGTTAAATCTATTGCTGATCTTATACTTCTACCAATTAAACGTTGGATTTCTTTTGTTCTTCCACTATTTATATTATTTCTACTTGTACGTGTATTTGTTGACCCTGGAAGCATAGAATATTCTGCTGTTATCCATCCTTCACCTGAACCTCTCAAAAACGATGGAACTTTATTGTCGAATCTTACGGCACATAATACCCTGGTATTACCCAAGCTAATTAAACAAGAACCATCTGATTGTTCTTGTACGTCTTTTAATACATGTAGTTCTCTTATTTCATTATCTTTTCTATTATCTGATCTCAATAAAAGCCTCCGTTGTTAAAATTGCTTTAGATTATATAATTAAGATTGTTTATTTATGTGATAATTATAACTTTAAAAAATATATTATTAAAATATGAATCCTAGCCTCATTAGAAATTTCTGTATTATAGCTCATATAGATCATGGGAAATCTACTCTTGCTGATAGATTAATCGAATTTACAAAAGGAATTAAAGATACGAATAATCAAATTTTAGATACCATGGATTTGGAAAGAGAAAGAGGAATAACTATTAAATCACAAGCAATTACTTTACCTTTTAGTAACAAAAACGGAGATATTTATAATTTAAATTTAATTGATACCCCTGGGCATGTTGATTTTACTTCAGAAGTTTCAAGAAGTTTAAGAGCTTCAGATGGTGCAATTCTTCTCGTAGATTCATCGCAAGGAATTCAAGCACAAACAATAGCCAATACTTATCTAGCTTTAGATTTGAATTTAAATATTATCCCGGTAATTAACAAAATAGACTTACCGTCTGCTCAAACTCAGACAGTAATTAATGAATTAATTAACACATTTGGATTTACAAAAGAAGAAATACTTCAATGTTCTGCTAAAACAGGGGAAGGGATTCCTGAACTTGTAACAAAAATAATAGAAACAATACCTCCACCTACAGGTGAAACAAGTTTTACTCGTGCGCTAGTTTTTGACTCAAAATATGATCAATATAAAGGAATAATTAATTATATAAGAGTTTTTGATGGAGAAATCAAATCAGGATCTAGCCTTAAAACAATTAATTCTCAAACCAATTTTTCAGCAAATGAAATTGGAATTTTTACTCCTGCTCCAGAAAAAAAAACTTCTTTAAAACTTGGTGAAGTAGGATACATTTATACAGGATTAAAAGAGTTCAACAACCTTCCTGTTGGTGAAACTATTACAAATATTAATAATTCAAATATTTCAGCAATATTTTCCGGGGCTGAATTGAAACCAAAAGTTTTTTCCGGAATGTTTCCTCTTGACCCTAATGAATTTCTCGATCTAGATGAAGCATTGTCCAAACTTCAATTAAATGATGCATCAATAGTTTACAATAGAGAAACTTCTCAGGCATTAGGCCCAGGATTTCGATGTGGCTTCCTAGGGATACTTCATATGGAGATAATTCAAGAAAGAATTGAAAGGGAATATGGTATCGGAATAATTATGACTGCACCAAGCGTGGAATATAAAATAACTTTCAAAAATAAAAATGAGAAACTCATAAATAATCCATCAGCAATAGACCTGTCTGAAATTGATAGTATTCAAGAACCTTGGATTAAATCCACTATCATTTGCCCAGATAAATTTATAGGAAAAATCATGGATTTGATTTCTTCTAGACGCGGCACATCATCAAATATTGAGTATTTAAATACTTCTAAAAATTCATCAGTTCTTAATAGGATATTAATTACATTTGAAATGCCTTTAGGGGAAATTCTGATAGGATTTTATGATAATTTAAAATCTGTCACACAAGGCTATGGTTCTATGGATTATGAAATAATTGGATTTAAACAAACAAATGTAGCTAAAGTTGACATTTTAATCAATCAAGAAAAAATAGATTCGCTAAGTACATTCATTTCAAAAGATAAATCATATTACTATGGTAAAGAATTAGTAGCAAAATTAAAAGAATTAATCCCCCGACAATTATTCGAAGTCCCAATTCAAGCTGCAATAGGTAGCAAAATTATTGCAAGAGAAACTGTAAAAGCACTTAGGAAAAATGTAACTGCAAAATGCTATGGTGGAGATATTACCAGAAAGAAAAAACTTTTACAAAAACAGGCTGAAGGTAAAAAAAGATTAAAACAAATAGGGAAGGTTGGAATTCCACAAGAAGCATTTTTATCTATTCTAAATATAAACAGATGACTACATATTCCAAAATATATAAAAGTACTCTTGAAGCTTTAAAAGATATATCCGACAATTCTTCAATTATGATAGATGGGTTTGGTGCTGGCCCAGGAGGAACCCCTCAAAATTTGATTAAGGGATTAAAAGAAATAGGATCAAGAAATCTAACAATAATTGGAAACACAGCGGGTATTACTATGGCAACAGGAATTGGAATCAAAGAGGGTAGTAAAGATATTGATATAAGTATTTTAATAGATAATAACCAGGTAAAAAAAATAATTGCATCTTATCCGGTAGCGCCTTCACCTTCGATACTTACTTCTTTTGAAAAAGCTTTTAACAAAAATGAAATTGAACTAGAATTAGTTCCACAAGGCACTTTAGCTGAAAGAATCCGTGCAGGAGGAGCAGGAATCCCTGCTTTTTACACACCTACCGGAGTTAAAACAGAACTTGCAAATAACAAAGAAGTAAGAATCATCAATAATAAAGAATATATTCTTGAATACGCGTTAAAAGCAGATTACGCATTATTGAAATCACATAAATCTGACAAAATAGGGAATTTAATATATAAAGGGACTTCTAGGAATTTTAATGCAGTTATGGCTTCTGCAGCAAATATTACTATAGTAGAATCTGAAATAATATTAGAAACAGGAAAAATAGACCCTCATCATATACATACCCCGGCTATATATATTAATAGAATAGTTAAAAGTAATGAATAATAAAAATAAGCTACCTAGAGAAGCAATAGCAATGAGAGTTACTAAAGAACTCCATAATGGAAATGTTGTAAATCTTGGTATTGGAATACCTACATTATGCCCTCAATTTATTGACCCTGGGAAATTTATTATGTTTCACAGTGAAAGCGGTGTGTTAAATTATGGGGAAATGGCATCAGAAAAAAAAGAGGATACAAATTTAATAAATGCAGGCGGACAATATTTAAGCTGGGATAACCCAGGGATGAGTGTTTTTGATTCAGCAGAATCTTTTGCAATGATAAGAGGGGGGCATATTGATGTGGCAGTACTTGGAGCATATCAAATATCTGCGAAAGGTGATTTGGCAAATTGGAAATTAACAAACAGAAAATCAGGAAATATAGGCGGTGCTATGGATTTAGCAATAGGTGCTAAAAAATTAATAATAGCAATGGAACATATAGATAAAAAAGGAAATATTAAATTAGTCAATAATTGTTCATTGCCAATTACGGGATCTAAGTGTGTAAACACAATAGTCACAGATATTGCTGTAATAGAAATAATTAATGAATGTATGATATTAAAAGAAATTTTACCTGGATGGGAAATTCAGGATGTACAAGAAATCACTGAACCAAAATTAATAATAGATAAAAATTTAAAAGAAATACAATTATAGTTTAATTTAATGAAAAATAAGAACTCTTCTCGTTTTTACTAACTTCCAATGCCACTCCAAATGATTCTTTTAATGAATCAAGATGGGTTATAACTATAATTTTTTTAAATTTATAATTTTCTGAATTACTAATTTCCTGTATAACTTCTTTTAGTCTGTCTTGCCCTATTTGATCTTGTGAGCCAAAGCCTTCATCAATAAACAATATTGGAGATCTTACTCCTGATCTTAAAGAAACCAATCTAGATAATGCAATTCTAACAGCAAAATCTATTCTAAATGATTCTCCTCCACTATATGTTTCATAATCCCGAACAGCTCCATTTTCATCCCCAATAATAATATCAATTTCCTGGGAATAATCTTCAGTATTTTTTAATCTTCTACCTTTTCTAATTTGTAAATTTATTGACAATCTACTTTCTGTTAAATATGACAATAATTTATTAGCTTCAAATTCTAAACTAGGCAAAACATTTTCTATAATTAACGCTTGAATGCCATTTCGACTAAAGGTTAATTCTAGAAATTTCAAATCTTCAGATTTAATATACAATTCCTTATTATTATTTAACATTTCATCTAAATATTTTTTTTTAGAAATTAAATAATCAAAACTGTTTTGTTTTAACATTACTGTTTTTTTCAAATCGTCTAAAGACAAATCAATGTTTTCAGTTAAATCAGGTTTAATATTCAATGAATTAATATTTTTGTTTATGGTTGTTATATTTTGTTCCAATGCTTCTATTTGATCTTTTAGCATTACTGAATCATTATTCAAAGTATTTAATGTAACTTGATTTTCTTTTATTCTCTCTTCAGCTTGTTTCAAAAGTAAAAAGTTTTTTTCAGATTCCGTTTTAAAATCAGGAACATCATGTATTAATAAATCGAATCTATCTTGATCAAATTTTAAATCTTCTAAAAGTAAATTCAATTCTGTAATTTTATTTTTATCAATTTTTACTTTTGGATCATTTTCATGTAAATTTTTTGTATCATTCACTAGATTTTTATAACTTAAAATCTGATTTTTATCTGCATTTATTTCTTTTTCAATTCTAATACAATCATTATTTGATAGATTTATAGAACTATTTAAATCAACTAAATTTTGATTAGTATTTTTGCATTTATCTTGAATATCAGAAAAAATAATTTCCGATTTATCTAACTTACTTTTAATTTCATTTATATCTTTATTGTTTGATTGGATTTTGTTACTTAAATCAAAAACAATAGATTTTCTTGATTCATCATTCAAAACTGATTTACATAACGGGCAAGTTTTATGCTCTTCCTGCAATAACGTTAATTTATTTTCATGATCTTTATTAGAAGTATGCAAAGTCACTAATTCATTTTGGAAATGGTTGATTTCAAAACTAAATTTATTAGATAAATTTAAATAATTTTCATTTAATTTATTTAAATCAATTAATTCAGATTTATAATTAAATAAATTTTTCCTCTTATCCTCTAGTAATAAATTATCCTGATTTATTTTATTATTTAAAATATCTATATTTTTACTCAAATTACTTAATTCTATTTCCAATTCATTTACTCTGAAATCTACTTTATTTTGCAATAAATTTAATTGGTCATTAATATCCTGATATTTACGAGAAGCAATATACAAATCATCTAATTCTTTTTGTTTATCAATCGCTTCATTGTATTTATTCGTAATATTTTCTGATTGAATTAATAATTCATTATCTTTCAGTAAAAGATCATTTAAATTAATGATCATATTAATGTTATTTTCATAAGAACTTGAAAGTAATTGCTTGTTAGATCGAAGCTCTGAAATGTTATTCATATATTTATTGTGAAGTTGTAAATTTTGTTGAAGTTGTAATTTTTGATTATTTAAACTTTCTATCTTTTGATTTAAATGAATAATTCCTTTTTCAATAAAATCAGTTCCATTATTCCCCGGATCTAATTCATTCATTTCTAGGCGAGTTCTTTGAACTGAAATATTATTTGCATTTATTAAAACATCAGTATTACGTAAAATATTTCTAGTATAATCTGCTAAATTTTGATAATAATCTAAATTCAAAATAGCTGACAAAATATCTTTCCTCTCATCTGGTTTCGAGGTAGTAAATCTATCTGCATTCCCCTGCATTAAATATGAAGTATTAACAAATGTCTCATAATCCATATTAACCAACTTGATAATTTGTTTCTGTGTTTCAGATATAGTATCGCCACTAATAGATACATAATTGATGCCATCAAATTGTTGTAAATCTAAAATAGATCCACCAGATTTTGTTCGTATAGATCTTATTATTTTGTACTTATTATTTAAATCAGAATCGTCAGAAATATAATCAATAAAAAACTCAAAATCAACCAGCATATCATTTTCGCCTTTTGTGATAAGATCTTTTGAAAACAATACTTTTGTTTTCCCCCAAATCACCCAAGTAATTGCTTCAAGTAAAGCTGATTTTCCATTCCCATTTTCGCCAGTAATACATGCCACATCAAATTGATCAAAATCTAAAGCTTGAGTTGTACCTCTGTAGCACATAAAGTTTTTTAACTTTAATTTAGATGGAATCATAAATATACAAACGTTTAATCATTAACATCATATCTAAAATCACAATAATCATCCCCTTGCATCAATGTTTTTGTTCTTTTTAATTTTATATTTTTATTAAAACCTTCTACTAAATTAAAATCTCTGTTACATGAAAGATCAAAACCCAAATCTTGTATGCCCATTTCTTTATACATTTCAGCATATTTACATCTTGTAACATTATAATGATAACTCTTGTTATCTTTTTTTATAACATCTGTCACTAAAGATCCGTCTCTAGTCCAAGGCTCCTGTCTATCAATAAATGAATTTAAAGAATTATCATTTAATTTTGACAATTCGCGGCCTTGTTCTATTGCTACTCCTTTTATCACTTCTCTGATTATCTGTTTAGATTTTTTTTCGCCTAATTCAGAGCTTAAATATTTTTTAAATTGAGTGATCAATCGAGCCTCAATTTCTCTTCTTAATAAAATACCTATTTTTTGATTTATCTTATTATTAGACATATTATCCATTTCATTCCACAAAATAATCTTTTAGAGGACTTATATTATACTTAAAATTTTTTTGATTTACACTTTCAAGAGATGCTTGAGCTCCATCAAGAGAAGTAAAACAAGGTATATTTTTTTCAGTTGCAGCTCTTCTTATATCAAATCCATCTTTAACAACTTTACTTTCGCCTGTTACAGTATTTATTACAGCATCAACCAAGCCATGATTAATAACATCTACAACATTTGGATGTACTCCCGTAAAAACTTTAGGAACTGAACTAACTTCAAATCCTAATTCTTTAATAAGGTTTGATGTTCCTTCAGTAGCTAGGATATTAAAACCTTTAGCATTTAATTCTTTGACAATTTTTTTAACATCATCTTTATCTCTGTCAGCTACACTTATTAAAACTGTACCTTCTTTTGGCATAGCCATTCCAGATGAAATTAAAGCTTTATATAACGCAGAATTAAAATCAGTATCAATGCCCATTACTTCTCCTGTAGATTTCATTTCAGGACCAAGAGTTGTATCAACTCCAATTAATTTGGACATTGAAAAAACCGGAGCTTTAACAGCAAACAAATCTTTGTGCTTTCCTAATCCATTGTTATAACCTAATTCATTTAATTTTTTACCTGCCATAACTTTTACGGCTAAATTCACTAAAGGAACATTAGTTACTTTAGATATAAAAGGAACTGTTCTGCTTGCTCTTGGATTAACTTCAAGGACTAATATTTCACTGATAGAATTTGATGGATTTTGATTAAGAACATATTGTATATTAAGTAATCCTTTAACTCCAAGATTTAAGGCTATTTTAGTGGTGTATTCTACTATAAGGTTTATTTGATTCTTGTTTAAACTAATAGGAGGAAATACAGCCATTGAATCCCCACTATGCACACCAGCTTTTTCTATATGTTCCATAATACCTGGAATAAACACATTGTCTCCATCGCATACGGCATCAACTTCGATTTCTTTTCCTAATATATATTTATCAATTAAAACCGGTCTTCCTTCTCCAGCGAAAAACGCATCATCTAATAAAATTTCCAATTCATCTTCTTTATAAGCAATATCCATTGCCCTGCCACCAAGTACATAACTTGGTCTAACTAATACCGGATAACCTAATTTTTTTGCAATGGTTATTGCTTCATTAATATTCGAAGCTGTGGAACCTGGTGGAGAAGGAATATTTATTTTTTTTAAAAATTGTTCAAACAAACCTCTATCAGAAGCAGTATTAATTGCATTTACCGGGGATCCAAGGATTTTATAATTATTATCATCTATCTGAGATGAAAGATTTATAGCTGTTTGGCCACCAAACTGTACTATAGTATGTGTTTCACCCGAATTGTTTTCATTATCAATAATATTTGCTACTGATTCAAAATCTAATGGTTCAAAATATAAACGATTACTCGTATCAAAATCCGTAGAAACTGTTTCAGGGTTGGAGTTAATCATTATACTTTTATAATTTATATCATTTAAAGCCAACGCAGCATGTACCGAACAATAATCAAATTCAATTCCTTGCCCAATTCTAATTGGACCACTCCCTAACACAGATGCTTTTTTTCCTTTTAAAGGAATAGCTTCATTTTCTGTTTCGTAAGTACTATAAAAATACGGTGTTAAAGCTTCAAATTCAGCTGCGCAAGTATCAACCATTTTATAAACAGGTAAAATATTTTTAGATTTTCTGTAATCTCTAATATAATTTTCATCACATGCTGATAATTCTGCAATAACTTTATCACTAAATCCCAATCTTTTTAAATCATAAATATTATCTTTAAAGTCATCAGAGTTTTTTATTAAATTTTCATTTTTAACTATATTTTTAAATGCATTTAAAAACCAAAAATCTATTCCAGTAAATTCGTTTATACAATCAATACTTATCCCATTTCTCAAGGCATAAAACAAAACCCAAAGTCTTTCATCATTTGGTTCATAAAAATCTTTTTTTTCTAAATCTGAAATATTCCATTTTTGATTTTTCCAAAGTATTGATTTTCCCGTAATTTCCAGGCCTCTGACAGCTTTTAAAAAAGCAGCTTCAAAAGTTCTGTCAATAGCCATAACTTCACCTGTAGCTTTCATCTGAGTTCCTAAAGTTCTGTCTCCATGTAAAAACTTATCAAAAGGCCATCTTGGAATTTTAACTACACAATAATCTAAGGCAGGTTCAAAAACAGCTTTTGTCTTTCCAGTGATTGCATTATCAATTTGATCTAAAGTTCTTCCTATAGCAATTTTCGCAGCTACTCTTGCAATAGGATATCCAGTAGCCTTGCTTGCCAAAGCTGAACTTCTACTTACTCTAGGATTGACTTCTATAACGTAATAATCATCAATAATATTTGCTTCTTTTATATTATTAGGCTTAAGTGCAAATTGGACATTGCAACCTCCCTCAACTCCTAAATGTCTTATTATTTTCAAACTTGAGGTCCTTAATAATTGATACTCTTTATCTGTTAATGTCTGGCTTGGAGCAACTACTATACTATCTCCTGTATGGACACCCATAGGATCTATATTTTCCATATTGCATACAGTAATACAATTGTCTTTTGAATCACGCATAACTTCAAATTCAATCTCTTTCCATCCAACTAAAGATTTTTCAATCAGAATTTGATTAATTGGACTATATTTAATTCCTGATTCTGCAATCTTTTCCAATTCTTCTAATGTATTTGCAATACCACCACCTGTTCCACCAAGTGTAAAAGCAGGTCTTACTACTATTGGCAATCCAATTGAAAGTGCAATTTCTTTTGATTCTTGAACAGAATTAGCTATTGCACTCTCTGGAACAGGCTCACCAATTTCTTCCATTAATTCCTTGAAACCTTCCCTGTCTTCTGATTTTTGTATTGTTTCAATTGGAGAACCTAATAATTTAATATCATATTTTTCCAATATCCCCGCATGATGTAATTCCATCGCTAAATTCAAACCAGTTTGTCCGCCCAACGTAGGAAGGATCGCGTCAGGTTTCTGTATTTGTATTATTTTCTCTATTGTTTCAACTGTCATTGGTTCTATGTAAACCACATCTGCAACATCCATATCAGTCATAATTGTTGCCGGATTAGAATTCAACAAGATAGTTTTGACACCCTCTTCTTTTAAAGATTTACATGCTTGAGTACCAGCATAATCAAATTCAGCAGCCTGACCTATTACAATTGGACCTGACCCTAATATTAAAACTTTCAAATATTATTCCTTTTCACATTCATCATTGTTATAAATTCATCAAAAAGATACTCATTATCTTTAGGCCCAGGAGATGCTTCAGAATGATATTGAATTCCCATAATAGGTAATTTTTTATGCTTGATACCAGATACAGTATTATCATTTAAATTGATATGCGTAATTTCAATCTCTGGATTAACAATTTCTGAAGATACTGCATAACCATGATTTTGAGCAGTAATGTATACTTTGTCTTGTTTTATATCCATAACTGGCTGATTCCCTCCTCGATGTCCAAATTTCAATTTATATGTATCAGAATCAAAAGCCCTAGCTATTATTTGATGCCCTAAACAAATACCAAATATAGGATAATCATTTAATATTAATTTTATTTTCTCAACTAAAAATTCCATATGCTTCGGATCACCAGGGCCTGGTGATATCAGAATTCCGTCAGGGGAAAAAGATTCCAAATCCTTAATAATAAAATCGGGTTCAAACACTTTGATTTGGCATCTCCTCGCATATAATAATTTAAGAATATTTTCTTTAACTCCACAATCTATAACAGCAACTTTATATTTTTGGTCAATATTTAAATTTTCACCATATTTTTCATTTAAATCTGTTCTATTATTTATTCCTTTAACTAAATCAAGAGAATCGTAATTAGGAATTGATTCTAAATATTCAATCCCTCTAGAAGGATCATTATCTCTCACAATCAACCCATTCATAACACCTTTAGATCTAATTTTCCTGACAACAGCTCTGGTATCAATTTCAGATATGCCCAAGGTTTCATATTGCTTTAAAAATTGATCTAAAGTTTTTTCAGAGCTTATATGGCTCGGATATTCTGCATTCA
>Ga0310124_10000403_pt1 | contig 29880 bp, 22 predicted proteins | sample CB11b_AW_Bot5_MG_FD_203507 | JGI IMG/M metagenome (GOLD analysis project Ga0310124, IMG submission 203507) | Marine microbial communities from Western Arctic Ocean, Canada - CB11b_AW_Bot5 | ecosystem: Environmental > Aquatic > Marine > Oceanic | place: Canada: Western Arctic Ocean | collected...
AAAACTCCTGGCACACCTTTACTTGACGAGGTGAAAAGGTGGCTCATAATAGGCCTCCAATATTCCTGGCCTCAGGAGTGAGCTTTCTTTCGTCAGAAAGCCCGTGCTGCGTCTGGAAATCGGATAAAACTCAATGTCACCTTCTCCACAGGATCCCGTTCCAAGGGAGGCTGAACCTTCGAGGTCTCAGCTGGTGACTCCCGATGACTTTGGCGGCATCTACCAGCGTTGGCTGGCCGGTATTCGTCAGACTACCGATACCCTGGAGAACTGGGCCCTTGTTGGCATCAAGCGCCGCGGCGCTGTGCTTGCCCGCAGGCTCCTCGAGGATCTTGTCGGCGGCGGAGGGGCCAGGGGCCCGGGGCCAGCCTACGGTGAGCTGGATATTTCCCTTTATCGAGACGACTACCATCTGCAGACGGGCGCGCCGGCGGTGCTCGGCACCGAGATTTCCTTCGCGGTGGAGGGCAAGTCTATCGTTCTGGTAGATGATGTTCTCTATACCGGGCGAACGGTTCGGGCGGCGCTGGACCTGGTTCTCGATTTCGGCAGGCCGAGGAGGATCTGGCTTGCGGTGCTTGTTGACAGGGGTAACCGGGAGCTGCCGATCGAGGCGAATTTTACCGGGGAATTTTTCGAGACCGGACGAAACGACCGGGTGCAGGTGCGCCTGAAAGAGATGGATGATGATTACGATGGCGTGGATCTCACGAGCTTCGTGGAGACAGGTGCCTGAGCGATACGATGAAGTGGGACAGAAAACATCTTCTTGGACTCGAGGACCTCAGCCGGGAGGAGATCATCGAGTTGCTGGATACGGCCGAGGGCTTTCGCGAGGTTTCCACCCGCAGCGTGAAGAAGGTTCCCGCTCTGCGGGGACGGGTCGTGGTGAACCTCTTCTTTGAGCCCAGCACGAGAACGCGTACCTCGTTCGAGCTGGCCGGCGCCCGGCTCTCGGCGGACGTGCTGAACTTTTCCGGGTCATCGAGCTCTACCAGCAAGGGGGAGACCCTCAATGACACGGCTCTCAATATAGAGGCCATGGGGGTAGATATCGTGGTGGTCCGGCATAGCTGCTCCGGAGCCGCCTACCAGCTCTCCCAGGTGCTCGAGTGCAGTGTGATCAACGCCGGTGACGGCGCCCATGAGCATCCCACCCAGGCGCTGCTCGATATCTTCACCATTCGTCAGCGCAAGCCGGAGCTCGAGGGACTGAAGGTTGCGATTGTAGGGGATGTGTCCCACAGCCGGGTAGCCCGCTCGAATATCTGGGGGCTGCAGAAGCTTGGCGCCGAGGTCTACGCTGTCGGGCCGTCAACGCTGGTGCCGAACGGGCTCTCCAGGCTCGGCGTCAAGGTGAGCCATAATCTCGACGAGGTTCTCGAAGAGATAGATGTCTTCAATATGCTTCGCATACAGAAAGAGCGCCAGGAGAGGGGGCTCTTTCCCACCATTCGCGAATATGCCAAGCTCTACGGACTCAATGGGGAGAGGATGAAGCGGGTCAAGGAGGACGCCCTTGTGCTGCATCCCGGGCCGATCAACCGAGGTGTCGAGCTGACCCCCGAGGTCGCGGATGGCTCCCGATCAGTCATTCTTGACCAGGTCAGCAATGGGCTGGCGGTGCGCATGGCGGCCCTCTACCTGGTCGGAGCCTGCGGTCCGCAGGGTGGGCAGGTCGAACCGCAGCGAGCGCCGGGGGAGGAGAGCTGATGCCGAAGATCATACTCCAGGGGGGACGCCTGATTGATCCGGAGACCGGCCTTGACGAGGCGGGTGACCTGGTTATCGAGGATGGCCGGGTGCTGGCCCTCGCCACCGCCGCGGAGGGCGGAGCCGCGGAGTTCCTTGCTGAAGAAGATGCCGAAATTGTCGACGTCACAGGGCTCCTGGTCACTCCCGGCCTGATTGATATGCACGCCCATCTCCGCGAGCCGGGGGATGAGGAGGAGGAGACCATCTGGAGCGGATCACGGGCGGCTGTAGCCGGGGGGATCACAACGGTCGCGGCGTTTCCCAATACCGAGCCAGCCGTTGACAACGAGGCCTCGGCGGAATTCGTCGTACTCCAGGGCAGACGGGCGGGCTACGCCAACATCTTTCCGGTGGGTACGGTGACTCTTCGCCGGGAAGGCGAGGAGCTTTCGGAGATGGCCGGGCTTACGAAAGCCGGCGCCGTCGCCTTCAGCGATGCCGACCGCTGCCTTCGATCGGCGGAGATGATGCGCAGGGGACTTCTCTACGCGAAGATGTTTGATCGTCCGGTCGTGGCCTTCTGCGAAGATTCCGACCTGCGTTGCGGCGGCGTCATGCACTACGGCAAGGTGGCCTTGAGGCATGGCCTTCCCGGGATTCCTGCCGTTTCGGAGAGCATCATTGTCGCCCGGGATATCGGTATCGCGGACATAACCCGGGGGCATCTCCATATTGGCCAGCTCAGCGCGGCCGGCTCGGTGGCCCTTGTGAGGCAGGGAAAGGAATCGGGTGTCAAGGTTACGGCCGAGGTGACTCCCCATCACTTTACCCTCACTGAGGAATGCTGCGAGTATTTCGATCCGAACTACAAGGTTCTTCCCCCGCTCCGGTCGCAGGCGGATGTGGACGCGCTTCTTGAAGGCCTCCGGGATGGAACCATCGATGTGATCGTGAGCGCGCACGCGCCGCACACAGCCGAGGAGAAAGCGGTCGAATTCGTCTACGCTCCTTTCGGGGTCGTCGGGCTGGAAACTCTCTTTTGCGCCAGCTATACAACCCTGGTTGGCAAGCATGGTTTTGACGTGGGCGAGGTGCTCGCCAAGATGACGATCAACCCTGCCCGGCTGCTGGGCCTTGCGGATGATCGTGGGGGACTTTCCGCCGGCAAGATCGCAGATGTGGCGGTCTTTGATGTCGAGACGGATCGCGTCATCGATCCTGAGACCTTCGAGTCGAAGGGCAGAAATACCTGTTTCGGCGGTCTCACCATGCGCGGGAACACGGTTCATACCTTTGTGGGCGGACGCCAGGTGGTTAGCGAAGGGCGCGTATTGGGGGCCCGCCGGGAGTCGGTAGCCGAGTATTAAAAGCCGCTGTCGAGTTCTTCCCTGTGTGTTTGGCTGATTTTGTTGAATAACCCAGGCCCTGATTTCGTCAGAGGTTAATGACGATTCGATAAGAGCGAAACGGATTAGGTTAGTTCGTACTTTCTTCGGGACTTATAATAACGTAAGTCATTTACCGACAAGGTACTGAGTTGTTTCCGGCCTCCCCTGGAACGGGTTTGCCGGTTTTCGGGACTGGGTTTAACGCCTGAGAATGAGGACAATTTAGATGCTCCGTTCATTTGTGATGAGTTGTGGAAATAGGGTCTCCTGTCTTTTGGTGGTTTTTCTCGCCGGGGTCGCCTTTGAGCTCCCGGTTCTCGACCAGGCTCATGCTCAGCTCAAGGTCCGTTCGGGGTCCAGCAGCTCACGCTCGAGCCCGTCGAAATCCAGCTCCCGGCCTTCCAGCCGGCCAAGCTCCCCTTCGCGGGTTCGAAGCTCCAGTAGCTCTCGCAGCTACCGGGCGCCGACGAGGCCCTCCAGCAGTTCTCGACGCGTCAGGACGCCGACCATTCGCACTCCCAGCGTCAGGACGCCCAGCAAGTCTTCGAGCCCGAGCCGGCCAAGCGCAAAACGAAGCTACAGTATTCCGAGTCGATCAGGGGCCACCCTGAAGTCCTCGCGCACGGTGAAGACTCCCTCGGTGAGAACACCGACGGTCAGGAAGCCTGCCACCTCGAGTAGGCCGAGTACGACTCGCAGCTATAGCGCTCCGAGCCGATTTGGAAGCTCGTCGCGCACGACTCGTACTCCGACGGTAAAGACCCCGGTGGTCCGGACGCCGAGCGTTTCGAGCAGCAAGCGGACCTTCTCCCTCCCCTCGACCAAGAGTCGTTCGGGCGGGAGTTCCAGCATCGGCAGCCGCCTCTCGGGCTCCGGGGCCAGCCGCACGGTTCGCCGCGCTGTGTCTCCTCCCTGGGGGAGCAGCAGGACGATCTCGCGCGGTTCTTCTGCAGGTTCGAGCAAAACAGCCGTCAAGTCCTCCGGGACGGCGGTCGTGCGCAAATCCAACTCTCTGCTCGGTGCCGGCGGCGGGGGCGGAGGAGGGGGCGGCGCGAAGATCGATCCGGCTGCCCGGAAGTCAGCCTTCGGCGCCAGTGAAAAAACAAGCGCTGGCGTTCGTTCAGGGTCCTCGGCCAGCAGGAACCTGATTCGGCGCGGAGTCCTGGCTCCTTCATCCATCAGCAAGAAATCCGACAGCGGTGTCCTGAGTCGTTTCGGACTCCGTTCGAAGTCCGGTTCATCGTCCGCGGCCAAGCCCGGAAAGATCGTTCGCCCAAGCGCTGCCGCGGCAAGCAGCAAGTCGGCCGATTCCGCCAAGCTCAAAGCCTTCGGAAAGGGCGGCGGGGCGGGCGGCGTGCACAGCTCAGATGCGGCAGGGGCGCGGGGCGGAAGGGGTGTCGGAGCTGGAGCCGGAGGCGGAGATGGCCGGGTCGTCCGTTCCTCCGCGGATGCGACGAGTATTCGCACTCCAAGAAGCGTGGCCAACGTTCCCGACCTCGCGGCCGCGGCCGGTTCTTCCAGGCGTTCCGACGGCCGCAGGGAGAGCGGCTGGGCCAGGAGCCGGGGTCAGGACCATCACCATCACTACTACAATGATCATTACCGCCATCGTTCCCACCGGAGCCATGTGTCCTTCGGTGTCGGCTTTGGCTATCCGTGGGGCTATTACGGAGGCTACGGCTATTCCTCGTGGCGCAGCAGCTTCTGGGTCGGGTCACCGAGCGTCTGGTTCGGAGCCTACGACCCGTGGTATTACGATCCCTACCCGAACTATTACGGTGGATTTTACACTCCGTTCGTAAGCTATCGCAGGAGCTACCTGGGCCTGGGTACGGGCTACTATTGTCCGCACCATTATCTCAATCTTCACTATTGCGGTTGCGACCATGTCCGGGTTGTCGATTCCGGGCCGGTGGTCGTTGAAGAGGTCGAGGTGCCGCCCGAGGCCATCGAGCCGGTTGGTGATGGAGACGGAGCCGCCGTCCCTCAGCCGCCAGCTGAGGCCGTCGAGCCTCCTCCCGCAGGGGAAGGCGCCGCGGTTGAGGGACTGAGGCCCGCGCAGCTGCGCTGCTGGAGCGCCCTGGAGAGCTTTCGTGGGGGTGACTACAATGATTCGGCCGAGGCCTTCTACAACGCCTTGCTGGAAGATCCCGACAACCAGGTCATCAAGGTGCTCTTGGCGGAGTCGCTGTTTGCGATCGGCGAATACCGCTACGCTGCCAGGTACCTGCGAGAGGCCCTGGGTGACTGGGAAGAATTTCCCGGTTACCAGTGGAGCCCCGCCGCGCTCTACGGCAAGGCGGAAGATTTCCCTGCCCGGCTGAAGTCGCTCGAAGATGAGGCTCTCGCCCATTCTGAGAACGAGGACCTGCAGGTGGTGCTTGGCTATGAACGTTTCGTGCACGGCAAGCCCGATGCGGCGAAGGGTGTCTTCGGTGCCCTGGCGACCTCGTCTTCGGACGCGCCGACCCGCAAGCTCTCAGCCCGGTTCCTCAAGCGGATCGAGTCGGTCGCGGCCGCTGATGGTAAGCAGGCAGAGCCTGTTCCCGAGACTCCAACCAGCCGGTTCCTGAAGAGCCTCTCGCTGGCGGATCTCAGGTTGCTCGAGATGCGCTGAGACCGGCTTCGCCTGGTTTGTCGAGGTCTTTCAGCAGGACACTCAGATGTGGGTGGCCTCGCCCGTGGTGTCCGCGGCGGCCTCCATGACCGCCTCCGAGAGAGTGGGGTGGGCATGCATCACCATGTGAATGTCGCGCACGGTCAGCTCGGCGGATTTCCCCAGCACCAGCTCGGTGATCAACTCGGTGGCCTCAGCTCCGATGATGTGGGCTCCGAGGAGCTCTCCGCTTTCCCTGCAGGAGAGGATCTTGACGAAGCCGTCGGTCTCTCCGATGGCGACCGCCTTGCCGCTGGCCGAAAAGGGGAATTTTCCGCAATCGTACGCGAGCTCCTGCCCCTTCGCCTCCGCCTCGCTCAGGCCCATGCTGGCGACCTGGGGCTGGCAGTAGACGCAGGAGGGGACGAGGCTGTAGTCGATCGGGGCGATGTTCTGGTTCGTCATGTGGCGCAGGGCGTGGATTCCCTCATGGGAGGCTACGTGGGCGAGAGCGGGCGGCCCGTTTACGTCACCGATCGCGTAGACGCCGCGGGCGGAGGTCTCGCAGTGCCCATCGACCGGGACAAAGCCGTTTTCGAGCTCGAGGCCGATCTCCTCGAGTCCCAGCCCCTCGGTATTGCCCTTCACGCCAACGGCTACGAGCACTGCGTCCGTCTTCACGCTGGTGGTCTCTCCATCCTTTTCGTAGGTGGTGGTGACCGAATCGCCATCCGGCTCGACTGAGAGCACACGGGCCCCGGTGTGGATGTCGATTCCCTGGCCGTTGAAGGATTTCTCGAGGACCGCGCTGATGTCTTCGTCGTTCGAGGGCAGGATTGCGTTCAGGTATTCGATCAGGGTGACCTTGCAGCCGAAGGCCGCGTAGAAATAGGCGAACTCGACGCCGATGGCGCCGGCCCCAATGATCGTCAGCGAGTCGGGGCGCTCGGGGAGAACCATGGCCTCGCGGCTGGTGATGACGCGCTCATTGTCGATCTCCACCCCCGGTATGGTTCCCGGGCGGGCTCCTGTGGCGATGATGCTGTTGGTGGTCTGGAGCTCGATGGTCTCTCCCTCGGCATCGGTCACCTCGACCCGGTTAGCCGAGAGGTAGCGGGCCGTGCCCTTGTGGACCGTGATGCTGTTCTTCTTCATGAGGAAGCCGATGCCACCGGACAGCTTCTTCGCGGTCTTTCGGCTCCTGGCGATCACCTTCTTCCAGTCGACCGCGACCTCGCCAATCTCGAAGCCCCACTCGGCCGCGTGGGCCAGGAAGGTGTAGTGTTCGGCGCTCTTAAGGAGCGCCTTGGTCGGGATGCAGCCCCAGTTCAGGCAGACTCCGCCGAGCGAATCCCGCTCAACGATGGCGACGCTCTTGCCTTCCTGCGCCGCGCGGATGGCCGCAACGTAGCCGCCTGGGCCGGCGCCGATTACCGTGACATCGTATGAGTAAGATTCCATCGTGGGGTCCCAGTCGTATTGGATTCAATTTGGCGGGTCGCCCCGGCCGCGGAGGGGTAAGGATGGTCCGCATGGCTGCCGGTTTCAATCGAAAAGCTTCGTCGTGATGGCCAGTTGGCAGAATGCCGACACAGTTCAGGATTGAAACGAGCCTTGGTTTGGGCGTATACCTTCAGACGTATAGAACACCCCACGGAGAAACCGGAGCGAATGAATATCCTGAAACTGAGCACGCATTGGCAGGTTCTCATCGCTCTCGTTGTGGGTGTCGGGGTGGGGCTGCTGATTCAGCGAACGGATGCGCGACCCCGCACCCCGATTACGATGATGGTTGTTGACGGGAACGCGCGGGTGAAGGATCCCGGTGGCGTCAAGGGGCTGCGGGTTCAGGACAGGCTGATACGGCTCAATGGAAAGGATGTGGACGGTTCTGGATTTGCGGCATGGAATTCCGCTGTCGCGGCGGGTTCACCCGGCCGGACCCTCAATCTCAGGGTTCGACGAGACGAGGTGGGTGCTGCTTCAGTAAAGTCTCAGGATATTTCAGTCTCGGTGAAGATAGCGATGTCGCCGGGTGCCCCCCGGGCCAGTTGGCTCGCTCCTTTTGATTTCGTGGCCAGCCTGTTCATGAAGCTCCTGAAGATGCTCATCGTACCCCTGATACTCACCTCGATCATATCGGGCGTAGTGAGCGTCGGGGATCCATCGGCCCTGGGGCGGATCGGTCTCAAGACCATGGGGTATTACTTCATGACGAGCCTGCTGGCGATCGTCGTCGGGTTGGCGATCGTCAATATCTTCCAGCCCGGCATCGGGGCCGATTTGAACCTCGCATCCTCCGTCGGGGAGAAAGATCTCGCCCAGGCCAACGCTTCGGATATCGTCCTCGACATGGTGCCCGAAAATGTTTTCGGCTCGCTTTCGAGCAATTCGACAATTCTGCAGGTGATCTTCTTCAGCCTTCTCTTCGGTTTCTTTATCACGAAATTGTCCGGTCCCGGCGGAGGGCTCCTCAAGGAGCTCTTCGAGTCTGGCTTCGAGGTGATGATGAAGATGGCCGAGTTCATCCTGAAGTTTATCCCGATCGCGGTGGTGGCGCTGATTGTCCGGGTTGTCGGGAAAACCGGCATGGATGTTTTCCAGGATCTCCTCGCGTTCATGGGTTGCGTGGTGCTGGCGATTGCCGTTCATTTCTGCGTCACCCTGCCGCTGATTCTCCGTTTCGTCGGTCGTATCAACCCCTTGAGCTGGGCGAAGGCTATGTGGCCGGCGATGATCACCGCTTTTTCGACCAGTTCATCTTCGGCTACGCTGCCTGTGACCATGCGTACGGTGAAGGAGGGCGGACGGGCAAGCGACAAGGTCTCTTCTTTCTGCCTGCCGCTGGGCGCGACGGTCAATATGGATGGAACTGCGCTCTACGAGTGCATGGGAGTGATCTTCCTGGCCCAGTATTATTCCGGCGTTGAGCCCAATCCGTTTGTGCTTACCCTGGGAATCCAGGTCTACGTGGTCATCACCGCCCTGCTGGCCTCTGTGGGGGCCGCGGGAATTCCCTCGGCGGGCCTGGTGATGATGGTGACAATTCTCCAGGCGTTGAACCTTCCCACCGAGGCGGCTTTCCTGCTGCTGGCCATCGACCGCCCACTCGATATGCTGCGTACCGCCACCAATGTCTGGAGTGACACCACCTGCGCGGCGGTTGTTTCAAGAAGCGAGGGCGCGACGGGCCTGACGGGGGCGATCGAGAATACAAGGCCGCCTCCGCCACAGGCGGCCGCGCCACCTGGTGGATAGGACAGCCCTTCGCCTGATGGAGGGTTCAGGTGTAGAATAAGAGTTTCCCTATGGGTGTTTCTCTCTGGCAGGGTCAGGCGATGGTATCCGCGACGATTTCCGTGACAGCTTCCCGGTTTTACGATGCGGCCTCGCCGCGGCTCTCCACTGAGAAGCCCGGGACAGTCAGCCTGCCGGATACGGAGACCGCGACCCGGCTCGGGAGGATCTGGAACGTGATTGTCTGGGATGATCCGATCAACCTGATGTCCTACGTGGTGTATGTATTTCAGAAGGTCTTCGGCATGTCGGAGCAGCTGGCTACCCGCCATATGATCGAGGTGCACAAGGCCGGCAGGTCCATTCTTACCAGCTGCGAACGCGAGAAGGCCGAGCTGTTCGTCAGCCGCCTGCACCGCTACGGATTGCAGGCGACACTCGAGCAACAGACAGGTTGAGTTTTTGATGGAGCCCGTTCAACGACAGGACGATGGAAGCCTGAGGGTCTACCTTCCTCATGGGGAGGGGCTGGTTCTCTACACCTTGCCGCAGCGCATCGAGGATCTCCTCTCACGCAAGGATTTCAACCGCCGGGTGGCCGAGCGCCTGTTCCCGGTGGCCTACGAAGATGCGGGCAAGGAGGCCGAATATCGCAAGTTGCTCGGAGATGACCTTCGCAAGAGCAAGCTCGAGAGCCTGGAGGTCTTTCGAAAGACCTTCGAGGATTGGGAAATCCTGCAGGAGGGGGTGGAGGTGACCATCCCGGAACGGTCGGTCGAAACCTGGCTGGGCTTTCTCAACGACACCCGTCTCTATCTCAGCGTCGAGCTCGATATCACGGAGAACGATTGGAGCGCCGGGCTGGATCCCGACAAAGAAATAAGCGAAGAGCTGGCCCTGCTTCATCTACTCACCTGGCTGCAGCAATGCGTGCTGGACGCGCTTGGCTTTATCCAGGAACGCTACATGCCGGAGGATGAAGAAACGGCTGGAGACGAGGCTGGGGAAGGCTGAGCGTATCCGGTCCGTCCGGGTTCCGGTAACACCCCGGGGAGTCGCCTGGTTTGCCCCTTTTCGCCCCGCAGGCGATACTTACTCGGGAGCTTTAGGTTTTCTTATCCGGGTTGGGTAGCAGGGTCCTTCGCAGGTACAGGGGTTAGCTATGAACCTGGACAAAATGTTCGCATGGGGATTGATCGTCGTGGTGGCGGTCGGCATCTTCGGAGGTTTTCTCCGTAAAGAGTCGCAGTGGCTCGGTGAGCTGACCTTCGATCTGCCATCGGAGTGGGAACGTACGGGCCAACCGTCGGCTGATGGGGGGTCGATCGAATACTACCTCGATAGCGATGATGGGGCGGATATTCACCTGCGCTCCAGCAGGCTGCCCGGACGAATCACGGTGGCCGAAGAGGGGCTCTGGGAGATCCAGGAAGGAATCGAAAGCGAGCTGCGGCGTGATCCCGCCATCCTGGACTATCGTCTCGACCGGGTCGAGGTCGCCGAGCGCGGCGGTTTGCCGGTTTTTCGCGTGGCCAGCACCCTGCAGACAGGGGATGGGATGTTCGACCAGCTGCAGTACATCGTCGATGGAACAGCCGGGCACCTCTTCACCTTCAGCGCGCCTTCGCAGCCGGAATACGAGCTCGATACGGTGGCGGAGGAAATCATGGGGACCGTCGGAAAGAATCCCTACGCCCGCTATATGGGTCTCCTCCCGATTCTCCTCATCGCCGCCTTCGTCGGATTCTACCGCCTCCTTCCTGGCGGCCGCGGCAGCTTCTGAGGCAATCCGGTCTTTCCCGCAGCCACCGCCGGAAGTATAGTTTGCGGATCGCGCAAGGTGTTCAAGGAGAGGTGGAGGCAACGATGAATCGCGTACTGATCAACGCGGAGGCGCATCCGGATGCGCTGAAGATACTCGAGGACAACGGCCTGGAGCCGGTGTACGTCCCCGAGGCGGATGTAGAGGGCAGCTTCGAGGCTGCCCGCGACTGCGTCGGTGTCGTCGCCAACGCGTCGCTGCCCTTCGATGAGGCTTTTTTCGAGATGGCCCCGAAGGTGAAGGTCATTGGCAGGATGGGCGTCGGCTACGACAATGTCGACCTCGAAGCCGCGGGCCGCCACGGGGTCCGGGTGGTGAACACTCCGCTGTCGATCATCCAGCCCGTAGCCGAGCACACCATGATGATGATGCTGGCGCTGGTTCGCCGGGTGGTAGCCGGCGATCGGGAGGCTCGCGCGGCGGTCTTTCGACAGCCCTCCAACAACCCTGATTTCGAGCTGCTCGGCAAGACGCTTGGAATCATCGGCCTGGGGCGGACCGGCCTGCGGGTGGCCCGCACAGCCAGGCTCGGCTTCGATATGAAGATTCTCTACCACGACCAGTTTGTCAACACCGAGGCCGAGGCGGAGCTTGGGGCCGAACGCGTGGAGCTTGATGAGCTCCTTGGGCGGAGCGATATCGTGACCTTGCACGTAAACCTGTCCGATAACACGCGGCACCTGATCGATTCGGAAGCCCTGTCAAAGATGAAGCCCGGAGCCTATCTCATCAATGTGTCGAGAGGCTCTGTGGTCGACGAGGCGGCCCTGGTGGAGGTTCTCAGGAACGGCGGCATCGCCGGGGCCGGCCTGGACGTCTACGAGGAGGAGCCGCCCACGGCCGACAATCCTCTCTTCGAGCTGCCCAATGTAGTGGTGACGCCGCATCGGGCAGGCTTCAGCAGGGAGGGAGTCTACGGTTGCTCCATGGTCGTCGAGGACATCGTTCGCATTCTCAACGGAGAAGAACCCCGCTTTCCGGTGAATTGAGGGGACCCGGCCTCTCAGGGACGCTCCAGCCCGGGGATTCCTCCCTGGCTCTGCAAGCGCTGGAGAGCCTCGGCCTGGCGGTATTGTTCCCAGGCCGCCTTGGCCTCATCTTCCTGCCCGAGCGCCTTGTGCAGGCTTGAGCGGAACTGGAGCAGCAGGGGCGCTCCGGGAGCCAGCTTCTCGGCTTGTCGTACCGTGTTGAGGGCGTCCTGGTACCGCTCCATGTCCCGCAGGATGGTGGCGCGGGTGTAGATGTAGTCGACGTTTCGGGGCTCGATCTCTTCAACCCTGAGCAGGGCATCGATGGCTTCCTGGTTCTTGCCGAGACGATTGCGGGCCAGCGCCAGGTTGTACCAGGCGCGGGTGAATTCCGCATCGAGCTGGACGGTGAGCTCGAGGTATTTTTCGGCCTCCTCGAAGCGCTCCATCTCAGAGAGACCGAGGGCGAGGTTGTAGGCGTACATCACCTGCTGAGGCTCGAGCTTATGGGCGCGCTCCATGCTCTCGATCGCCTCTTTCTGTTGTCCCTTTCGGCTGTAGGCGATGGCGAGGGACTGGTGCAGGAAGGGAGAGTTCCTGTCCCAGCTGATGGCCTTTTGCATCCACTTGATGGCCTTGTCGACACCTCCGGAGCTCGGTCCGTCGAGGTGGTAGACTCCTATCTGGAGGGCGCCGGTGGGCTGGTCGCTGTTGTAGAGCAGGTAGTCGTTCAGCTCGCGGCCGACATCGCTGTAGCGGGAGAGTGTTCTCCTGAGCGTCCACGCGGCATCGATTCGAACCGCGCGGACAGGGTCCTTGAGCAGCCTGGAGAGCATGGCCTCAATATTGCCCCTGATCTGCGGTGGGAGGGCCTGGTCGGCCAGCAGCGTTTCGGTCATCCTGGCGGCGGTGGTGCGAAGCAGGGGGTCTTCGTCTGCCAGGGAGTCAAAGAGGACCTTCTGCAGGTCGGGGTTGCGCTGCAGCCAGGGACCGCTCAGTCCCAGGGCCGCGCTCCTCCAGAACTTGGAGTTCTCGACGGCCAGTAGAGCCGTGAGGTCCTCGTCAGCGCCATCCTTGGCTCGTCTCGCCTCGGCGAGGGCGCGGGCGCGCCGCTGGGTGTGGCGGTTCATTCGTTTTCCATACCACCTTTCGGTCCACTCGACGGCCCAGCCGGTTTTCTTGTCGGTATGGCAGCGGTTGCAGGCGTTGGGGATGTCGTAATCCCGCGTCAGCGTGGGGTCGGGGATCGTGAATCCGTGGTCGCGGCGCGGATGACGCTGCATGTAGGTCGTCAGCGGCATGTGGCAGTTGGCGCATTTGCCGCCGGCCTGGGCGACGTCGTGATGCGAGTGGGTGGCGGGATCAATCTTGCCCTGGTGGCAGCCAAGGCAGAGGTCGTTGTCCTGGGCTCTCAGCTTGGAGGTGTGCGGGTCGTGGCAGTGAATGCAGCGCACTCCCATATCGTGCATCCGGCTGGAGATGAAGGAGGTGTATTCGTAGTCCTCCTCGTGAACCTGGCCGTCCTCGTAGTAGACATCGCTCTCGTCGGGGATCACCGGGCGGTAGTGGTCGAGGAACTTGTCCCCCGGGCGGAACCTGCCGGTCAGGTCGACTCTCCGGGCGTGGCAGGAGCCGCAGGTGTCGAGGATAACGTCGAGACGGGTTCTCTCCTTGCCGCTGATGGCGGGTTGTCCCTCGGGGCGTTTTTCGAGGAAGGACTTCGGCGGCCAGCTTACGGCGACATCGGATGAGCCGCCGGCTCCGGTTTTGCCCTCGGCTTCCATTCGCATGATGTGATCCTTGTAGGGGCCGTGGCAGCCCTCGCAGCCGACGCCGAGCTCGAAGAACTTCGTGTCATAGGTGTCCGTCTCCGAGTCGTAGTTCTTATGGTAATCGGTGGTGTGACAGCTGCCGCACATGGAGTTCCAGGTCATGCCGCGGTTCGCCCAGAAGCCCCATTCATGCGGCCGGCGGTCCTCGTCGCCGTAGACGTCAAACCATTCATGCTTATGGGGGTCGTAGGACAGGGCCATGACCTGGTAGCGTCCGCGTTCTCCGGGTACGACCGCTTGCCAGAGGGGGCTCTTTCCGATGACCCGCAGCGGGGTGAAGGGGGTGACCTTTCCATCCGCTCCCTCGGTGATGACAGCGTATTTTCCGTCCTTCTTTCCAACGACCGATTCACGTTTTCCGTGACGGACCGTCTGCCCGGGCTCAAAGGCCGGGCCGTGTTTCTTCGGGTCGAAGGGAACCTCTGCCAGCGCGTGGTGCGAATTCATCCATTTCACGTATTCCCTGTCATGGCAGCGCTTGCAGGAGAGGGAGCCCGCGTAGGCGGGCCTGGCCGCGGTCTTCTCTTCAGCCAGACCATCCTGCTGGATTTCCGGCGGCTGCTGCCGGCAGGAGGCGCAGAGGGGGGCAAGGAGAGCGGACAGGATCAGGAGTCTTTTATAGAAGGTCAAGCCGCAGTCTCTACCAGGGGGGTTGCTGACATCTGCCGGTACAGTCCGGCGGGGGGAAACCCACATTATAGCCAGCTATGTTGTCTTCAAAGAAGACTGTGCTGCCGCTCTTTGAAATTTTGTTGAGGTGTTGTGAATGACGTGAAATTGGTTCGAAAACGCCCTGGCAGTACCGATAACGCTCCTTTGAAGCAGTTGCGGTTGACTCGAAGTTCAGGGTTAGAGAGATTAGTTGGTGCCTTTTTCACGAGGCTTGTCCCGTCAGGGCCGGTTTGATTTATTTCATTTTGAAGTTTGAAGTTATGAATCCTCTTCACGGTTTTATCAGGGTTGCTCTGCGCAATGTCTACCTCGTTCTGGTGGTAGCTCTGCTGGTGGTCGTGATCGGCGTGGTGGCGCTCAGCAGAATACCGAGCGATCTCCTGCCCGTGTTTGACACCCCGGCGGTCCAGATCGTCACTTTCTACCCTGGAATGCCGGCGGAGGTGATGGAACGTGACATCATGAGCCGCCTGGAGCGGTGGACGGGTCAATCGGTTGGAATCGAGCACCAGGAGGCCAAGGCGATGCTCGGCGTCTGCATCGTGAAGGACTTTTTCAGGGAAGGGATCAGCCTGGATACGGCGATGAGCCAGGTCACCTCCTACGCCATGAGCGACATGTTCTACCTGCCTCCGGGCACGATTCCGCCGATGGTGATGCCCTTTGACCCAACGGCGATGACGCCGCTGTGTCTCGTCAGCGTCTCCTCGAATGACGAGGCGATGACCGAGAAGGAGCTCTACGACATAGCCTACTATCAGCTGCGAAACCGGCTTCAGTCGATTCAGGGCGTCATCGCGCCCGCTGTCTACGGCGGAAAGCTGCGGCGTATCCTGGCCTATGTGGACCGCGACAAGCTGCATTCGCGCGGACTGGATCCCCTTGACGTGGTTGACGCTATCGGGAAGTGGAACACGCTGATTCCCACGGGAAACGCCAAGCTTGGCGATCTTGACTTCCAGCTCAGCGCCAACGGGATGGTGCACGATGTGGCGGAGCTGGATGATGTGCCGATCAAGTTCAAGGATGGCCGTCCCATCTATCTTCGCGATGTGGGGAACGTGGAGGACTCGAGCCAGATCCAGACCAACGTCGTTCGTATCAATGGCCGTCGGCAGGTCTATATCCCTATCTACCGCCAGCCTGGAGAGAACAGTCTCGCGATCGTGCAGTCCATCAAGGATCTGCTCGATCCGATCCAGTCCAGGCTGACCGAGCCGGTGGATCTCAAGGTGGTCTTTGACCAGTCAACAGTCATCAAGAGCGCCATCAACGAGCTGAGCCTGGCCGCCATTATCGGCGCCGTTTTCGCGGCTCTTGTCATCGTTGGTTTTCTGCGGAGCTTCCTGCCTTCGGTCGCGGTTCTCGTGACCGTGCCGTTAGCTGTGCTCGGGACCTTCATCGGGCTATCCTTCAGTTCGCAGACCATCAACGTGATGACGCTGGGCGGGATCGCGCTGGCGGTGGGGGTCATGGTCGACCAGGCGGTGGTGATCATGGAAAACATCCTACGGCATCTTCGCGGCGGCAAGACGCCGCTCGCGGCGGCCTGGGATGGAGCGAGAGAGGTCGCCACGCCGGTGCTCGTCTCCACGCTTACCTTTATCGCGGTTTTCTTTCCGGTCGTATTCCTCACCGGCATGGCCAAGTTCCTCTTCGCCCCACTGGCGGTTACGGTGATCTTCGCCATGCTCTTCTCCTATGTCATGGCGATGCTGATCATCCCTGCCTTCGCGGCCACCTTCCTGCGTGCCGGGAGCGCAGAGGAAGAAGCCCGGGCTGCGGCGCCCGTGCCCCCGCCCGTGCCCCTCCCGGGGTTTGAAGCCGGATCGACGGATGAACCTGCCAGCGCGGCCTCCGCCCCTGCGGCCCGTGAGCCTGCATCCGGCGGCGGTAGGATGCAGAACTGGTACGAAGCGGTTGTCCGGAAGTACACCCGGAAACCCTGGTACACTGTGGGAGCGGCTCTCGCTCTCTTCCTCCTGACCCTGGTTCCCTTCAGCTTTCTTGGCAGGGAGCTCTTTCCGAGGCTCGACCAGGGGCAGTTCACCATCTTTGTCCGCGCTCCGTCGGGTACCCGGATCGAAACTACCGAGGCGATCCTGGGCGGTGTGGAGAAGGCTATCGAGGAGACCCTCAGAGGCGGAGAAGGCGGCGCCGTAGCCAACGCAGCGGAGGACAGCGCCGGTCTTGATTTTTCCTCCCACCCCAACGTGGAGATGGTCATCAGCAATATCGGAGTCCTGATGGACTGGCCGGCGGCCTATACCTGGAACTCCGGCCCGATGGATGCCTTTGTCCTGGTGCAGCTCAAGGATGGCCGAAAGCTCGGCTCGGAGGCCTGCGTAACCAGGCTGCGGGAAGAATTGCCGAAGCAGTTTCCTGGAATCGAGTTTTCTTTCGACACGGCGGGAATGCTCACCACGGCTCTTAACTTTGGCCTGCCCTCTCCAATCAATGTCCGGGTAGAAGGAACCAAGGGCTATGACAAGGCCCACGAGATAGCCAGCAAGCTCAGGGCAAGGCTGGCCAGGGTGGAGGGGGCGGTCGACGTCAGGATCCAGCAGAAGATCGACTATCCCCAGATCGCGATCGATATCGACCGCGAGAAGGCGGCCTTCTACGGTCTGACCCAGGAAGATATCGTTCGCAACATCGTTACCGCGACGAATTCGAGCATCAACTTCAACCCGGCCTTCTGGATCGATGAGAACAACGGCAACCACTATTTCATCGGGGTCCAGTACCGCGAGGAGGCCATCGATGGCATGGAGACCCTGATGGACCTGCCGATCAACAGCGAGAAGCGCAAGGTGCCGGTCTCTCTGAAGGATATCGCGACCTTCCGCCAGACCTCGGCGCCGGCTGAGATCACCCATCTGAACATCACCCGCCAGGTGGACATCTTCGTCAATGTCAAGGAGGGCTACGATCTCGGCACGGTGGCGACAGGAGTGGACGATGTGATCGCCCGGGCCAGGTCCGGAGAGTTTCCTGAGCTCAAGGGAAAAGATAATTTTGACCCGGCCAAGTTCGATGTGATCCAGGCTGGTGAGTACGGAACTTTCCAGGAATCCCTGAAGAGCTTCAGCTTCGGCTTCATCCTCGCGGCGATCATTATCTACCTGATCCTCGTGGTACTCTTCAGATCGCTGCGGGAGCCCCTGGTGATCCTGCTGTCGGTGCCGCTTGGGCTGATCGGTGTCGGCTGGATGCTGCTGGTGACAGGGACGACCCTGAATATCCAGTCCTTCATGGGGATCCTTCTGATGGCGGGACTGGTTGTCGAATACGGCATCCTCCTGGTTGATTTTGCCAACCGGAGGAGAGGGGAAGGCGCCGGGATCGAGGAGGCGATTATCGAGGCGGCCGTGGTCCGCCTGCGGCCGATCCTGATGACCTCCCTGACGACAGTGCTGGCCCTGATACCCATGGCCTTCTTCGGGGGGCAGGGCGGAGGAGCCAACGCGGCGCTTTCACGTACCATTCTTGGCGGCGTGGCCGCCGCCACGGTGCTGACCCTGCTGGTGATGCCCTCTCTCTACTGCCTGCTGGCAAAACGTGAGCTCAGCAGGGAGGTCGAACTCGAGCCATGAAACACCCCGGCTCCGGGCCGCTGCCCGGCCGGGGTCGCTAACTGAAAGGTTGATCAAGATGTCGAAACGGATCTTTACACGGGCCGGCTGCTGCCTGGGGGGGCTGCTGACCATCCAGCTCGCGCTGGCTTCCGCTCTGCCGGCGCAGGCAAGCCGGGTGAGCGTCGCCCAGGTTGTGCGCAAGAGCCTGCGGAAGCCGATTGAGCAGGCCGCCATTCTGCTGCCGTATGCCAGGGTCCTGGTGAGATCCATGGTTACGGGGTTTGTCAGCGAGGTTCACGTCGATATTGGCGATCGCGTGATCAAGGGAGCCCCCTTGCTGGTGGTCGCGGTTCCGGAACTCGAGGCAGATCTTGCGGCGGCCGACGCGAGGGTGAACAGCGCCGACGCGGACCTGAGCCATGCCCGCGCGAACATGAGACTCGAGGAGATTCGCTACAACCTGACCAAGAGCCTCTTTGAGAAGAAGAGCCGAACACGCTTCCAGCTGGAGGAGGCCGATGCGCAGCTGAAGCTGGCTGAGGCCGCGGTGGCGGCCGCCGAGGCGAAAAAGGTGGAGGCGGAGGCGAAGGTCCAGAAGCTTCGCGTGCTGGTCGGGTTCGGGAACATCAAGGCGCCCTTCAAGGGCGTCGTGACAGAACGCAGGATTGATCCCGGCGCCCTTGCCCACGGGGGTCTTGCCGGCGTCGCCACGGAGCTGCTGACCCTCGAGCAAGACGACAGGCTGCGCTGCAGGATCGAGATTCCCGAGCAGGATGCGAAGCTCGTCCTCACCGCCTGGGGAAGGGGCGGCCTGGGTGTGAAGATCACCCTGGGTGCCTCTGGGGAGGAGTTCGAGCTTTCTCCGGCCGACCTGGCTGGAGGGGCGGCTCATTTCGCCATGTCCCTTCATCCGCAGAGCCACCATATGCTCGCGGAGATTGAGCTCGACAACAGCTCTCTCAATCTGCGGCCGGGCTATTTCGGCAAGGCGAGCTTCTCGATCGCGCCAACGGATGACATCGTCCGGTCCTTAGTCATACCGAATACCGCCCTTCGCGCTCCTCGCAAAGGAAGGCCCCATGTCTTCGTGGTCAGCAGGAGCTCGGGGGAGGATGTCGTCAGGCGTCTCGATGTGACCCCCGGGGCGACCGATGGCCGGAACATCGAGGTCAGCCCCCTCGGAAACGGAAAGCTGGAGGGGCTATGGGTCGTGGTGCGCGGCGGCGCCGACCTGAGGGGTGGTGAGAAGGTGAGCATAGGAGGGGAGAAATGAGACATCTCGCCCTGGCCGCACTTCTCGGTATCTGTGGTTGTTCAGGCAGTTACACGACCCGGGATGACTACACCTTCTATCCTCTTGAAGATTCCGGCGCGTCGGAGTCACCGCCTCCGCGCCGGGCGGCTTCCGGTCCGGACAAGCCGATGACCCTTGACCTTCTGAGCGCCATGCGTCTGGCGGGCGCCGAGAACATCGACATCTCGGTCATGCGAACCCGCCTGGAGGCGAGACGGGCCGGCACCGACGAGGCCTTTTCCAGATATCTTCCCGATCTGCGGCTCGGCTTCAACTACCTGCGTCATGACGGTCTTCGCCAGGACTCTGTCGGCGAGGTCGCCGAACAGCCGATGTCATCTTTCGGGGCAGGCCCGGAGCTCTCTCTTCAGCTGGATCCCGTCGAGGCCCGCTTCCAGCATCTGCGGGCCCTCCAGCTGGAGGAGGCCGCGGAGCAGAAGGCGCGGCGGACAAGAGCGGAGGCCGTCGTTCACTCGGCGATCCTCTACCTCGAGCTGGTGCGTGCCAGCGGACTGGTGGCTGTCTCCGAGGAGGCTGTCGAAAGATCCCGGGAACAGGTCAAGCTGCAGGAGGGGGCCGCAGAGCTACAGGCTGTGCTCGGGGTTGAACTCGCCAGGGCTCGTGCCGAGCTGGCCCGGGACCAGGAGGCGCTCCTCGCCTCCAGGGAGGGGCTCAGAGGCGCTGGAATCAGGCTCGCGACCTGGCTGCGGCTACCGCCCCAGATTCCGCTCATTCCTGAGACGAAGGACATTCAGCCCCTGGGGCTGGTGGGCGCGGATCGCAGCCTGGCGGACCTTCTTGATTCGGCGCTTGCGGCCAGTCCTGACCTGGCCGAGATGCGGGCTCTGAACCGGGCGGCCCGGGAGATGGAGAACGCCGCGACCTGGGGCCCCTGGACTCCCGACATCTACGCTTCGGCCGGCCATGGGGCCTACGGCGGAGGTCCCGGTAACGGCGGCCTTTTCGGCGGGCTGGGGGATCGTACGGATCTCGCCGCGGGGCTGTCCTGGAACCTGAGGGGGCTGGGGCTTGGAGACCGGGCCAGGAAGCGGAAGGCGCGCGCAGAGGCCCTTGAGGCCGGCCTGCAGGCGGCCAGGACGCGTGAGCAGGTGAGCGCCGAGGTCGTGGTCGGCTGGGAGAGGTCGAAAAGTCTCCTTGGGAGAATAGAAGCCGCCACGAAGGGAGTCGCGGCTGCAGGAGAGACCCTGAAGCTCGTCGAGGCCCGCTTCGAGGCGGGTGACGTGATTCAGCTGGAGGTGCTCGAGGCCATCCGGGCGGTAGCCGCGGCGCGCGCGGTTCTTATCGACACCGTGGTTTTTTACAACCAGACCCAGCACCTGCTGTATTACAGGGTCCGCGGCGCCTCCTGGAGGCAGACCGCTGAATAGGCCCTGTCTTCGGCAGGGTCTTTTCAGCGATCAAGGAGGTGGACGCAGTCAAGGAGCTGGCTTCCGCCGCCCTCGTTGACAGCGTATTGCCTTCCCTTGTAGATCGAGCCGGCGGCGTGCTTGCCATCCTTTCTGAGGGCATAGAGGACCACCTCGAAGTCCGGGCGGCCCTTCTTGTCGAGCAGCCTCGGGTCGACAGTCTGCTTGACGATCCTCTTCAGGACATCCTTCACCGCCGCGGCGGGGCTCATGCCATGGCGCATGTTCTCCACCACGATCCGGGAGCCGCAGGAGATGATGACCGCCTCGCCGCGCCCGGTTGCGCCGCAGGCGCCGACGTCGTTGTCAACGTAGAGGCCCGCGCCGATGATCGGAGAGTCTCCGATCCGGCCCGGGATCTTGTAGGCCAGCCCGCTGGTCGTCGTGACCCCGGAGAGCTCTCCGGCCGGGTTGAGACCGAGGCAGGTGATGGTTCCGGTAGGCCGGGCCTCGTGTCCCGTCTCCGCCTCCTTCGGCGAGAGCCAGTCGTCCTTGTCGGAGAGGCTCTCCTTCCACTTCAGCCACTCCAGCCGCGCCGCGTCGGTCAGAAGGTTCTCCGCCTTCATGCCGTGGGCCAGGGCGAATCGCCGCGCTCCTTCTCCCACCAGCATCACGTGATCGGTTCTCTTGAGCACCAGCTGGGCGACGCGTGATGGCAGCTTGATGTCCCTGATCGAGGCTACCGAGCCTGCGTTGCAGCTGGGGCCGTGCATGCAGCAGGAATCGAGCTCGACGATTCCATCCTCGTTCGGCAGTCCTCCGTAGCCCACGGACATGTCCTTCGGGTCCACCTCGACAATGTTCACCCCGCTGATGACGGCCTCGAGGGTGTCCTCCTTCGCGTTCATCAGCTTCACGGCTCTCTTGGTTGTCGCAAGTCCGTTGGCGCTCGAAATAGAGACCGGCTTCGCCGGTGGGGCTGGCTCGATGGCCTCGAGATTCGAGGCGGCCGGTACGGCGGCGGCGGCGGCGGCGGCGCCTGCGCCGAGGAAGCGGCGTCTTGAGAGATCGCGTTTCATGGTACTTTCTCCGGTTTCTCAGGTTTGGCTTATTCGCGTTTCAGCGTGAGGGGGTCGGCCAGGGGAATCGCCTCGATGGTTATTCCTCCAGCGAGCTTCTTGATCGAAAACTGGGGTTTGTCGGGATCCCCGGCAAGGATGTCCTTCGAGTTGCCCACGATCAGGATGATGAGCTTCTCCGGAACGAGGTGTTTTTTCGCCACGCGCAGGATCTCTGCCGGCGTTACCGTCCTGATCCGGTCACGGTAGGTGGCGAAGAAGTCGCTGGAGCGGCCGGTGAATTCTTCGTTGGCGAAGGTCCCGGCCACCTGGCTGGCGCTTGCGAAGAAGCGCGGGAAGACCTCGATCATGTAGTTTCGCGCGTTGTCGATCTCCGCCTTCTTGACCTGCGTCGTACGGATTTTCTCGATCTCCTCGAGCACCAGGGTGGCGGCATGAGCCACCGATTCGCTCTTGGACTGGAAGTAGGCGCGGAAGATTCCAGGGTAGTAGACACCGAAGTCGTAGCTCGACCGGGCCGTATAGGCGAGTCCTTCATCGGACCGGACCCGCGACATGATGCGGGAGACGAAGCCGCCGCCGCCGAGGATATGGTTCATCACGCGCAGGGCGAAATAGTCCGGATGATCTCTCCTGACTCCGATGTGTCCGATGCCGACCCGCCCCTGGTTGACGTCGGGCTTGTCGACCATGTAGACCCCGGGACTCGCGGGGGCTCCGGGCGCGGGAATCTTCGCTGGTTCACCGCCCTGGCTTTTCCAGCCGGCGAGCTGTTTTTCCAGCAGGGTCAGCACGCGCTCACGCTTCACATCTCCCGAGACGGAGATGATGAAGTTGCCGGGATGGAAATGTTTTCGATGGAAGGCCGTGAGGTCTTTGCGGGTGACTCCCTCGACCCCGGCCCTGGTTACCTTGTCGTTGGTGAAGTGTTCGGGGCCGCGAAGCAGCCGCTGCCACTCTCTGCTCTCGATGGAGTCCGTCGAGTCGTTACGGCGCGCGAGGTCCTGGAGCACCTGGCTGCGGTAGATCTCGAGCCGTTTCTGGTCGAAGGCGGGATTTCGCAGCATGTGGAAGAACAGCTCCATTACCTGCTCGAGATCCTTGGTCAGGCAGTTGAAGCTCGCGCTTCCCTGGGTGTTCCCGATCGAGGTGCTCATGTCGGCTGCGAGGAAGGCGACCTCTTCGTCGAAGGCTTCGGGGCTCCTGCCCTCGACGCCAGCGGCCCTGATCTGGCTGCCCACCGCCCTGGCGATACCTTCTTTCCCCGCCGGTGCGAGGTAGGCTCCAACCCTGATGATCACCTGCAGGTCTACGAGTGGAAGGCTGGGGTCTTCAACCACATAGACCGGTATTCCGTTGGAGAGCACGCTCCTCGCCCCGGCTGCCTCGGGCGGAGTGAAGCTAAGCTCTGAGAACTTCAGCTGGGTGGGATGGGGCGCGATATCCGGTTCCCCGGGGGCCGTGGCGCAGGCTGTTGTCGGCAGGATGCCGGCGAGCGCCAGGAGCGAGAGCCAGCGCCGGAGCGCGCTGGTCTTGTTCTGTCGTTGGTTTCTGTCGGTGGGATGCTTCATGTTGCTTATTCCTTCCCCTCGAGGTGCCTGTCGATGATCTTCAAAAGAGCCTTGAGGAGAACCCGGCTCTCCTTCGGTGCGTTCAGCAGGCCGGTGGAGATGTCCTCCCGCAGCTTCTCCGTGGTCGCACGGTCCATGGCGGGCAGGTTCTTCTTGAGCAGCGTCGCCTTCTGCCTTTCCTCCGGGGAGAGCCCCGCGAGGTCAGGATCCACCTTTTCCGGGGCCGCTTCCTTTTCAGGGGCAGGCTTCTCCTTCGTGTGGAAGACCAGGATGGCGCGGTTCTCGCGGGTGAAATATTTCGCGGCGACGCGCCTGATGTCAGCCGCGGTGACAGCCTGCAGCAGGGCAGGGTCGGTGTTGATCGTTTTCCAGCCCCGATAGGAATCCCGGAGCAGCAATTGGAGCATGAGGGAGAAGTTGCTTCTGAGCTTGCGGAACTCGCTGGCGGCGCGCTGGTTTTTCACCTTCTGCAGCTCGCGAGCGCCTACGTCCTTCTCCTTGAGCTCCTCGAGAATCGTCTCCAGGGCCCCCTGGACCTCCTTCGGGGTGTGGCCCTCGGCTGCGGTCGCGGAGACCTCGAAATAGCCTTCGTATTTGCGCCCTTCCTGTCCGCCCCCGGCCGAGGTCGCGATCTTCCTGTCGAGCACCAGGGACTTGTAGAACCGCCCCGTTCGCCCGTTCAGGATGTCCTGCAGGACGACCAGCGCCGGCTCGTCGACATGCCCGTCGGCCACCGAGTGGTAGCGCAACCGCACCTGCGGCTTGGTCTCGGCGTAGCCGGTCATCTTTTTTTCCGCCAGTTGCTTGATTTCGGTCGTGCGCACCGCCGGCGGAGGTTTCGGACCCCTCTTGAGACGGCCGAAATATTTTTCCGCCAGCTTCCTGGCCTGCTCCGGTTCAAAGTCGCCCACCAGGCAGGCGGTGAGGTTGTTCGGGGCGTAATAGACTCCGTAGAAAGACAGCGCCTCCTCTCTGGTGATTCCCTCCACGTCGCTCGGCCAGCCGATCACCGGCCAGCTGTAGGTGGAGGAGCCCCAGAAGAGAGCGTCGAACTGCTCCTCGAATTTACCCGTGGGGGTGCTCTCCACTCGCAGCCTGCGCTCCTCGCGGACCACGTCCCGTTCGGAGTAGAACTCGCGGAAGACCGGATTCAAGAGCCGGTCGGACTCCATCCAGAACCACAGCTCGAGCTTGTTGGCAGGCACGTTCACGAAGTAGATCGTGAAATCGTAGGAGGTCCCGGCGTTCATTCCCGAGGCGCCGTTACCCTTGTAGATCTTGTCGAACTCGTCCTTGACGATGTTGGCCTTCTGGGCCTTGAGGAGCGCCTCGAATTTTTTTCGCAGTTCCTGGTGGTTGGCGGAGCGGACCTTCGGGTCGCGCGTATCGGAGATCTCGCCTACGCGCAGCCGTCGAGCGAGCGCATTCTCCTCCTTCCGCATCTCGCCCTTGATGACATCGAGCCGGGCGAGAGTCTGCAGGTCCTTGTCGATGTCGGAGGTGCCTATCGTACGGGTCCCCTTGAACATCATGTGCTCGAAGAGGTGGGCGATGCCGGTGATTCCAGGGCGCTCATTTACAGAGCCGACCTTGGCGATCCAGCCGGCCGTGATGTTGGGGTCGCCCCGGCGGGGAACCATGAGCACCTTCAGCCCGTTCTCAAGTGTATGTACTTTGACGTCGACGTTCTGTGCCGGCGCTGTCGCGGGGATCGCAAGCAGGGCGGCGCAGAGAAAGAATACGCGTCGGTTCATGGGGTACCTCTGGTAGCAGCCTTCAGATACGGAAATCAAAGAGCCTATTGTACGCAATAGACCCTTCCGTCTGGAAGCCTGTACCAGACAAGGAGACGGAGCCTAGCGGCTCAGGAACTCGACCACCTGGTTGATGTTCACCGGGACTCCGATGTCCTCGGGGCTCGGATCGCTCACGATCTTGGCTATCATCTCAGCCGGCTCAATGGCGATGAAGGTGCATTCCGGAGCATCGTTTCCTTCGATACGCTTGGAATAGATCTTCTGGAGGTTTTCCCTCGCGCGCACCTGGATGGTGTCACCGGTTTTGCAGATGTAGCTGGGGATGTCGGTCTTGCGGCCGTTGACCATGAAGTGGCCGTGGGCTACCGCCTGGCGGGCCTGCGCCCTGGTGGTGGTGAGCCCCGACCTGCTGATTACGTTGTCGAGTCTGCGCTCGCAAAGCAGCAGGAGGTTTTGACCCTTGTTGCCGCCTTGCTTCTTGGCGATCTTGAAGAACCGCTCGAGCTGGGTCTGGCTGAGTCCGTAGTAGTGACGAATCTTCTGCTTCTCTATCAGGGCCCGTGCATAATCGGTAGGCCGTCTCCTCCTGGTCGGTTGCTTACCGGGGGGCTGAGGACGACGGTGGGTGGCGCGCAGGGCGCCCGCGGAATCATAGATATCCAGTCCCAGCCTTCTGTTGATTCGGGCTTTTGGACCTGTGTAATGTCCCATATTGAAGAAGCTTCTCTGGTTGTGTGATTTTGCGGCAATGAAACACCGCATGAAACGAACAAAAAGACCGTGTTTGGGGTCTAATTTCAAGCAGTTTTTTCCCGGCTTCGATTCGGGAAGTCGAGAATTTCCATCAGGTTGGCAATTTTAAGGTCTGCCTGTTCCGAAAACATTGAATTCTTTGAATTCAGCAGCAGCACAGAAACCGCCGCGGCGTTCCGTGCAGACTCGATATCGAAGATGTAATCACCGATGACATAGGTTTTTACAGGAGCTACGCCCATTTTATCGCAGAGGATCAGCACCGCTTCCGGCGAAGGTTTCACAGGGGCCTCGTCACGGCTGAGGGAGGTGTCAATCTCGAGCCTGTGCAACTGAAGTATAGTATCGAGAGACTGGCGGCTGTTACGGGTGAGGATGGCTGTTGGCAGTTTTCTTCTTCTGAGCTCCGCGAGGACCTCCCTCGCTCCCTCTTGCAGGACGGCTGTGGAGGCGGCTTGCTCTTCGTGTTTCTCGAGGACCTTCCGGGCCCGCGCGGCCGTCTCGTCATCGAGGAGCTCGAGCTCTTCAAGGATGGGGCCGGCGGCGATTCCCATCTCCTTGCGGATCACCTCAAAATCAAGCTGGGGGATGGTCAGGGTTCCGTCGAGGTCGAAGATGAAGGCTTCCGGCGCCGGCAGTGACTGGCGCTTCAGCAACCGCTCAGCCCTCCTGCGCCTCGGCCGCTTCCTGCGCATCGGCCGAGGCTCGCTTGACCAGCCCCAGGCCGAATTGCAGCAGGTCATCCTTCTCCCGGGCAATATCGAGGAGTTGCGAGTAGTCCTCCGCCTGGGCGCTCAGGTGCAGCAGGCTGGGGCAGATGGACAGGGGGCCGGGGACATCCTTGAGGTGCTCGGCGTAGGTCGCGATGGCATCCTTCGGACGCCCGACCCTCGCGAGCAGGAAAGTGAGGACCTCGGCAGGAAAGTTGTTACCCTCTTCGTCTGTTCCGCCGCGCTCCACTTTTGAGGTGTAGTAGCGAACGGCGCCATCGATGCCTTCCCCCGCGAGAGCCCGCAGCATGATGCGGTAGTCGTTGTAGAAGTCTTCGAATGGAGGGCGCTCGGTGACCTGGTAGTCCCGGCCGAGGCGCCGCCCGTAGTCGCACATCTGGATGGCCTTGCGGATCGTCTCCGGGTTTTCGAGGCTGGCGGCGGCGCGGACGCAGGACTGGAGATGCGAGATGTCGATGTGGTAGCCGAGGCTCTCGAACAGCCAGTCTCTCTCGGCGATGAGCTCTCCCACGTCAGTGTCCTTCGGCGGTTCCTTCTTCTCGGTGGTTTCGATGTCGTTTCGCAGGCTGTCGAGGAGCTCTCCGTAGAGCTGGTCGATGAGCAGCTTGCCGCAGGCCTCCCGGGTCTCGCCCTGGTAGGGGAACTGGTGCTCAAAGGTGGTGATGGCCCTGCAGGTGCCGTAGTGCGACAGGATCATCTCGTATCCGCGTACCGGGTGGGCGCCCTGGTTGAAGGCGACCTCGATGATTCCATCCAGGTCGTCATCGTCGTTTTCTTCATCGTCTTCCTTGTATTCGCCCCAGTCCTCCGGCGGCTCCCATGCGGAGATGGCCTCGGCTATTTTTGTCGGGTCGTCGATCGCCCTGAAGTAGGGCCAGGCCGCGCCGATCTTGTCATTGGCGAGCAGGTGTCCGCCGATGATCTGGCAGACCTCGACATAGTAGTCTTCGACCTCCTGGCGGTGCTCCTCGGGAATGTCCCGGATCGAGTCGTTGCCCTCGAGCGCAAGCCCGAGCTGGTGGCGTTTTTTCATCAGGAGAGCCTCGAAGAGCTGGGGGAATTTTTTTTCGCTTTCGAGAGTCTGGGCCAGAAGCTCGATGGTGGCCGGCACGCCGGATTCATCCAGCGTCGCGATAAGTTCCTGGAAGCGGTCGGGGGCCGTCGCGGATTCCGCTTCCGTTTTTGCGTCGGTGCTCATGTCATTGGTTCCAGTGGACTATTGAGGTGAGAGGCAAAGCCTAACCGAGGCGGCCCCGGAATCCAAGAGTGCAGGTTTTCCGGCATTCTTGACATAGATGTTTTTCGGTCATTGCTGTATTTTAAGCCCTTCATTTTTCTTCAACAATACTCTTCAGGTAGCTCTATGATGACGAAAGAAGCCGTAACTATCACCGACCATCGTACGGGCGAGTCCTATGACATCGACTTGGTGGATGGCGCATTGCCGGCTATTGCTCTCAGGCAGATCAAGACTCCTGATGATGATTTCGGGCTCATGACCTACGATCCCGCGTTTACCAATACCGCCTCCTGCAGGAGCACGATCACCTACATTGATGGTGACAAGGGCATTCTCGAGTATAGAGGCTACCCCATTGAAGAGCTTGCCGAGAAGAGCAGCTTTCTCGAGGTTGCACACCTTCTGCTGCACGGAGAGCTTCCCAGCGGAGATGAGCTGAACCAGCTCGCCGGTATCGTCGGTGGGAATATGGCTGTCGATGAGAGCATGAAGAAGTTCATCGATGGCTTCCTGCCTGAGGCGCATCCCATGGGGATGCTCATCAGCAGCGTGGCCTGCCTCTCGACCTATTATCCGGAGGCCAAGAATGTTTCCGATCCGGAGAACCGCCTGCAGCAGATCCACAGGCTGCTGAGCAAGGTGCCGACTCTCTCAGCTTACGCATTCCGGCGCAACGCGGGTCTTTCCTACCCCGATCCCGATCCGAATCTCAGCTTCGCGGCGAATTTCCTGAAGATGATCTTTGCTGACGAGGATGGTTCCTATACGCCTGACCCGGTCCTGGAGCGGGCCATGGACGTGCTCTTCACCCTGCACGCCGACCACGAGCAGAACTGTTCGACCAGCGCGATGCGGGGAGTCGGCAGCTCCTACAGCGATCCCTATTCCAGCCTGGCCGCGGCGGCCGCGGCGCTCTACGGTCCCCTGCACGGGGGAGCGAACGAGGCTGTGCTCAGGATGCTCGACGAGATTGGCGACAAGGACAACATCCCGGCCTTCATCGAGCAGGTGAAGAACGGTGATATGCGCCTCATGGGTTTCGGCCACCGGGTCTATAAGAACTACGATCCCAGGGCTAAGATCATCAAGAAGCTCGCCTACGAGGTCTTCGAGGTCCAGGGGATGAATCCTCTCCTCGATATCGCTCTCGAGCTCGAGAAGATCGCCCTCGAGGACGAGTACTTCGTCGGCCGCAAGCTCTATCCGAACGTCGACTTCTACTCAGGACTCATCTACCAGTCGATGGGCTTTCCGACTCCGATGTTTCCGGTTCTCTTCGCTATCGGCAGGACCTCGGGATGGCTGTCGCAGTGGAACGAGTTCTTCGGCGACAAGGACCAGCGCATCGCCCGGCCGAGGCAGCTCTACCAGGGCTCGCCGACGCGGTCCTACGAGAAGTAGGGAACCCGGACCAGGCTGGAGTCTTGTGGAAGGTTGTCAGCCGGCCAGCTTGCGGAGCTTCCGGACTCGCTCGTGGATTGGTGGGTGGGTGCTGAAGTAGGGGAGTTCCTCTATGCGCAGGCTGTTCTCCAGCGGCTCGAGCATGCCGAGCTTTTCAAGCAGGTTGGCCAGCCCGGCCGGATCGAAGCCGGCCCGCCCTGCCAGGCGGGCGCCTTCGAGGTCGGCCTCGAATTCCTGTTCCTGCTGGTAGCCGCGGTCGATCACGACCTCCAGGAGATCTGCGGTCTTGCGCAACATAGGGCCGCCAATGTTCAGCAGCTTGTTCGCCGCGAAATCTTTTGCCAGGGAGCTCAGAGCATGGCGGCAGTCGATGTGCTGGATCTCGTGCGCAATAACACCCGCGAGCTCGTCCCGGCTGGAGCAGAGCTCTACCAGGACCTGGGAGACAAGGATGCTGCCGCCGGGTATGGCGCAGGCATTGGGAGCGGGGTCATTAACAACCAGGAAACGGTAGGGAATCTGTTGTCGGCGAGCCTGCGCGGCCAGCTGGTCCCCAAGCCTGACGACAGCGTCGGTCTGGTCCGAGCGGGGCAGGCGGGGCCGGGTTGCGAGGGCCTTATCGAGCAGGATCTTGCCGGTCGCGGTCTCGATTTCGGCCAGCACGCTGTCGGGGACCTCGACCCCCGTCACCATCTCTTTGCCTAATCGCCCCGCCTGCCCTGTTCTCTTGCCGAGGAATCGGAAGAGCCTGGGCAGGTACTGGGGAAAATAAAAGATCGCGGCAAAGACGAGGAAGATAATGCCGAGCTTGATGATCAAGGGGGCGTTCCTCACGCAGGTGGGCAGGGCCGCTGCTCAGGCGAGTCCCAGCTCATGGTTTGAGAGTCGTTCAAATCCGT